>Ga0256843_1001281_pt1 | contig 20134 bp, 19 predicted proteins | sample AlvinellametaG_FD_191572 | JGI IMG/M metagenome (GOLD analysis project Ga0256843, IMG submission 191572) | Pompeii worm associated microbial communities from hydrothermal vent at the East Pacific Rise, Pacific Ocean - Alvinella | ecosystem: Host-associated > Annelida > Integument > Unclassified ... | reverse complement strand
GAATCAATTTTTTAAACATTTATACTCCTAACTCATACATTAAAATTCCAGCAGCAACTGAAACATTCAATGAATCAAATTTATTACTCATAATAATAGAAACTTTATAGTCTAGTTTATCTTGTAGTTTTGGATGAAGACCTCTACCTTCACTTCCAAGAAAAAGCAGATGTTTATCTGAATTGTTATTAAACTGTTTGATATTTATCCCTTCCATATGTGCACCAATAAGGTCAAATCCAATTTGTTTAAATTCATTGGCAACTGTTTGTGTATTTTTATACAAACATATAGGAAGGTCAAGTGCAGCAGCACTACTACTTCTTATTACTGCAGACATGTTTACTGTATTAATACCACCAATAACCAATGCCTCATATCCCAAAGAATATGCAGTTCGAGCTATTGCTCCAATATTCCCCACATCTGTTATCTCATCTAAAACTACAATTTTATTAAATTTTTTAATCTCATTTAGTGGTGTAAACATAAAATCTTGAGTTTTTAATATAAACCCTTGATGATTACCACCTTTTGCCAAAGCCTGTGCTTTTTGATTATCTACCATTATGATTGGTTTATCTAGTTTTCTAAATAATGAGAACTGTTTTTTATCAATCTTTTTTGAGAAATAAATCTCCTCAATCATACTTGGATATTTTTCTAAAATGTATGTTACAATCTGTTTTCCATATACTATCATAACGTGATTGTATCTAAAATTTAATTATATAAGGCTGTTATAAATATCTTTGGTATTTTTACCTGTTAGTTTGGCTAAAAGTTTAGCTTTTTGTTTTGGAGCAATATCTAGTTGAATAATATCATCATAACTTATTATTTCACCCGTAGTTTCAATAGGCTCAATGATTACTACCCATTCACCTTTTATCTCAATAGTTTTAAATTGTTCATATATCTCATGTGCAGTTGCTTTAAAATATTGTTGATATTTTTTTGTAAGTTCTTTTGCTAAGAATATTGTTCTATTTGGGATCTTTTCATTTAACTCTTTTATTAGTTTATCAAGTCTGTGTGGTGACTCATAAAGTATTGCTAAATGATTGTGATTAGTAATAGTATCAAGTTTTAGTTGTCTATCTTTCCCTTTATGTGGTAAAAATCCAAAAAAAGTAAATGTTGTTTGAGTAAATCCACTCATTGCAAAAGCTGTCAAGATTGCATTTGCTCCAGGAATTACATCATAAGGTATATTGTTTGCTATACAATATTGAACCAATGAAGCGCCAGGATCACTAATACAAGGCATACCTGCATCACTTACATATACTACATTTTTATTTATCAATTCACTAGGTTGTAGTTGTTTTAATACTTGGGTTTCATTATGGTGATGTAAAGATCTAAAATCTGTACATAAAAAAGTTTTGTTGTATTTTGATTCTAAAAGGTTGAGAAGTTTTTTTGTGACTCTAGTATCTTCACAAAAAATAAGTTGAGCATCTTGCAACGCCTTAAGTGATCTAAAATTTAGATCCTCAAGGTTTCCAATTGGTGTTGCAACAAGTGTAAGCACAAATAGGCTACAAAATTATTTTGATGCGTATCTTGCTTTGAATTTTTCAACTCTACCAGCAGCATCAACGATTTTATGCTCACCAGTGAAGAATGGGTGACAAGCTGAACAAATATCAATTCTCATTGTTTCTACATTTGATCTTGTTTCAAATGAGTTACCACAAGCACATGTTACTTGACATGTTTTATAATCTGGATGAATATCTTTTTTCATCATATTTCCTTTATATGGCTTTTGCCTTAATTTTATGTGTACAAAAAAGGTCAAGTTCTATATTGCCCTTTAAGTAGCTAATCATATTTTTAGAAAGGGGATTATACCTAAAAAACCTTAAGAATATCTTTTTTTAAGTCTTTTAAAAGGTTTTTTGTTTGAATATTGTTAAATTGATTTCTATTGAAGGTTCTTTGTCTTTTTGCTAATTGTGCTGTGTGAATTGTAATTAACTCTTCTAATTGAAGTTTGTTAATTTTGCCATCAAGATATTGTAAAGTTTCAGAAATACCAATAGAACTCATACAATTTGGCTCTCTTGTATAGTTTTTTTCCAACTCTATAACTTCATCAATAATACCTTGTTTTATCATAATTTTGGTTCTTTGCTCTATCCTTTTTCGTAATTGATTTGGATCCCAAATTATCTCAAACAGTTTTAAATCTTTAGCTATTGGAGTTTTTGGATTTTGTTCAAAATATTGAGTTGGTGTAAGTGAGGTTTGTTTGTATATCTCTAAAGCTTTTTTTACTCTGTAGATATCATTTGGTTGAATCTTTTTCATATAGCTTGGATCTAGCTTTTTCAAAAGATTATATGCTTTATGGTGATCTTGAAGTTGCTTTTCTACCCATATCGTAGTTTCTTGATTTATTGGTATATCTTTTGATATCCCTTCAAGTAACATCTTTAAATAAAATCCAGTTCCCCCTACAATAATTAAATTTTTATTATTGTTTTTTGCAAAATCTACTGCTTTATTGTAACAGTTTAAAAATTTAATTACATCAAAATCCTCATCAGGTTCAATCTCATCAATTCCAAAATGTTTAATACCTTCTCTTTCTTGTATGGTTGGCTTTGCTGAAGCTATATTTATATATTTATATACACTAAGAGAATCTAAAGATAAAATAATAGAGTTTGTTTGTTTTGCAATATCTATAGAAAGAGCAGTTTTTCCAGAAGCTGTAGGGGCGATTATGGCGATTTGTTTCATAGCCAAAGTATATCAAAATTATAGTAAAAAGCGATTTAGTCGCTTTTCACTATATATATTATAATCCTAAAGAGTTAAGAGTTTTAAGAGTTAATGCACCTTGAGAAAGGTTGTTTGCTTTTTGGTATGCTTGAAGTGCAGCTTTTGTTTTTGCATCATATTTACCAGTAATTTTACCATTATAAAATTTCTTATCTTTTAAAATTCTTTGTAATTTTGATATTGTCTCTTTTGTAGTATTTGTTTCACATAAAATTGGTTGCCATCTTAAGTATGGTTGAGTTTTTTGAACTTTTGTAGTAACTGTTTGGTATTTTGCAGGTATTACTGTTTTTTTCTCTTTGGCAGGAGTTTCTAAAACTCTTGTTTTTACCATCTTGCAAATTGCAGGGATCTTAACCTCTTTTGTATATGCTGGTTTATCAAGCACTTTTTTCGTAATAGTTTTGTAAACAGCTGGGATTTTAACCTCTTTTGTAGTAGCAGGAGTAGCTAACACTTTTTTAGTGATAGTTTTATAAACAGCAGGGATTTTAACCTCTTTTGTAGTAGCAGGTTTATCCAAAACTCTTTTTGATACTTTTTTATAAACAGCAGGGATTTTTATCTCTTTTGTGTATGCTTCTTTATCAAGAACTTTTTTAGTGATAGTTTTGTAAGTAGCTGGATATTGAACAAGACACATAATATCTCCTGTACCATTGTTTACTTTTTCTATCTCACCTCTACCTTTTTTCCATGCTGTGTAAGCATCTTTTACTAAAACTTTCTCTTTTACAGTTTTATATGTAGCTGGTACAGTTACTAGTTTAGTTTTTTCAGGTTCAACCATAATAGTTTGAGTTACAGTTTTATAAGTAGCTGGAACAGGGATAAGTTTAGTTTTTTCAGGTTCAATCATAATAGTTTCAGTAACAGTTTTATAAGTAGCTGGAACAGGGATAAGTTTAGTTTTTTCAGGTTCAACCATAATAGTTTCAGTAACAGTTTTATAAGTAGCTGGAACAGGGATAAGTTTTGTACTTGCTTCTCTAATAGTTACTTTCTTCTCAACTACTTTGTAAGTAGCAGGAATAACTTCAATTACAGTTTTAGCATCGTGTAGTAGAACTTTTTCAGTTTTATTTTCATAGGTAGCCGGAACTAAAACTTTAGCGTAACACTCACCTGGTTTTGCATTTGGTGGAACTAAAGAATCTGTATCTTTATTGTTTTGTTTTTCCATCTCATTTTTAGCCTGAAGCTCTTTTTGTAGATTATCAAGTTGTACAATTTTGGCATCTTTTGCTTGAAGCTCTTTTTTTAATTGTTCAATTTGCTGATCTCTAGGATCTAGAGTATTGCTTTGTGCGTTTTGTGAAACACAACCTGTTGTTGAAAGAATCACAGCAGTTACAACTGCTGAAAGTTTTATATATTTAATCATATATCTACCTTTATAATAAAAATTTTAATGAAGTCTATCCAAAATAAATATAATAATTACTTAAAAATAATCAAAAAGGTATTTTTGTTAGTTAATTATAATAATTTATATGATACTATTGTACGAAATTTAATATTTATAGGAGAAAATTTGAAAAAAATTTTATTATCTACAGTTATAGGAATGGCTGTATCATTAAGTAGTATTAGTGCAGATGACTGTATTATGGTTAAGGATTTAAATGTAGAGTTTAAAAATGCATCTACAACATATATGAACAGTGCAGAGTATCAAGAAGTTAAGGATTTTGCTAATTTCTTAAAGAAAACAGATCTTTATGCTGTAATTGAAGGGCATACAAACAATAAAGCAAATGCTAGGTATAACTATGATTTATCAACAAAAAGAGCAGTTAAAGTAAGACAGGAGATGATTAAATTAGGTGTACCATCAAGTCATATCAGAGCAATGGGATTTGGAGAATCATCTCCTTTATATGATAATAATACTGAAGAGGGATTATTGAAAAACAGAAGAGTTATCGCTGAGGTTTTTAATTCTGCACAGGAATTGGATGATTATATAAAAGAGCAAAAACAAAGAATAAAACCTATAATATACAAAGAACAATAGTATTAAAATTTAATATTTATAAAAAGTTGTGATAAATTTAGATAAACTTCGTTTATGAATAAATTTACACAACTTCTAAAAAACTTCAATGAGCTTGTAATGTTCAAGCATTCAATATTCTCTTTACCATTTATTTTTATAGCTATGGTGGTGGCCGCTTCTGGATGGTTTGGTTTCAAATTGCTATTATTGGGAACTTTAGCAGCACTTAGTGCAAGAAATTTTGCAATGGGATTTAACAGATATCTTGATAGAGATATAGATGCTCTAAACCCTCGAACAATAAATAGACCAAGTGTAGATGGAAGGGTGAGCTCAACTCAAATGGTATGGTTTACGGCTTTAAATGCTTTGGCTTTTATAGTTGTAGCATATTTTGTAAATGATTTGGCTTTTTATTTGGCATTACCTATATTAATAGTAATAGGAAGTTATTCGTATTTTAAAAGGTTCTCATATCTTGCTCATATTATTTTAGGTATATCACTTGGACTTGCACCAATTGCAGGAGTTGTCGCCGTATCTCAAACTATTACATTATGGTCTGTTTTTTTAGCTCTTGGAGTTATGTTTTGGGTGGCAGGATTTGATCTTCTTTATTCTTTGCAAGATATTGAGGTGGATAAGAAACTGGGGCTTCATTCAGTCCCTTCTAAATTCGGTGTTGAAAAGACTATGCTTTTTTCAAAAATATTGCATAGTTTAACTATACTGTTTTGGTTTTTATTTGTATATTATGCCAATGGTGGAGTATTTGCTTATATTGCAATAGCAGTGAGTATAATTATGCTTACTTATGAACATATACTTGTAAATAGAGATTTTACAAAAATAGATAAAGCTTTTTTTACTGTAAATGGTTATTTGGGAATAGTATTTTTTATATTGATTATATTAGATAATATTTAGAAAAGTTTTAATAGTGTAAGATTGAACCTTACACTATTAAAGAGATTATTTACAATGTGCTGCTTTGAACATTCCAAATTTTTGTTTTGTACCGTGTTTGTCTTTTTTGCTTGAATAAGCATTTGCAAAAGGGTTACACTCATCAATCCAGCTATAAATATCATAAATTTTTACAGTTTTAAATCCCATCTTTTTATATGTTTGAGCTTCAATTGATGCTCTAGATCCAGAATTACAAACTACAATAATATTATCTTTGATAAAGTTATCATCATCATCCAGCACAAAATTTGCTATTGCTTTTTCTGGTGCTTGTCGTCCTACTCTTTGACTCCCTTTGATATGAGCTGCTGCCCACTCTTTATCTGTTCTTACATCTGCTACAATCCAATCTTTTGCTTTTAATGCATCTTTTACCTCTTGAGTAGTTGCAAAAGTTTCTCCAGCTTTTAATTTTTTTGTTAATGCTTTATAGTCAACAAATTCACTAGCCATTAAGCTACTTGCAACAAAAATTGCTGCCAAAATAATCTTTTTCATCTTAATCCTTTATATAAGTTTGCGTAATTTTAAGAAAATAAATATAAATATATCATTAAAAACTATATTTAGTGCTATTGATAGGTTTTATTGTTATATTTTATCCATCCATCTGGATGACGATTATTTGGATCTTTATGTGTCCAATGAATTACTCCACCTTTATCATTGTATTCATACTCCCCTTTTAGTTCTATGTTAGAGCCTTTTTTAAGACCATTAACTCTTGGAGCTAAATCAATATTATGTGCAACCAATATAGTTTGTCCTGAAGGTATTTTAATAATAAACCTTTGATGTTTGCTACCTTTTAGATCATCACTCAATGTTTTGATTACTGTTGCTTTTGTTTTAATAATGATATTGCTTTTGTGTTGATTGTAAGCATCTTGAAGTGTTAAATTAGATTTGGAAATGGAGCTATTGGTATTTGATTTTGTATTATTGGTTCCATTGTTAAAATATGCCATTATACTCAATAAAACAACTGCAATAATAGATAATTTATTTTTCATATATATCCTTTGTATAGTTTTGTTCTAACTAAGTATAACTAAAAAAAGATTTATAATTAACCTTGATATTTATTATAAATCTTTTATTTACTCTATTAATGAGGCTCTTATTATTGAATATATATAATAAAATATTATATAAGATGAGGAGATGAGATGAAAAATATATTAATATTGTGTACGCAAAACTCTGCCAGGACAATAATGGCCGAAACTCTAATTAAATTTAATTTTAAATCAGAAGTAAATTGTTACAGTGCAGGGTTGAAAAATAGTGAAAAAATAGATGAAAATACACTAAAAGCTATAAAAGAGTTTGGAATATCAACAAAAGATTTGGAAACAAAGACATTAAATACATTGGATAATATTGATTTTGATATTGTTGTGATAGTTTGTGATGAAGGTGAAAATATTATTCCTGAACAATATAGTGATAAAAAGATCATATTTATAGATATTGAAGATCCTAAAGGTAAAAAGTTTTTTGAATATTTAAAAACAATGAATAATATAAATACAACACTAATCCCTCAACTCAAGGAATTACTAAAATAAAATATGCTAAATTATCCTAAAACAAATTAGGATACATAATGAAAATTGCATTTTTAGACAAATTAACTCTGGGTAATGATATCAATTTAGACAAATTTAATAAATTTGGAGATGTTGTTACTTATGATTATACAACACCTGCTCAAACACTAAATAGAGTACAAGATATAGATATAGTTATAACAAATAAAGTTGTTATAGATCAGGATATTATGGATAACAGTAATATCAAACTAATATGTATAGCCGCAACAGGTATGAATAATGTTGACCTAGACTATGCCAAATCTAAGGGTATAGTTGTGAAAAATGTTGCTGGATATTCAACTCCTAGTGTTGTTCAATTAACATTTTCTTATGTATTACATTTTATGCAAAAACTATCTTACTATGACAATTATGTTAAAAGTAAAAAATGGCAAGACTCTCCAATATTCACAAATTTAGATGTACCATTTGACGAATTACAAAACAAAAAATGGGGGATAATAGGTCTTGGAGATATTGGTAAAAATGTTGCAAATATTGCAAAATCATTTGGATGTGAGGTGAGTTATTACTCTACATCTGGTATGAATAAAAATACAAATTACAAACAAACTGATTTAGATACACTATTAAAAGAATCTGATATTATTTCTATTCATTGTCCCTTGAATGATACAACTAGTAATATGATAAATAAAACAAATCTAAATATGATAAAAGATAAAACAATTTTATTAAATTTAGGTCGTGGTGGAATTATAAATGAAAAAGATTTAGCAGATATTATTGATCAGAAAGAGCTATATTGTGGGATAGATGTAGTGACAAAAGAGCCAATTGAAAAAACTAATCCTCTAAATTTTATACAAAATAAAGATAGAATTGTAATCACACCACATATTGCATGGGCATCAAAACAATCAAGGGAAAGATTGTTAGAAGGTATTATTGCAAATATAGAAGAATTTGTGTTATAATACAAACTACAATACATATAGGAGTATGGACTATGAACTATTTAACTTATGCCTCAACAGAGATGTTCTCTTCAACTGATCTAATTAGAAAAAGTAAAATGATATTCGATAAGGTATCAAAAAAGCAAATAGAAAAAGCTGTAATTTTACGAGATGGGAAACCAAGCTTTATGTTACTTGATTTTCAAATGTATGAAGAGATAATGAATGATTATTTAAGATTAAAAGATATAGAATCAGGAAAAACTGATAAAAATGTCTCAAGGGTAACTGAGTCAAATCAAAATAGTTTAAAAACTCAACAATCAATTGAAGAGCCAGAAATCAAATCGACAGATGATATAGATGAAGAGGAGTTGCAAAGAGCTTTAGAGCAAATAGAGCAACTTGATTTAGATGATTTGGACTCCAATATAAGTAAAGAAGACAAACCCCTTAAAGAGTTTTGGGATTAATAGGAAATAAAATATATGATAGATATTCTAATCGTAGGTTCAGGAGCAGCAGGTTTAACAGCAGCTCTTGAAGCAAAAAAAAATACACAAAATGTTGTAGTTCTTAGTAAAACCTATCCAACACATTCTCAAACTGTACAGGCTCAAGGTGGTATTAATGCTGCATTGAATGAGAATGATAAAGTACAGATACATATAGATGATACTATAAAATCTGCACATGAGATTGGGAACAATGATGCTATAGAGATTTTATGTCAAAATGCCAAAGATGCTATAAAATGGCTAGATGATATTGGTGTCCCATTTTCAAGAGATGAAAATAATAAGATTGCACAAAGACAGCTTGGTGGAACAAAACAAACAAGAGCCTGTTATAGTTCAGATTATACAGGACTTAAAATTTTACATACACTGTATGATCAATGTATAAAAAATGGTATTAAGTTTTACAATGAAAGAATGATGTTAAATTTAATAGTTGAGAGAAATACTGTTAAAGGTTTAACTGCCTTTAATATAGCTACAGGTGATATTGAAGAGTATTTGGCAAAAAATGTTATATTAGCTACAGGTGGATATGGTGGGATATATTATGATTATACTACAAACTCTTATGCAACTACTGGAGATGGACAAGCAACAGCTCTAAGAGCTGGGGTAAAACTAAAAGATATGGAGTATATACAGTTTCATCCAACAACACTTGATAAAAACAATATATTAATAAGTGAAAGTGCAAGAGGTGAGGGTGGTTATCTTGTAACAAAAGATGGAAAAAGATTTGTTGATGAATTAAAACCAAGAGATGAAGTAGCAAGAGCAATACTTGAAAAAATAAATGATGGGTTTGAGATATTTTTGGATCTAAGACATCTTGGAAAAGAGAAAATCAATGAAGCTATGCCTCAAGAAAACAGACTTGTAAAAGAGTTTTGTCATTTAAGTATGGAAAGTGATCTAATACCTATTCATCCAGCAGCCCACTATACAATGGGTGGGATAAAAACCAATACAAAAGCTCAAACCAATATAAAAAATCTTTATGCTTGTGGAGAGTGTGCAAATAACGGAGTTCATGGTGCAAACAGACTTGGTGGAAATTCACTTCTTGAACTTATAGTATTTGGAAAAATTGCAGCACAAAATGCTGTGCAAAATATTGATGATACAAATTATGATTGTGAGTCAAACTCAAAACAGTATCAAGAAGATAAAAAAATGATTGAAGATATTTATAGAAAAGATGTTGAGTTAGATTTTTACAAATATAAACAAGATATAGGAAGATTACTTTTTGAAGATATTGGTTTATTTAGGCATGAAGATAAAATAACAGAAATCATAAATAAAATAGAACTATTCAAAAATGACCTAAATAAGATGGGTATAGAGGATAAAAGTAAAATATATAATAAAAACTTTGTAGAGTTCTTAGAGTATAAAAATATTATTGAGTTGCTTGAACCAATAGCGTTAAGTGTGTTAAACAGAAAAGAGAGCAGAGGTGCTCACTATAGAGTTGATTATCCAAATCAAGATGAAAAATATTCAAAAGAGTGTTTGGTGTGGTTGGAAAATGGTAAATTAAATATTGAATATTTTGATATAAAGAGTAAATAATGCAAATAGAAATTTTAAGACAAAATGATAATCAAGATATAAAAAAAGAGCAGTTTAAATTTACACAGGTTTATGATGAGACAGTTTTACAAGCATTAATTGATATTAAATCAAATCAAGATAAAAGTTTGGCTTATAGATGTGGGTGTAAAAGTGGAGTATGTGGATCTTGTGCTGTTTTGGTAAATGGTGTTGAGAAACTTGCATGTAAAACAAAAGTTAAAGATGGTGATATTATTGAACCACTACGAAACAGTAAAGTAATCAAAGATTTAGTAGTAGATTTAGATCATGAACAAAACAGATTAATACAAGCGCATGCTTTTTTGGATGAAAAATCTAATAATGAAATAACAACAAAAGATGAGAAAGATATAGATACTCAAAGTAACTGTATATTGTGTCAAAGTTGTTATAGCTCATGTCCTGTTTATGAAGTAAATCCAGATTTTGCTGGACCTTATGCACTTACTCGAACACTTAGATATGTAAATGATAAAAAAGAGAATAATATAAAAGCTAAAATTGATGCCGTACAAGAAAATGGTATTTGGGATTGTACATTATGTGGAAACTGTACAATGGTATGTCCTCAAGCAATAGACCCCAAAATGGATATTATGCAATTAAGAAACAAATCTGCACAGTTTGGTTATATGGATCCAAATTTTGCAAATATGAACAGTGAGTTTGATTCAGGATTTGGATTTAATCCAAATGGATTTTAGAAGATACAAATAAGCCTGATAAATTCAGGCTTATTTATAAGATTAGTCAGTTTCTATTTTTTTATCACTATCTTTAATAGTCCAAATAAATACAAGTGGTATAAATAGTAAAGTTAAAAATGTACCAATGATAAGTCCACCAATAGCAACTGCACCAAGAGGTGCTAGTCTTTCTAACCCAATAGCACTTCCAAGCGCAACAGGAAGCATACCAGCTGATGTTGCAAATGCTGTCATAAGTACAGGTCTTGTTCTAATTTTAATACTCTCTAGCATAGCTTCTGCTTTATTTAAACCCTCGTTCATTTTCTCTAGAGCAAAGTGGATAAGTAAAATAGCGTTATTTACAATAATACCACTTAGAAGTATAAATCCCATCATAGCTGGCATTGAGGTATGATAGTGCATACCAAGCATCATCCAAGATGCTCCAATAATTGTAAGTGGTATAGAAAAAATTATCATAAGAGGTATCTTTATAGAGTTAAACAGAGCAATTAAAGTAAAGAATATAAGAATTACTGCAAATCCAATAGCGCCAATCATTCTTTGTGCTGATTCCAAAAATTGTTTTTCATCACCAGTTTGCTCCATTGTTACACCAGTTGGTAAAACTTTGTCTTTAAAAGCTTCATTAAAATTGTTCATAATATGAGATATTGCAGCTTTTTCTCTGAATCCATATACATTTAAAGTATATTGTAAACCTTCTCTTGTAATAAGAGATGGTTCATTTTGTTTTTGAACTTTTGCTATATATTCTAGTGGAATTTTACCTTTTGGTGTTGTAAGTAGATATGATTCAACATCAGCTAGTGAATCTCTTTTTATCTGATCAACCCATACTCTTATCCCAAAATCTGAACTGTTTTGAAGATAAAATGAAGCTACTTTTGCCCCTCTTATATATGTTTGAAGCTGTTGTGCTACAGTTTGTGCATTTAGATTATAAAGGGCAGCTTTTTTCTCATCAATAATAAGTTCATATACTTTTTTATCATCACTCCATGTTTTAGATACACTTACAATACCAGCAGTATTATGCATAGCTTCTTCTACCATTTTCCCAGCTTTTTGTAGCTTTTGTAAATCATCACTATATAGTGTTACATCAAGATTTGCTCTAATACTAGCTAATGCAGTTGCACCATAATCTACAACATCCACACTGTAAACATCTTTTATAGCATTTAGTTTTTTTCGTAAATTTTTCTCAATATCCCAAACAGATTCTTCTCTTTGATAACGATCAACATAAGTAGCAGTAATAGCAATATGATCTATCCCACTACCACTTCCCATAGTCATAATACCAGCTTCACTACCAATTGCACTAGATAGATAAAGTAGCTCACCCTCTTGTTTGATAATCTCATTTGCCTCTTTGATTATCTCTTTACTTCTTTTAATAGGTAAATTTGGATCAACAGTGATACTTATTTTTACTCCACCTGTATCCATTGGAGGCATAAGTTCTGTTCCAACTGTTGGCATTACTAGTTTTACGCTTGTAAAAAATAAAAACAGTAACACAACTATATAAAGCAGTGCAACAGTTTTACTTTTTAGAGCATATTGAACGGCTGCACTAAAAAATGATGCAATACCTCTTGAAACACTTCCTGTAATTTTTTCAAATATCGCTTCACTTTTTAAAATTAATGGGTGTTTAATAGTTAAAATTTTTAATGAAAGTAACGGCACAGCTGTAATTGATATAATATATGAAGCTGCTAGTGCTAATAATAAGGTACCCACAAGTGGCTGAAATACTGTTTGTGGGTAACCACCTACAAATAGCATAGGAGATAGTGCTATCATAGTAGTAATAGTACCAGAAAGATCGGCAAACATAATCTCTTTTGTCCCACCATACACAGCTTTGTGTATATCATCATGCAGCTCCCTGTAGTGCCTTTCTATATTCTCCATAACAACAACAGCATCATCAAGTAGCAATCCAAGAGCTAGAATAATAGCTGTTAGTGTTACTACATTAAATTCAATTCCAACTATCCACATTAATGCAATTGTAGAAGCATAAACAAGTGGAATAGTCACAAGTACAACTAAAACCTGTCTAAAACTAGCAAGGAAGAAAAATACAACAATAGTTGACATAATAATAGCATCTCTTAAAGATTCAAACATATTTGTTGTACTTTGTACAATAGTGTCTTTTTGTGTATCTGTAATTTCAAAATTGATATTTTTGTATTGTTGTTTTAACTCATCAACTTTTTTTTGTACAAGATCAATAGATTTTATAACATCTGCATTTTGTGCTCTTTGAACTGCAACAGCAATAGCTTGTTTGTTCATACCAAAATATTCTGCACTGTTTTCATAATGACCAAAATATACTTTGGCAATATCACCAAGAACAATATCTTTTGTAATTGGTATCTGTTTTAGTGCAGATATTTTATCTCTTTTACCTTTTGATTTTAGTAAGTATCTATTCTCTTTACTAGTGATAAATCCTATCGCAAAATCGGCATCATTATATTTTAATGCTGCAATTACTTTTGTAATATCAAGATTATATTGATCAAGTTTGTCTTTATCAACAATAACTTGAACCTCTTTGGTAAAACCACCAAAGATATCAACTCCAGCAATACCTTCTAATTTGATCAGTTGATGTCTAATATCGGTTGAGGCTAATTGCCTTATATCATCAAGTGCATATGAACCATCTTTGGGGCTTAGGGCATAGGTGATAATAGGAGCAGTAGCTGAGGTGATTTGAATAATCTGTGGTTCCATTATAGAGCTTGGCAATTTTGATCTTAGTTTATCTAAAGATGAACTTACATCACTTGTAGCAGAATCAATAGATTTGGAATATTCAAATTCAGCATTTATTACACTCACTTCATCAATTGTTGTTGAGTAAACTCGTCTTACTTTATCAAGAGTATATAACTCCTCTTCAATTGGAATACTTACATTTGTAGCAATACTTTTAGCTGATGCTCCAGGTTGTACTATTACAACTGCAACTGTAGGATAATTTGAATCTGGAAATAGTTTTCTATCTATTTTTTGGTATCCAACAACTCCCAAAAATAAAAAAAGTGTTAAAAATGAGAAGATAAAATATGGTCTATGAAGTAGCAGATCAACTAGTGAACTTCTTTTTTTCATTTTTTATCTCCATCTATTAATACTTCTCCAAAACTAGGAAGGAGTGCCAATTTTGCTTCAGATGCAACTGCAATTGGAAGTTTTGTACAAGAATCGATTATCGCTTCTTTTGCATTTTCTATAATAATATTCTCTTTTTTAAATTGAAATTTACCATCTTTATAAACTACAATAAAAGCTGCATCAGTTTTATGTAAAATTGAATTGGTTGGTACCATACACCCTTTTGCACTGTTTGTAACAACTTTGATCGTTATAAATGATTTATTTGCTATTGGTAATGATTTGTACAGTTTAACTTGGGCAACAAGTAAAGAGTTTTTTGCATCATCATATCGCTTTGAAATCTCACCAATCAACTTATCATCCATATAAACTTTTTGCCCTTGCAGTATTGGTTGGTTTGTATCTACAAATGAGAAAACAAGTTTTTGATCATCTGAATTAATTGTAAGTATTGGTTTGCCTGGCATTGCTAGTGATCCATCATCTGCCATTTTTAAACCAACTCTTCCATCAAATGGTGCTTTAATATTTAGGTATTGTAAAGAGGATTTTGTTTGTTTAATTTTTTGTTTCATCGTATTTAAAGATGATAGTTTATTTTTATACATCACTTTTGTATTATCTAGTGCCTCTTTTGAAATAGCATGAATTTTATATAATTTTTTATTTCTATCAAGGATTGTCTTTGTGTTTTGAACATCACTTAATATTGCATTTTGTTGATCTCTTAATGAAGCCAGATTTGCCTGTATTTCACTATCATCAAGTGATACTAAAAGATCCCCTTTTTTAACAGTATCATTTTCATTTACATATATTTTTTTAATATTTGCACTAAATTTTGATGCAATATATGCACTGTTTGATGATAAAACTTGAGCTAAAAACTCTCTAGATATATCAACAGTTTGCTCTTTTGCATGGGTTATATCTACTTTTTTTGTATACTGTTTTGGTCCATCAAGTGATTTTACATCTTTTTGTTGTTGTTTTAAAAAATTTACTGCTATAAATACTACTGCTATAGCAACAATTGCCAAAATTAATTTTTTTATCATTTTATTCCCTTTTCTAAAATATAATCAATATAATATTTTGCTTTTTGATATTCATATTGTGAACTTATCATTTTTGCATAAGCTACTTTTTGTTTAGCTCTAGCATCCAAAAGATCTGTAATAGTTGCGGCATCATTCTCATATTTTACCTGCTCTGCTTTTGCAATTTCATTAAGAAGTTTTAATTCTGTCTGAGATGAAAAATAAGCAGTTTTTGCTAAATCAAGTTTTGAGTAACCGTTTTTTAATTGTTTGTCTATTTCTAGCTTTGTATCTTCAATATCTAAAAGAGCTTCCATCTTAGCAATCTTCTCTTTTTGTAAAAGTGCGGATTCTTCACCAAAATCGTAGATATTCCATTTTAGATGAATACCTGCTTGCCAAACTTTTTGGTAGTTCCAATCCCCTTTTTCCAAGTAGGTTGTACCAGTAGATGGGAAGGTGTTTGTAGAACTGTTTGGTCCATAGTTATATCCATAAAATATTCCAAAATCTACAACAGGATAGTAAGCTGCTTTTTGAAGATTTACCTTTTTTTGAGCGACATCACTTTTTAATTGTGCCAATTTATATCTTTTTAGTGTTTTGATATTTTTATTCTGTTTTGTTTGATCTTTGATATCTATTGTAATATCTTCAGCTTTATCAAATGGTTCTCCTCCCATTAAAGTTGTTAGTGAAGATTTAAGTATATCTATACTAGAAGATATTTTTGCTTCAAAATATAAACTTGACTGATAACTGTTTTTTGCTTTTAGAGCATCTAAATAAGATTTTTTACCAAGTTTGTAAGCATACTCTATTTGATCTACTAAATCAGATTGTGCTTTGGTGTATTCTTTTTGAGCGATCAGTTGTTTTTGTAAGGCTAGTAAAGATATATATAAACTTTTTATATTATAAACCAGCTCCTCTTTTGCCAACTTCTCTTTCATAGAAGAAGTTTTTTCTAAAATATCTGATATTTTATAGCTATTTTGCTGAGCAAAACCATTAAATAAAACTACGCTGTAGTTTACCCCTGTACTAAACATATCTTGGGCTGTAGGAATAGTATATGCACCTGTTGGTGATGATGCTATATCCATAGGAGCCAGTGGAGTTAAAGTTCTTGCAGTGTTATAATGATCATAACTAGACAAAATATTTAACTTACCATATTTTTTAGCCTTTTTAGATTTTTTCATCTGCTTAGACTGTTCAGTTTGTAATGCTACTTTTTTAAGTTGCGTATTATTTTGTAATGCTTTGGATATAGTATCATCTAATGTTATTCCATATAGACTAAAAGATGATACTAAACCTAGAAGAAAAACTTTTTTCATTAAGGTTGTTCCTTTGTTAAATTTTTTAATAATATACAATATTAGTATTAATAAAGCGTTAATGCCAGATTTTGAAGAATAAAAAAGCCCGATAAAAGTCACTATAATAAGTGAATTTTATCGGGCTATCTAAGATGGTACGCCTGGCAGGATTCGAACCCGCAACCACCGGGGCCGAAACCCAGTGCTATATCCAGTTAAGCCACAGACGCACTTAAAATTGGATTGAAATGTTAACACAATATGATTAAATATTAACTTAATTAACTAATATATAGCCATCTTCGCCAGTTTGCATAGTCCCGTTTATTCGATATGGGGCAGAGACAAAATTGATTGTTTGACTATAACCTAAAAGATATTTTATAAATGTATATATATCTTGATGTGAATTTATATTTTTTAATATATTTTTATCAATTTTGATATTATGTGTATAGATAATAAGTGGTACAGTATATATATCTTTTTCAAATCTATTATGACCATATTGGTTATTTTCTCCCAATAGCTCTCCATGGTCACTTGTACAAATAAATATAGTTGGTTTATCTTGCTTTTTAATATATTGAATAATCAAATTTAGTACATAATCACTATATCTAATACTATTATTGTAGTTATCCTCTATGGAATTATTTGTAAAAATATTAAAAGATTTAGGATAGTAGGAGTATGGGGAGTGCTCTCCTGTCATTTGTAAAACTGTAAAATTGTTACTATTATTTTGATAATCTTTTTTTAGATAAAAATAAAGATCCTCATCATTTTTTGAATTTAGAATTTTTATATTATTTATAGAATCACTTAAATATGGCATTATATATTGCAATGACTTAGGTGATTGTGTTGATATAAATGATGTGTAGAAGTTATTATTTGATGCCAAAACAAAAAGGTTATTGGATATATCTATATTTTCAAAATCATTTGCACCATTTATAAGTAACGGTATACTTACATCAGTATTTGTTGCTTTAGTATATACTGTTTTGTAAAACAGATCTGTTTTTAAATTATTTAAATAGGGTGTAGTATTTTTTTTATATCCAAACAATGATAAGTTTTTATATCTCATACTCTCCGCCACTACAAGAACAATATTTAAATTGTTTATTTTGTGATGAGGATTTAGTTTATTTGAATTATTGAGTGGCTCATTTGCTAAAAAAGATATATTAAATATATTTTGAATTAAGTTCAAAGATAGATCATTTTGTGTTTTTGGTTGAAAAAATATTAGCATAGATAGTATAAAAATTATAAAATATCTAGATATATTGATTTTGTGACTTAATTTGATTATGAAGATAACCATAATGGTACAAAAAATTATAGATGGTATAAATATATGATATAGATTGATAAAACTTTCAAAAATTTCATTGCTATGAGTAAAAAAAAGTTTTATATCGTATGGTTTGATTGTAGAGTTAAAATAGCTAATAAATAAAAACTCAATACAATATAGTATTTGCCATAGTATTAAAATAATTGTTTTGTATTTAGATGTTTGTACTAAAATCAAAATAGTTAATATTAATAGGTATTCAAATATATTTGGTTCAAAAAACTTATCAGATATACAAACAATAAAGAAGTTTTGAAAATATAAAAGAAAGGATAGAATAATAGTTTGCATAAAAAAAGGTTACCATAAAAATGGTAACCTTTTGATAAAGATAAAAAGTTTTATTAGAATCTATATCTAATGTATGCTCTAATATCACTTGCTTTTTCAACAGGATCTTGACCTGCAGCCAAAGCTTCAGCCATAGTCATTGGTGCACCATCAGCTCCAAAGAAACTATTTGAACCAGTGTAGTCATATTTAATATGAGTATATCTTAAAGATGCACTAAGTGCTTTAGTTATTGGTTTATTGTAATAAACTTCCCAAGCTGTACCACGAGCGGCAATTTTAGAACCAATCATTGTATCTTCAGCGTAAGTTACAGGTCTCCAATATTTACTACCTTTGTTCCACTCAATACCAATTCTTCCATCATCAGTTAATAAACAAGGGAACTGCACCCCTACCCAAGTTGAATGCCCTGTTTCACTTTTTGTACTACCAAGCATAGCTTTCCCATTTGCAGGATCAGTTTTTGATTGTGCAAAACTAGCAAAAAAGATAGTATCATCAAGAAAATCACTAATCTCTTCACCTATACCTTCTGCTTTAAATGTAGCAGCATATGCATCTAAACTACCCTGATCTTTAAATACAAAATTACCAGCCATAATATCTGCTTGATCAAATCCTATTAGATTTGTAGCTCTAATATATTTTGTATGAAGTGAGTATTGCCCATCATCATATGGTACAAAGATAACTCCACCCATATCTATATCACTTGTTTGAGTTTCATCTTTGGCATAATCATTCCCATCCATAGAGAATCTTTGTTTAGCATTTGTTAGCCCTTTACCTGCACAAAGCTTAATCCATGCACCTGTAAGTGGAGTTACTTTATCTAAGTTCCATCTAAAACTTGCACCATCAAACTCAACATTTACTATATGTGCATTTGCAGATTTGCTTTTTTGATCCTCTCTTAGGTTTATCCCTAAACCATCTGTTGAAGGTCGTCTACCTATACTTGCTGTCCAAGACATATTTGTACCAAGAAATGTATCATTTGAATAAAGCCAGTAAAACTCTTTTAGTTTTAATTCATTACCAAGTGCATTTTCACTTGTAACCCAGTCAAAGTTTGCATACATAGGATTTGTATTTGACTGCATATGATTTGCACTATCTCCAAATGCTTTGTTGTAAGAGATTATCCCTTTGAAAAATACATTATCACTAGGAGCGTATCCCATACCAAGCCATAATCTGTTGCTAAATAATGAGCTGTTTTTATCTTCTTTACCACTTGCATGAGTGTATTTTATAGAATCCATAGATGTTCTAAAATCAACATCCCATTTAATATTATCAGCAGCATCATGTGCTTTTACAATATTTAACTTTTTATTTGTTTTAGCAAGTTTCTTTTCAACTTTTGCCAATCTTTTTTCTATTTTACTGTCACTTTTTAGTGATCCCTCTAATGATTTGCTTTTTAGAGCATCAGCATTTTGATTTATTTTATTTTCAAGTTTTGCAATTTGAGCTTTTAGTAGTTCAATTTGCTTCATCATATCTTGTGCAGATATATCTGCAGCAAAACTGTTTGAGCTAAGTGCTAAAATAGCAGATAGCGAAATAATTGATTTTTTTATCATCATATCCCTCTCTTTGTTTTATTATGTCAATTTGATTACATTTTATTCAAATCATACTTAAATAAATATTACTAAGATTTAAATATTTATTTACTACGAAAAAAGGGGAATAGCAAACACTATCCCCCTTTTTTTAATAACTAAAGTTTTAAAGTATTAACAAGAAGGAACATTTCCTGAATCGTTAGCATATTCTTTAAAGAAGTCGTAGTAATGAGGTAAAAATTTCTCTTTTACTTTTTTTACATTAGGACA
>Ga0256843_1001280_pt1 | contig 20135 bp, 24 predicted proteins | sample AlvinellametaG_FD_191572 | JGI IMG/M metagenome (GOLD analysis project Ga0256843, IMG submission 191572) | Pompeii worm associated microbial communities from hydrothermal vent at the East Pacific Rise, Pacific Ocean - Alvinella | ecosystem: Host-associated > Annelida > Integument > Unclassified ... | reverse complement strand
GATGCTCTCGCTCTACGTGGCGCAGACCAACGGCACGCTCGACGCCGGTGAAATCGCCGAACAGATCGGTCTGCTGCGGGAAGTGCCGGCCGTGGTCCGGGTCTCCGACGATCTGCACGAACGCATCCGCCGCCTCTCCAAACGCTATCTGCACGGGCACGGCTTCTTCTTCATCGGCCGGGACATCTTCTTCCCGCTTGCGCTCGAAGGCGCGCTCAAGCTCAAGGAGATCAGCTACCTGCACGCCGAAGGCTACCCCAGCGGCGAGATGAAGCACGGCCCCATCGCCCTGGCGGACCCGGAGCTCTTCACCATCGCGCTGATGCCCAAACATATGCTCTATGACAAGACCAAGAGCAACGTCGAAGAGCTCAGCGCCCGCGACGCGACGATTTGCGCCATCAGCGACACGCCGTTCGACAAGGCCGACGACTTCATTCCCATCGCGGAACATGAACACTACATGCTGGAGTTCTTCGAGATGATGGTGGTGCTTCAGCTGCTGTCGATGGAGATCGCCATCCGCCTGGGCAACGACGTCGACATGCCGAGAAATCTCGCCAAAAGCGTCACCGTCGAATAAATCGGGAAGCTATCTGAAACTGAAATCCGCTTCTGTGCGGATATTTTTTTTGAGGGAAAAGACGGGGATATATTCGATTTTGACGATCTCGTAGTGCTTGGCGCCGCCGGGCAGACGGACGGAGAACTCGTCGCCTTCTTCCCTGCCGAGCATCGCCCGCGCCATCGGCGCGTGAATGGAGATCAGGCCGTTCTCGGGTTCGCTTTCGAGCACCCCGCAGATCGTGAAACGGCTCTCTTCGCCGCCCGGCAGCTCCTCGACCGTTACCGTCGCGCCGAAATGCACCCGTCCGTGGTCGAGTTCGGCCGGGTCGATCATCTTCGCCTTTTCGATCAGGCCGCTGAGATAGAACAGACGCTTGTCGATGTGGCGCAGCTTCTCTTTCGCCGCGTGGTACTCCGCGTTCTCGCTGCGGTCGCCCAGCTCGGCGGCCGTCTGCTTTTCGCGGTTGACCCGCGGCTTTTCCACGTCCTTGAGAAATTTGAACTCCCGGACGAGAAGGTCGTACCCCTCGGGCGTGAACGGCTCGACCTTCATCGGTTATTTGTCGAAGCCGAGAATGTAGAAGGTGTCTTTGCCGTCGACTTTTTTCAGGCGGACCTTGTATTTTTCCCCGAAATGTTCGATGGCGTCCATTGCTTCGGCTTTGCGCTCCTCACTGGGCGCTTCCACCTTGATCTTGAAATAGTCGTGCGAATTGGAAAGGGCGACGTAGCTTTCGTCGACCTTGAGCTGTTCGTGCAGGTCCAGGATATGTTTCTGGATCCGGTCGTAGCCTCTGGTGTTGGCCTCGATCCGGCCGATCTGTGCCAGCAGGCCGTCGTTGGGACTGTACCCCAGCTGTTTCAGTACCGCTTCGCTGTCAAGAAATTGCAATGTTCTGTCTCCTTCGTTTCGAATGTCGGAAATTTTAGCATATTTCGGACGTTTCGCTATAATCGCTTGCAAACAAACCCATCGAAGCGAGCTGTATGAAATCACTGCTGGTGCGCCTGACCCAGGGCCTTTACGAACAGGACATCACCGACGGGGAACGCCCCCTCGTCGAGGAGTGGCACTCCCGGGGAGTCCTCGAACACGAAGACGGCGTCTACCGTCTGCCGTCGCAGTACCGCGCCGGCATCGTCTCCATGCCGCAAAGCGGCAGCGGCGCCTGGCTGCAGGTGCTCGGCGCCAACGTCCGCGACCTCTTTGTCGACGAACACGACCTCGGCGGGGCGCAGGACGGCGATCTCGTCATCGTCCGGCGCCGGCTGGGACGGCGCGGCACCCCCTCGGCGAAGGTCGTGCTCGTCGTCGGGCGGGCGGAGAGCTACGGCGTCGCCTACGTCACGGTCCGAAACGGTGTCAAAAGCGTCCTCGACATCCGCAACGACCATCCCGCCGGCGTCACGCTCGATCCGGCGGAGCTCGCCCGCTGCGACGAAGGCACGCTGTTCAAGATCGACAACCGCACCAACGAAATCATGGAAGTTCTGGGCAACCTCGCCGACCCGCTGGTCGACGAAAAGATCGTCCTCGCCATGTACAACAAACACGACGCCTTCGACGAGGAGGTCGAGAAACTCGCCCGCAGCTTCGACCCCGTCGTCGACGCGGCGAAATTCCCCGACCGCAAAGACCTGCGCGGCCTGCCGTTTTGTACCATCGACCCGGTGACGGCCAGGGACTTCGACGACGCCGTCTGCTACCTGCCGGAGTCCAACACCCTCTATGTGGCCATCGCCGACGTCAGCCACTACGTCACGCCGTTCGGCCCCATCGACGCCGAGGCGATCTACCGCGGCTTCTCCATCTACCTGCCGCACCGCTCCATCCCGATGCTGCCGCGCGCGCTCTCCGAGACGCTCTGTTCGCTCCAGCCGCACGTCGACCGCCTCGCCTATGTCTTCCGGCTCGTCCTCGACCCCGACACGCTCGAAGTGACGGAGCAGGAGCTTTTCGAGGCGATCATCCATTCGCGCCGCCGCTTCACCTACGAGGAAGTGGACCGTTTCTTCGAAGGAAAACTCGCCGCACGAAACGACGACGAAAAAAGTGTGATGTCCTACCTGAACCCGCTGCACGAACTCACCGACGCCCTGCGCGCCAAACGTCTCAGGGTCGGTTTCGACTTCCGCTCCGAAGAGCTGGAGATGACCCTCGACGAACAACAGAACATCGTCGAAACGCACGTGGCGGAAGAGACCCCTTCGCACGCCCTCATCGAGGACTGCATGCTGCTGGCGAACAAAGCCGCCGCCTCGATGTTCGACCGCGGCGTCTTCCGGATCCACGAACCGCCCAAACCCTCCAAGCTCCAGAGCCTGTTCACCGAGCTCGCCGCCATCGGCATCATGGTCGAACAGAAAGAGAGCCTCAAGGAGACCATCACCGCCATCCAGGAAGAGGCGAAGAAACGGGGACTCCAGGCGGAGGTCGACACCCTCATCATCCGCGCCCAGCAGCGCGCCCGCTACGCCCCGGACAACGTCGGCCACTTCGGGCTGGGCTTCGAGCGCTACACCCACTTCACCTCGCCGATCCGGCGCTACTCCGACCTCATCGTCCACCGCCTGCTCAAGGCGATCCAGGCCGGGGACAAAGAGGAAAGCTCATACGTGCTGCGCAACATCGACGCTCTCTGCTTCGCCATCAGCGACAAGGAGCGCGAGGCCGCCGACATCGAACTGCGCTTCATGGACCGCAAATTCGCGCGCTGGGCGGAAGCGCACCGCAACGAAACCGTCGAAGCGCGCCTCCTCGGCACCGATCCCGACCTCGACGCTGAAACGACGTCGCCGCTGCGCGGCGCGCACCTCAAGCTCAGTACCGACACCCCGCTGCTGCTGTTCGACGACATCGAAGCGAGGATCGACAACATCAACCTCGCGACGGCGAAGATCCACGCCTCGTTCGAAAAACGGATCGCCTCGCACGCCGGCGTGAGTGGAGAACGTCCGTGAAACGCCAGGAACTCGATGCGGCGCTGCGTAACGGCAACCCGCCGCGCGCGGTCATGCTCTACGGCGAAAGCCACTTTCTGATCGAGCGCTACACCCGGCAGCTCAGCGACGTCGAAGACGCCAACGTGCTGAGCGTCTACTTCGACGACTACCACCCCGCCGCCGCCAAAGCGCATCTCTCGCAGGGCTCGCTGTTCGGCGGCCGCAACGTGCTCATCGTCAAAAGCGAGAAGAAGATCCCGAAGAACGACCTGCTGACGCTGCTGGACCTCGTAAAGAAGAACCCGGACAACCTCTTCATCTACGCCTACTACGGCACCGATTTCAAGAAGAGCGCCACGTCGGCCTTCACCGCCAAAACCGGCGGAACCGCCGTGCGCTTTTTCCGGCCGTTCCCGAACGAGGCCCGGCAGATCGTTCTCGAAGAGGCCCGCGCCCGGGGCATCGATCTCGACCCCTACGCCGCCACCCACCTGCTCGAATCGCAAAACGGCGACCTGGCGCTGACCGTCAACGAACTGCAGAAGTTCGCCCTGCTGCCCGGCCGCATCGGCATCAAGGAGATCGACGAGCTGGTGTACGGCGTCGCCGAGGTCAAGATCGACCAGCTGCTCGACGCCCTGCTGCACAAAGAGGACTTCCTGCCGCTGCTGCAGCGCCTGCTCGAAAGCGGCGAGGACGAGATCCGTCTGCTCACCGCCCTGACGAACCATCTCGCCCAGCTCTACCTGTTCTACGTCTCCATCCGCCTCAACGGACGGGCGGACTCCGCCGCCATCCTCGGCTACCGGCTGCCGCCGAAAATCGAGCAGGCGCGCTCGCAGCAGTGCCTGCGCCTCAAACAGCCCCAGTACACGCAGCTGATGCAGCTGCTTACCGACACCGAGCTTCGGATGAAATCCGCCGGGGCGGTGGACAAAAACAGCCTGCTGCTTTCGACGTTCCTGCGGGTGCAGTCGCTGCTGTAGGCGGCCGACTGCGCGGCAGCGACACATCCCGAAAGCCCCTGACGATAAAAACAAAAACTTCACCTTTTCTTAAGTTGCCTTTTACTATAATTGCGCGTTCCTTACTCTTTGTGCTGTGCCGACGCAGAGCATGTACCGTGATACTTCCAATGTATCCAGAGCCAGAAGGGGCCAAAACCATAAGGAGAAATACTCTACATGAGACATTACGAAAACCTTGTCATCGTCAAACCGACGCTGACCGAAGAAGAGATCAAAAACAACATCGCCGCCATCGAGGAAGTCATCACTTCCAACGGCGGAGAAATCGCCGCACGCGATACGATGGGTATGCGCCGTCTGGCCTACCCGATCGACAAGAACCCGCGCGGGTATTACCACGTTGTCTACTATACGATCGAGCCTTCCGCGATCGCCGAGATCGAGCGCCGCTTCCGCATCAACGAGGAACTCCTGCGCTTCGTGACGATCAAGTACGATTCCAAGCGCGAAGTCAAAGCGTGGAACGACCTGGTCGCCAAGGCGAACAAGCCGGCCGAAAAACCGGAAGAGAAAGCCGAAGAAAAAGCAGCCGAGCCTGCAGCAGAAGAAGCCGCAAGCGAGAGCGCCGCTTCGTAAGTTAGGAGAAATTCATGTTCAACAAAGTCATCCTGGTCGGCAACCTGACACGTGATATCGAACTGCGTTACACGCAGGGCGGCATGGCCATCGCCAAGACCGGCATCGCCACCAACCGCCGATTCAAAAAGCAGAGCGGCGAGATGGTCGACGAGACCATGTTCATCGATATCACGTTCTTCGCCCGCAGCGCCGAGATCGCCAACCAGTATCTCCGCAAGGGCAGCAAGGTGCTTGTCGAGGGACGGCTGATGCTTGAACAGTGGACCGATCAAAACGGGCAGAAACGCTCGAAACACTCGATCACCGTCGAAGAGATGAAAATGCTCGACTCGCGCGGCGACGCGCCGACGGGCGGACAGGGCGGATACAACGCCCCGTCCCAGCCGGCACAGGGCGGAGGCTACACGCCGCCGTCACAGCCGGCGCAGCCGCAGCAGGGCTACAACCCTCCGCCGCAGCAGCCCCGGCAGCCGGCCTATACGCCGCCGAAACAGAGCATGCCGGAGAACAACATCCCGGAAATCGATATCGACGAAGACGAGATCCCATTCTAGACAAAAGGAAATACCCATGGCAGAAAAACGCAAATACAAAAAACGCTATTGTAAATACTGTGAAGCGAAAGTCGATTTCATCGATTACAAAGACGCCGCTTCCCTGAAACACTCGCTCTCCGAGCGCTACAAGATCATGCCGCGCCGCCTGACGGGCAACTGCAAACGCCACCAGGACATGGTCGCCGTCACGATCAAACGCGCCCGCGCCGCAGCGATCATCCCCTACACGATCTCCCGCAAGGAAGTCGTCGTCAACCCGTTCGAAATCATCAAGTAATTTCGGATACGGCGGCGCTGCCGCCGACCCTTTCACTCTCGTTTTCTTCCCCTGACTCCATTTCGGCTGAGCCGACTGATCTATTGATATGACAAGTCATACCATATTTGACTGTTGACAATTCAAATATAGATAAAGTATACTTTTTATATACAAATGGGGATTATCAATGGAGTTTGAATACGACGAACCCAAAAGTCGAAGCAACAGGGAAAAGCACGGCATCGATTTCATCGAAGCCCAGTCTCTTTGGAAAGACGATGATGCCATTGTCGTTCCCGCGAATGTCGTAGGAAAAGAAACGAGATTTGCCCTGATTTCCAGATACAAAGAAAAGTGCTACACGGCGATCTATACGATGAGAGGCGATACCTGTAGAATTATCAGTGTACGTCGATGCCGAAAAAACGAGGAGTATCATTATGAAAACCATCTCGGCTGAAGCCTTCGATAAAAAGTTCGACAACGGTGAAGATATCAGCGAATATCTTGATTTTTCATCGGCGAAACGTCTGAAAGAGATCGAAGAGCTCAATACGAAGACCCGGAAGGTCAACGTCGATTTTCCCGAATGGATGATCGAGTCTCTCGACAAAGAAGCCAAAAAGATCGGGGTAACCCGTCAATCCATCATCAAAGTCTGGATCGCCGAGCGGCTGAAGGAAGAAGCGAGCTGAAACTCTGATCTGTCACACTGCCGCCGGCCTGTGACAGGGGCAATTCCGGCCGCTACAGTTCGCACGTATCGTTGGAACAGAAACGCGACTCCATGCCGTCGCTGCCGCCGAACGTTTCCCAGGCGATCTTCGGCATGGCGGCCACCCGTCTTTCGTACTCTTCTTTGCTGATACCCTCGTAAGGCATCTGTTTATAGGCGCCGCTGTCACTGTGCGGCAGCATCGAGACCGATTTGATGATCGGCGCGAACTGCGCCAGCATGTGCTCGATCTGCCGGCCTTCGCTCTGCGGATCGAAATAGACGGTACAGCTGACCATGTTGTCGCTCCATTCGCGCTGCAGCATCGCCAGGAACGCGAACTGTTCCCAGGCGGACACCTCGGTCGCCTTGCGCGTTTTCCCCTGGTCGATCGGAAACTCGAACACGGTCGTGTTCTCGCTGTAACTGTCCGGTTCGTGGGGCACGCCGGACGCTTTCAGCACCTTGCAGATCGGCGCGTCGTTGCCGACACGCATACGGCGGACGGCGTACTGGAAGGTGGGGAAATGCATCCCGGAGCTGACCCCGGCGAGCTGGCTGATCGTCCCCGAGGGTTTGATGGTCGTGACCCGGACCGAAGGGGGTACCCCCGCTTCCGCGGCCAGCTCCGCGTTCTTCTTCTTGACGACTTTGTACCCCAGCCGGAGCCGGCGCGTCAGTTCCGTCGCGCCCAGTTCGTCGAGCATGTCCGCCACCCCCGAAAGGCTCACTCCGATGCGGCGGTTGCGCACCACGACGGCGTTCGTTTCGCTTCGGTGCGTCGGGAGCAGCGCGACCGTCGATGCATAGAAGGTGGCATACTCCAGGGTCCTGTAAAACTCCTCTTCGCTTTCGCAGCGCGACGGAAAGACCTCCGCCAGGTTGCACAGCTCGAAGCTTTCGAGCGGGATCTCGGAGCAGGGGTTCGCCAGCCAGGCCCTGTCGCTCTCCTCTTTGCCGTACCGTCCGTATTTCTGGACGTTGATCAGGTTCATCAGTCCGGGTTCGCCGTTGTTGCGGATGCGCTCGGCGATGCGGGGAAGGTCATGGAACTCTTCGGACTTCGAGAGCACCACCGTGTTGTTGGACATCCAGCCGATCTCGGCACGTTCGGGATATTTGTCGTAATTCTTCAGGTCCAGAAAGCTTTCGTCGTCCACCGAACCCAGCGCGATCTCCGCACTTCGGCGCACGTTCCCGGCGACGACGCAGGCGCCGATCGCGTTGAAGACATCCGCGGTACACCGGGTCTTGTCGATATCACCGGCACAGTAGCTGTCGAGCGCATCTTCGATCCTGCGGTGCAGCTGCATGAGCGGGTCGGGGCCGGACGCCGTTCCTCCGAAACCCCGGATCGGCGAACCGGCGGGACGGATGCCCGAATAGTCGAACGCGAACCAGGCCCCGCCCCTCGTATAGCTCTCGATCAGCAGCCGTACCGACGCGACCCAGCCTTCGCGGCTGTCCGGGATGCGGAACGGAATGGGACGGGACTTGTCCGGCAGTACGACGCCTTCTCCTTCCCACGCCGTGTTGAAACCGACGCCGACGCCGCACATCAGCATGTCCATGGCCCAGTCCGCGGCGGCCGCCAGGTCGGCGGTATCGACCGCGCCGCAGTTGTTGAGCGCGGCGCCGCCCCGCTCGTAGACGTAATCGGTCCCCATCACCCACAGTCCCCGGCCCGGCGGAAGCCACTTCATGTCGAACATGCCCAGCGCGAGGTCGTAGGCGGTTTTCTGCCAGTACTCCTCTTTCCATTCGAGGCGGCTGCGGAGGTAGTGGTCCTTCCGGACGGACATGACGCCGTTGACGACCCGGATGACGGTGTCCGGCCAGTGTTCCTGCGTGCCGTCCGGCTTCAGGCGGCTGTAGGTGCGGTAGTAGGTCGCTTCGCCGAAGCCGCCGAAACCGAAATGCACTTTTCGCTCCCGCAGCGCGGCGCAATAGGAGGGTTTGAGCTGAAACCTTGCGGCAATGACGGGGGTATGGTGTTCGTTCTGCATGGAAATCCCTTTGTAAATGCGTATGGTTGTGAAAACAGGGGTACGCCGAAGGGAGGGGAGAAAGCGACATGCGGTACCGGACTCTGCGCGGAAATTATATCAGGGCATTGCTAAAGCGCGCCTCTGACGGCCGGCGCCTCGATCCGAACGGCAGATTAACCCGTTGTATGTTACGATAAAACAAAAAGGAATGCGGAATGCCGTTTATGGAGCGTCTGTACAGCGCCATGATCCTCAAAACCCCGATGTACGACCCGTCGGCGGGAGAGATCATCGAGCACAGGAGCGATGCGTTCTACAACGCCATCCGCGCGGACGACAGCCGAACCGTCATCCGGATGATCGAAGAAGGTTTCGACGTCGACCATCACGCCTTCGGGCATCAGCCGCCGCTGGTCTTCGCCGTCATCCGTCAGCGGTACGACATCGTCCGCACCCTTCTGATATACGGCGCCGACCCGAACCTGGCCGACCGCAGCGGCAACACCGCACTGCACTACGCCGTGCAACTGGGCGAACCCGAAAGCGTGCTGCAGCTGGTCCGTTACGGCGCCGACCGCTCCGTGGCGAACGAAAGCGGTCTCGACGCCCTTTCGCTCGCCGCGCGCAGCCGGAACAGATCCGTCCACCGGATACTGAAAGAAGCACGGCCGACCGTTGAAGTGCCCCGGAAAACAGACCTGTTCGCGCTGGCGCGGGAAGGCAATCTCCACGCCGTCGTACAGTGTTCTCCCACAGCCGTCCAGCTGCACGAGCGTGACGGCAGTCAAAGGACGCTTCTGCACCATGCCGTCTTCGGCAACAATCCGAAACTGCTGACCTGGCTGCTCAACAAACGGCTCGATATCGATGCCGCCGACGTTCACGGTATCACACCTCTGATCATCGCGGCATCCCATCCGAAATTTCTCCGTTCCCTCGAAAAACTGCTTGCAAGGGATCCGACACTCGAACACCGCACCCGGAACCAGGCGACGGCACTGACACTCGCCCTGCGAAACGGCAATGCGGAAGGCGCGCGACTCCTGCTCGAACACGGTGCGAACATTCTCGCCGTCGAAGGCGTCCATACCCCGCTGACACTCGTCCATCGGGCCATCGGAGAATATCCGGAAACGGCAGAGGATTTCCGCCGCCTTCTGACGCTGCTCCTCGACCGGGGCGCGCATACCGATATTCCGACCAATTCTTCCGGATGGACACCCCTTTTTCATACCGTCGCACGATCGGAGGAACGCAGCATGCGGCAACATCTCGAACTGCTGCTGCAACTGGGGAGCGATGTGAACTGTGCCGACGTCAACGGCCGTACACCGCTGATGGTCGCCGCATCGATGGGACGGCAATACGCCGCGGAAAAACTGCTGGAGAACTATGCCGAAATCGACCATGTCGACCGTCACGGATGGACGGCCCTCATGCTGGCGGCCTATTACAACCGGATTGCGATTGCACGGCTGCTGCTTCAAAACGGCTGCGACGCCAACCTGACGACGCCGCAGGGGCTCAGCGCCATGCATATCGCCCGCAAACACGGCCGCAACAGGATCATCGAAATGCTGCTGGACTACGGCGCCAGGGAAGTGAACGATATCGAAGAGGAGTGATCAGCCGCAGGAAGGAACGTTTCCGGAATCCGAACCGTATTCGAAAAGAAAATCTTTCAGATGACGCGCCGATCTTTTGAATTTTCTGCCGTTGACATACTTCCATGCCTTCGGATCGCCTTTATGCCACTGCTTGAAAATTTCCGCATCGTTCTCGAAGGCATGGGCCCACTCCGACCGGGTTTTCATCGCCGCCCCCTTTGTACCGTTGCCGTGACATTTCTTGCACTGTTTCAAATAGGCTTTCTGGCCTTTTTTGATATCGGCATTCGCCGCACTCGAAAACAGTGCAAGAGCCGCCAGCGCCGTGAGCGCGAATGGTATCGTTCTTTTCATCATCGGTAATCCTCCATCGGTTTACCGACAATCTTATCACGTTTGTCTAAAGAGAGGATAAAGAAAAAATTATGCTTTCCCGTTTTTACCGGCCCGGAGTTGCGTCCTCACCGACATCCCCGCACCGGCGCAACGCTTCTGTCAGCAAAGGGCGGCGGAATTTCCGGTCGATCTTTTCGACAAGCGTTCTCGCACCCTCTTCGTCGGTTTTCAGCTTCCCGGCGATTTCCCGGATGGGCCGTCCCCCTTCGCGCATGACGAAGCAACGCAGTTCCCGTCGGGTCAGATGGCGCTTGACGACGGCGTACGTGTCCTGCCCGTTGCACTCCGGAACGATACGGTAACGTTCGGCGATTGCGTCGCCGATCTCCCGTCGGGGATTGTACTGCTCCCAGAGATTCACACCAACCGTCCCAGTACTTCGCGCAGGTCCTTCTGCTCGATAATGATGTTCGCCTCTTTTTTCAGGACTTCCCTGGCGCGGAACGCCACCCGTGTGCCGGCATATTTGAACATACTCAGGTCGTTCGCACCGTCACCGACAACCATCGTCTCTTCCGGCGTCACGCCCAGAATGTTCTGCAACCGTACCAGCATGTCGCCCTTGGACCAGTTGAACATCATGTCGCCGCCGACAAGGCCGGTCAGCCGGCCGTCTTTCGCGTGCAGGGCGTTGGAAAAATCGGCGTCGTATCCCAGGATATCTTTCGCATAGGAAGTCGCCGTGCGGAACCCGCCGCTGAAACAGACGACAGTCACCCCGTTCTCCTTGAGTGCGGCAATCGTCTCCTTCGCCCCCGGCATGTAAGGCAGCGAACGGCTGATTTCCTCGACCTTCGCCACTTCCAGCCCCTTGAGCAGACCGACGCGTTCCTGAAGGCTCTCGAAGAAGTCCAGTTCACCCTTCATCGCCCGTTCGGTGATCTCCGCCACCTGCTCCTTGATGCCCAGCGCCTCGGCGAAAAAATCGATGGTCTCACCGTCCATCAGGGTCGAATCGAAATCGAATACACACAGTCTCATTCTTTTAGGCTCTCCTCGATATAATGGCGCCATTATATCGTAAGGCAGGGATAGAACGTGTTCGAGGCATTGAAGCAGAAACTGCAGACCGGACGTTATGTCACACTGGAGACGACCCCGTCACACTCCGCGTCCTATCAGGGCATCATCGACACCATTTCCCGCCTCGGCCTCGCCGAAAAGGTCGACGGTTTCAGCACCACCGACAACCCGCTGGCCAAACTCAAATACAACTCCCTCTTCGCCGCGATGCGCCTGCAACAGGCCTTCGGCAAGCCGGTACTGGCGACGATAAGCATGCGCGACCGCAACCGCATCGCCCTTCAGAGCGACCTGCTCGGCGCCAACGAGGCGGACGTGCGCGCCATTCTCGCCCTCACCGGCGACTCCGCCAAAATGTCGGACCAGAAAGAGGCCAAAGGGGTCTTCGAAAGCGACAGCACCCTGCTGCTCGACATCATCCGCCGCTTCAACGCCGGTACGGACCTCCAGGGCAAAGCGTTCGCCGTCGCGCCGAAACCGATCCTGCCCTTCGCCGTCATCAACTCCTTCGCCCGTAACCCCAAAAGCCTACAGAAGAAGATGCTCAAAAAGATCGAGCACGGCGCCGTCGGCATCATCACCCAGCCTGTCTACGACATCGAGACCGCCAAAGTGCTGCTGGAACTGATCGGCGACGCCAACGCCGTCCACGGGACGCAGACGCAGCTGATCCTGGGCCTCTTCCCCATCACGTCCCTGCGCACCGCCCAATTCCTCGACGCCAACGTGCCGGGGATCCACGTTCCCTCCTACTGGATCGAAACGCTGCAGTACGCCAGAACACCGGAAGACGCCTCAAAAGCGGGGTTCGATCTGAGCAAACGGCTCTACGAAGAGATCATGGCAGTGCATCCGAAAGTCCATCTGATGACCGCCAACCGTTTCGAGCTGGCGAAAGAGATACTCGGGGAGCAGGAAGACGGCACGTCCACCCTGCCCCCCAACTAACCCAAAACCAACCCCTAACTAACCCAAAAATCCCCCAGCACCGATTCACCGCTTCTTCCACACACTCATCTGCGCGATCGTGTGCTGGAACTTCCGCGCCGTTTCCCGGATGACGAACGGCACGTCGAGCACGTCCGCTTTCTCGAAGCGGTCGGACAACAGGGCTTCAAGGGCATCGAGCGTGTAGACCGGTTCACCGTTTTCGTCGTAGTATCCGCCCAGCCAGTGCTCTTTTTTCGTATACTCCTCCAGCCAGGTATAGGGAGAGGTCAGGATCAGTACCCCGCCGTCGTTGAGACGTTCATGGACCGTTTCCAGAAACAGTTTCGGTTCGTAGAGCCGGTCGATCAGGTTCGTCGCGAGGATCAGGTCATACCCTTCGAACACCGGCTTGAGGTTGCAGGCGTCCCCCTGCCAGAACGTCACACGCTCCGCCGTTCCCTTCAGACCGAGATCCTCCAGTGTCCGGCTGCGGCGTTCGACGATCTCGCCCTCCTGCGTCTGCAGCCATCCGATCTCGCCGCGGTCGCGCATCGCCACCCCGGCCCGGATGAACCGGGCGGAGAAATCGATCCCCGTCACTTCGTCGAAAACCCGGGCGAGCTCGAAACTCGCCCGCCCCGTCGCACATCCCAGATCCAGCGCCCGCCGCTGCGGCGTCGAACGGCTGAACGCGATCGCATGCTCCGCACAGGCGCGGGCAAAGTTCCGGACCCCGAAGTACTCCTCGCCGTACTGAAAATCACAGTACTGCGCCACCAGGCTGTCCGTCTCGTAGACATTGACGACGCCGTCTTCTTCCGGCAGCGGCTCCGCCTGCAGATAGCGGAACCCGGCGTGCTGGTAGAAATGCTTCCGGAAAGCGTAGCGGGAGTGTTTCGTCATCTCGTTGCCGGTCGAGGCCCAGGAGCCGCCTTTGATCAGGTTGTGCCGGCCGTCGAACGTCGGCAGCGAAAAGTCGTCGTAAACGGGGTGAGGTTCAAAGCCTTCGAAACCGTCGATCGGCGTGCAGGTCCACTGCCAGACGTTGCCCACGATATCGAAAAAAGGGCCCTGCGCGAACGTGTCGACCGGAACGGAAGAGGCGAAATGACGGAAATTGATATTGGCCTTCTCCTCGTCGTAGACATCGTCGTGCACCACGTCGGCGAGCTCCAGCATCCGGTACCACTCCGCTTCGCTCGGCAGACGGTACGGCCGTCCGTCCCGCGCGCTTTTGTAACGGCAGAACGCCTCCGCTTCGAGGGCGTTGACCTCGACGGGCCAGTTCGGCGGCAGCTCGATCTCGCGCTCGAGCAGGCGCAGGTTGAAACCGCCGTTCTCCCGCGGCACCCAGAAAGGAGGATGTTTCGCCCCGCGGCGGCGCAGGAACTCCCGTCCCTCTTCGTCCCAGTAGGCCTCCGTTTCGTAACCGCCGTCCTCGACGAACGGCAGGTACTCCGCGTTGCTGACCAGGAATTTCGACGCCAGGAACGGTGCGACCGCCACCTCCCGGCGGCCGTACTCGTTGTCCCACCCGTACAGCGGATGCGACAGCGGCTTCCCCAGGACGACCGTCGATCCCGTCACGGCGACCAGGGCGTTCTCCGGTGCGTTCGCACTCCGCGTGCAGGCCGAGAACCGTTCGTCACGCCGGACGAACTCCAGCGGCATCTGCCGGTGCAGCACGCTGGAGGTCTCGATATGGATCCGCTCGTGTTCGATGCCCATCAGGATCACCCACCACGGGCTCTTCGGCGTGATCGGCAGTTCCAGCGGCAACCGCGTGATCAGATCGTCGACCAGCAGGCGCACGGTTTTCCGGTACGCCCGTACCGCATCGACCTCCGGCCATCGGTAACGCTCCCCGTCGAGATCGTCCCACTCCATTTCGTCCACACCGACGGCGAAAACGGACTCGAACTCCGGATCGATCCGCTCGTCGATCACCTTCGCCAGGATCAGCTTGTTGATGTAGAAGGTCGCCGTATGGCCAAAATAGAAGATCATCGGATGACGGGTCGGTTCGGACTTGCGGTAAAAGACGCTGTCGTCCTTCAACAGATCGAACAAGGCTTCGTAAAGGTCCCAGGAACGGTGGAAATAGAAACGGATCTCTTCGCGTTTCGCTTCGGGATCGTGACCGTCGAGACGGACGGGAAGGGTGTGGAATGCCTGCATCACGGATCTTCCTTTGCTTTTTGACGATTTTAGCCTAAAAGCGATGAAGAATCCGAAAAAGGCTTACTCCGAAAGCGTGCCGCCGAGGCGTTCGGCGACGTTTTCGAGCAGAGGACGCATCGGCGGCAGGGCGAGGGAGGCGTCACGCTGTTTCGGTCCCCACATCGGCTCGGGGAAGAAACTGTCTTCGCGGAAACGGGCCATGATGTGCCAGTGCACCTGCGGAAGCATATTGCCGAACGAGGCGATGTTGATTTTTTCGGGGCGGTAATACGAAAGCATCTCTTTTTCGATCACGTCCAGCGCTTCCCAGACGGCGTTTTTTTCCATATCGGTACAGCCACTGAACTCTTTGACTTCGCGACGGACGAACACCTTCAGCCAGGGGATTTCACTCTGCTCCGTCTCGATGCGCAGCAGCGGCAGTTCAATGGTGGGGAAGACGGTCTTCGGCACGGCGTTTCTTGTGACGTCTTGTCGGCGGGCCGACCCGGCGATCCCCGTGCATGCGGCGATCCGGCAGTTTGCTCTCATGTTCGAGAACATTGCGTTTGCGACGGCCGGGATTGACACGCCGGTCCGGAATTTTTCTGCGTTGGGCTTTTCTGCGGTTGCGCCAGCCGTCGGTCCGCACGTTGAAGGCGATCAGAAGAGCGACCAGCAGTAACGAACCGAAAATTGCGACATACACCATGGCTGACGGCACTCCTGATAATTATTTTCTTCTGATAATAAATATTAAAGAATTATATCGAAATTACACTTTCCCCGCAAACGGCACCAGGGCACTGCCCCAGGTCAGGCCGCCGCCGAAAGCGTCGAGGAGCATCATGTCCCCTTTGTGCAGGCGGCCGCTTTCATAAAGTTCGTTGATCGCGAGGGGAATGGACGAACCGGAAGTGTTTCCGTATTTGTGTACCGTCAGAACCACCTGGTCGTCCCGCAGTTTCAGGGCGTCACCGACGGCCTTGATAATACGGTAGTTCGCCTGGTGCGGCACGAAATGGACGATGTCGTCCGACGTCATATCGTTCTCTTCGAGGATCGCCTTGACATCGGACGTCAGGGTGCGTACCGCCACCTTGAAGGTTTCGTTGCCCTTCATCTGCATGAAACAGGCGCCGGCTTCCTTGTCGAGCGCGTCGTGCGCCGAACCCGTGCCGCCGTTGGGGGTCATCAGCAGGTCCGCGTAGTTTCCGTCCGCCCCGGTATGCACGTCGACGATCGCTTCGTCCCGGTTCTCGGTCGCACTGATGACGGCGGCACCGGCACCGTCACCGAACAGGATGCAGGTCCCGCGGTCCGTGTAGTCCGTGATGGCGCTGAGTTTTTCCGCTCCGATCACCAGCACGTTCTTTTTCATGCCCGACTCGATAAAGGCCTTGGCGATGCTGACGACATAGACGAACCCCGTACAGGCCGCCGAAATGTCGAACGCCATGACGGGAGGCAGGCCCAGTTTCGCGGAAATCACCGTCGCCGTCGAAGGCATGTTGAAATAGTCCGGAGAGATCGTTGCGCAGACGACCAGATCGATCTCTTCCTTCGGTACGCCCGAACGTTCGATCGCGATCTCGGCCGCCTTCGTCCCCATGTCGCTGGTGAATTCGTCCTCCGCCGCGATGTGCCGCTCCTTGATCCCGGTACGTTTGGTGATCCACTCGTCGGATGTGTCGACCATCTTTTCGAGGTCTTCGTTGGTCAGAATCCGCTCGGGCACATAGGCACCGATGGAGCGAAATGCGGCATACATGCTTATTTTTTCCTTTCCGCTTCGGCGGCGAGTGCCGTCTCGATATGGGTATTGACCCCCGTATCGACGAAATGGATCGCCTGGTTGATCGCGTTCATGATCGCTTTGGAATTGCTCTTGCCGTGGCTGACGATGGCGCACCCCTTGATGCCGATCAGCGGCGCGCCGCCGATTTCGGCGTAGTCGAGCTCTTTTTTCAGCAGTTTGAAGACCTTGCGCATCAGCAGCGCGCCAGTGATCGCCACCGGCGACTTGCGGATGTAGTCCTTGATGAGGAACGTGATCGTGCTCGCCACCCCTTCGGAGGATTTCAGCACGAGGTTTCCGATGAAGCCGTCACAGACGACGACATCGACGGAACCGTCGAAAATGTCCCGCCCTTCGACGTTTCCGACGAAGCCCTTCATGCCTTTGAGCTTTCCGAACGTCTCTTTGGTGACTTCGTTGCCCTTGCTGTCCTCTTCGCCGTTGGCGAGCAGGCCCACCGTCGGGATGTTGATCGCCCACATGTCGTGCGCGTAACAGCTTCCCATCACCGCGAACTGCGCCAGATGCTCCGCCTTGCAGTCGACGTTCGCCCCGACGTCCAGCAGCAGCGTGCGCTTTTTCTTCTTGTTGGGCATCATCGTGATGAGGGCCGGGCGAAGCACCCCCTTGAGCCGCCCGAGACGCAGCGTCGCCAGCGACATCGTCGCCCCGCTGTGGCCCGCGGAGACCACCCCGTGCGCCTCGCCTTTGCGCACCAGGTCCACCGCTTTGTATATCGAGCTTTCCCTGCGTTTGAGCGCGTCGGTCGCCGCATCCTCCATCGCAATGACGTCTTCCGCATCCACAATGGAAATCTTGTCTTTGAATCCGGCGGGAATCAAAGATAAAATCTCTTCACGCTTTCCGACCAGTATCGGTTCGAAACGGTAGCGCTTCAGGGCTTCGATCGTTCCTTTGACAATGGGTTCGGGACCGAAGTCCCCGCCCATCGCGTCAATCGCGATTTTTACTTTCAATTATTTGTACTCACCGGTCGTCGGGTTGACATGGTGCGGCATGCGGTAGGTGCCGTCGGCGTCTTTGACCGGGCGGGCGAGTTTGATCTTGTAGTGAGTGCGGCGTTTTGCGGCACGGGTGTGTGATACACGTCTTTTAGGTACTGCCATTGCTTTTCCTTTCTATGGTTGTTTACAGTTTTCGCAACTGTGATAGTCGCTTTCAATCAATGCGATTTCCGAATCGAAAACCGCGTCCAGGTCGATCAGTTCTTCATGAACTTCCACGACATCGTACTCTTCGTCCTGACCCCGGAACACGCCTTCTGACAGCAGAAACTCGACTTTTTCATCCAGCATTATAGCGAATGATGTTCCGCAACGATAACAGTCCACTTCCAGCGGCCCGCTCAGAACCGCTTCGAGAAGCAGAAGTTTCGGACGATACCATCGCAGGCTCCCCTCGATCCCGATCTTCCCGTGTTTCAGGGCGAACGGGTGCCCGTCACGGGTGACGCGACGGAAAGGAACACGCGTTTTCACTGCTTTAGGAGATCTCTCTTTCGGCGAAGAAGAAACGGATTTCTTTCTGCGCGTTTTCGAGCGAATCGCTGCCGTGAACGGCGTTGGCGTCGATGTTCTCGGCGAAATCGGCACGGATGGTGCCCGGTGCCGCTTCCTGCGGGTTGGTCGCACCCATCAGTTCGCGGTTCTTCGCGACGGCGTTTTCACCTTCGAGAACGCTGACGACGACCGGTCCGCTGACCATGAATTCCACCAGATCGTTGAAGAAAGGGCGGTCTTTGTGCACCGCGTAGAAATCCTGGGCGTCTTTGCGGGAAAGCTGCAGTTTTTTCGTCGCGGCGATCTTGAGGCCGTTGCTTTCGAAACGGTCGAGAATTTTGCCGATAACGCCCTTGGCGACGGCGTCCGGTTTGATAATGGAGAGGGTCTGTTCCATCGTTACTCCTGAAGTAGTCAAAAAATAGGAGGGGATTATAGCGAAAAAATCATGAAAAAATATTGAATGTGTGGAAAAAGCTTCCCGGAAAAGGAACGCTGTGGGAAAACGAATCCCGGATGCCGCGGAGCACCCGGGCGCTCCGCCGCCGGCAGATCAGAAAATTATTCGACGACCGGTACGTGGTTCGTACGCATCTCTTCAGTGACGTCTTCACGGTGCTGCGGGCTGTCGCCGATCGCATCCCACGTGATACATCCTTCGGTCGGGCAGGCGGTCGCACATGCCGGTTCGTCGTGATAACCGACACACTCGACACACTTGTCCGGATAGACGTAATAGATTTCTTCACCCGTCGGGTTATCGTCCTCGTCGACGATCGCTTCGACCGGACATTCGTCGATACATGCACCGCAGTTGATGCAGGTGTCATTGATTAATACTGCCATATTGTTCTCCTTCAGTAGATGTGCGAAAAGTTTAACGAAACAACTTTAATGATTCCTAAAAAAAGTCCGATTATTCAAAGGATCGGCATCCTGAACGGTATCGGTAACAAAGTGGCGGAAAAAAACGGGCAAACCCCGCGGAGGCGGGGAGAAAAAGAGGTTCACAGTTGCAGAAAGCTCCGGATCGCTTCGACCTTGTCGGTCTTTTCCCAGGTAAATTCGGGAAGTTCCCGGCCGAAATGGCCGTACGCCGCCGTTTTGCGGTAGATGGGGCGCAACAGGTCGAGGCCGTCGATGATCCCTTTTGGCGTCAGGTCGAAAAGTTCACGCACACAGGCTTCGATCTTCTCTTCCTCCACGGCTGCCGTTCCGTGGGTGTCGACCATGATCGAAATCGGTTCGACGACGCCGATGGCGTAGGCCACCTGGATCGTCGCCCTGTCACACGCGCCGGCCGCCACGAGGTTCTTGGCCACGTAGCGCGCGGCGTAGGCGGCGGAACGGTCGACCTTGGTCGGGTCCTTGCCGCTGAACGCGCCGCCGCCGTGCGGGCAGGAGCCGCCGTAGGTGTCGACGATGATCTTGCGGCCGGTCAGCCCGGCGTCGCCCTGCGGGCCTCCGACGACGAAAGAGCCGGTCGGATTGATATGGTAAACGATGTTCCCGCTGATCAGTTCCGCCGGGATCACATGCTCGATCACTTCACGGATGACGTCTTCGCGGATCTGCTGTTGCGAAATGTTCTCGTGATGCTGGGTCGATACGACGACCGTCTCCACGGAAACCGGCCTGTCGTCGACATAGCGCACACTCACCTGCGCCTTGCCGTCGGGACGCAGATAGGGGATGATCCCTTCCTTGCGCACCTCGGCCAGGCGCTCGGTGATGCGGTGCGCCAGATGGATCGGCAGCGGCATCAGCACCTCGGTCTCGCGGCAGGCGTAGCCGAACATCAGCCCCTGGTCCCCGGCGCCGATTTCGCCGTCGGCCTGGGAAACGCCCTGGTCGATCTCGGGAGACTGTTCGCCGATGGCGTTGAGCACGGCGGCGGAACGGTGGTCGAACCCGTAGGTCGCGTCGGTATAGCCGATCTCCTTCACGACATTGCGGACGATGTCCTGCATCGGGGTGTAGGCATGGGTTTTGAGTTCGCCGGCGATCACGCAGAATCCGTTGGATACGAGGGTTTCACAGGCAACGTGGGCGGTCAGGTCTTTTG
>Ga0256843_1001278_pt1 | contig 20157 bp, 19 predicted proteins | sample AlvinellametaG_FD_191572 | JGI IMG/M metagenome (GOLD analysis project Ga0256843, IMG submission 191572) | Pompeii worm associated microbial communities from hydrothermal vent at the East Pacific Rise, Pacific Ocean - Alvinella | ecosystem: Host-associated > Annelida > Integument > Unclassified ... | reverse complement strand
TATGGAGCTTCTCATCGATGATCTTGATGTAGTCGAACGCTTTGGAGAGACGCATCAGCGGCGGGTGCTCAGGACCAACGAGGAGGTTGTTGGCACCGCCGACCAGGTAATGCTCATCCGGATAGATATAATCGTCGATCATATAGACCTCGGCGACAGGTCCGACACGGATAGCGCTGTATTTGGCGAAGTCGATATGCTTCGAATTTTCGGTTTTTGATCTTTGAGCTTTGATTGGGGAGATCATCACTGCTCCGTCACTCCTGCGAAGGCAGGAGTCCATGAGCTTTGATGGGGGATCTGTATAAAAGTGCTTTTTATGACTTTTATCATCAACTCTCTCGAAGTGCTTTGTACTCTCTGGGTATAAGGTACTCCTCTGCTTTGATCTGTGTGTCATAGAAGCCGTGTTCATAGCCCAGTTCATAGAGCTTGTCGATCGCTTTGAGCTGCAGAGGACTGAGCTCTACCGAGTCGTCATTGGCGTAGAGCTCAAGGTATTTGTCAAGGGTCTTGCCTTCGATACGTACGAGCTTCTCTTTGACCAGACGTTCACAAAGCTCCTCTTTTCGGTCACGTGCCACCTTGACCGCTTCGGTCAGGGTCTCTTCATAAGTGATCGCCTTGTTAAGCGGAAGAGAGCGACGGATCGCCATACCGCCGAGTGGCAGCGGCAGCTCTTTGCCGGCAAGTTCCTGCCAGATGTCCCACATCTCGCGTTCGACCTCGAGCTCATCTCCAAAGGTCAGTATACTCTCATGGATCAGGACTCCGGCATCGACCTTGCCGCTTCTGACCGCCTCTTCGATCTCAAGGAAGTCCATGTAGACAGGACGGGCTTGCGGGTAGGCGATACGAAAGAGCATGGCGTTGGTCGTGTACTTGCCACTGAGGGCTACTTTGAAGTTGCGTTTGAGGCGGGTCTCTTTACGACGGATCAGCTTGGGACCATACCCCTCGCCAAAACTGACAGCAGTGCGTAACAGGGCATAATCTTCACGAATATGAGGATAGAGGGCAAAACTGATGGCAGAGATGTCGTAAGTACCTTTGAGTGCTTCGACGTTCAGGGTCTCGATGTCGAGAGGGATATTGTCAAAGGTGACATCCTCTTGAGTGACCCAGCCAAACTTGATGGCGTAGTACATAAAGATATCATCAGCATCGGGTGAGTGGGCGATCAACATTTTTTTCAAAAACAGTCCTATTTCAAAGCTTAAAAGATGGCTAAAAGTAATCTTGATTTTAACCTAAAAGCGCTAAAATTACGCTCTATTGTGATTTTAGGGGTAACCCTGATGTTTGGTGCTGAAAATATGACAAAATGCAATGTAAACTATGTTGATATTGCAATTAGCCATATAATATTGATAATAAATTTGACAACTACAGTTGTCGCCTATAAGAGGATTACAAAATGGACGCAAATAAACAGAAATCACTAGACTTGGCAATGAAACAGATCGATAAGGCCTTTGGCAAAGGGGCGCTGATGCGTCTTGGAGACAAAGAGATCGAACCTATTGAGTCGATCAGTACCGGTTCATTGGGACTTGACCTTGCCTTGGGTATCGGTGGCGTCCCACAGGGCCGTGTCATCGAGATCTATGGACCGGAGAGCTCAGGTAAGACGACCCTGACCCTTCAGATCACAGCAGAGTGTCAAAAAGCGGGCGGTGTCTGTGCCTTTATAGATGCAGAACATGCCTTGGATGTAGCCTATGCAAAAAACCTTGGGGTCGACGTAGACAACCTATTGGTCTCTCAACCTGACTATGGTGAGCAGGCACTAGACATCGTCGAGACGATCGCACGCTCAGGTGCTATTGATCTGATCGTCATCGACTCGGTCGCAGCTTTGACACCAAAAGTGGAGCTTGAGGGCGAGATGACAGACCAGCAGGTGGGTGTGCAAGCCCGTCTGATGTCAAAAGCACTCCGTAAGTTGACAGGTATCTTGCACAAGATGAACTGTACGGTCATCTTCATCAACCAGATCCGTATGAAGATCGGGATGATGGGGTATGGCTCTCCGGAGACGACAACAGGCGGAAACGCACTGAAGTTCTATGCTTCGGTACGTATCGATATCCGTCGTATCGCGACACTGAAACAGGCTGAAGCGCCTATCGGTAACCGTACCAAGGCGAAGATCGTCAAGAACAAGGTGGCCCCGCCGTTCAAACAGGCAGAGTTCGACATCATGTTCGGTGAAGGTATCTCCAAAGAGGGTGAACTGGTCGATTATGGTGTCAAGCTTGACATCATCGACAAGAGCGGTGCCTGGTTCTCATACGGTGACCAGAAACTTGGTCAGGGCCGTGAGAAGGTAAAAGAGAAGTTCAAAGAGGACCCTGCGCTTGCAGCTGAGATCGAAGAGAAGATCAAACAGGCTATGGGAATTAGTTCCGTAATGGATATGGATAAATCAGAATTAGAGGATGTAGATATATGATCTTTATAGATAACGTTAGTGCAATGGAAGTGATGGATTCACGTGGTAATCCGACAGTCAAGACGACAGTGACATTGAGCGATGGCACGACAGAGAGTGCGATCGTACCAAGCGGTGCGAGTACAGGTAAACGTGAGGCACTTGAGCTTCGTGATGGTGGTGATCGCTATATGGGCAAGGGTGTCCTTAAAGCGGTCGACAATGTCAACGGGGAGATCGCTGATGCACTGATCGGTCTAAGCCCGTTCAACCAGGCGATCGTCGATGCGACGATGAAAGAGGCTGACGGTACAGAGAACTACGGTAATCTCGGTGCTAATGCAGTACTGGGTGCTTCTATGGCTGTCGCACGTGCAGCAGCAGCATCATTGAAGATGCCGCTTTATCGTTACCTTGGCGGAGCGAACGCTATGGTCATGCCGACACCGATGTTGAACATCATCAACGGGGGGTCTCATGCAGACAACTCTGTGGACTTCCAGGAGTATATGATCATGCCGATCGGTTTTGAGGACTTCGCTTCTGCGCTACAGGCATCTGCAGAGGTCTATCATAACCTAAAAGCGATCCTTAAGGCCGGGAACCACAATACAGCATTGGGTGATGAGGGTGGTTTCGCACCAGACCTTAGCTCAAACGAAGAGCCTATCCAGGTGATCATGCAAGCGATCGAAAAAGCGGGTTACAAGCCGGGTGAACAGATCGCTATCGCACTTGACGTCGCAGCTTCTGAGCTTGTTGTGGATGGCGGTTACCGTCTTGAGTCGGAGAACCGTACAGTCACTTCTGAAGAGTTGACACAGTATTATGTCGATCTCTGTGCAAAGTATCCTATCGTCTCTATCGAAGATGGTCTGAGCGAAGATGACTGGGATGGTTGGAAGATCTTGACTGAGGCACTTGCCGATAAGATCCAATTGGTCGGTGATGATCTTTTCGTTACGAATGTGAACATCCTGAACGAAGGGATCCAGAAAGAGATCGCCAACTCTATCTTGATCAAGCCAAACCAGATCGGCTCTGTCTCTGAGACGATGTTGACAGTACGTCTCGCACAGCGTAATGGGTATACCTGTGTCATGAGTCACCGTTCAGGTGAGAGTGAAGATGCATTTATCGCTGACTTCGCAGTAGCGCTCAACTGTGGTCAGATCAAGACCGGTTCGACTGCACGTGGCGAGCGTACGGCCAAGTACAACCGCATCTTGGAGATCGAACAAGAGGTCGTCTATGGCGAGTACCTCGGAAACGTCCTTTTTAAGTGATATGTTAGAACTTTATGTCTGAAGAGATCAGCCCAGAGCATGAACCAGAACATAAAGAGACACTTTACAGTGTCCCCTCCCAGAGTGTGACCGAGCGTTATCTCGGTCTCTCTCTTCCAAAATTCCTCTTTTTTTTAGTGATCATCATCTTTTTAGGTCTCTATGTCAATGTCCTCTTGTTTGGTGACAACTCGCTAGAGGTACTGCTGCAGCTTGAGGAGTATGAGAGCTATCTGCATCAGGAGATCGAGAGTTACAAAAGTGAGAACGCTGCCCTTCAAAAAGAGTATTTTGAGCTCAAAGAGCTGGAGCCTGAGAAATAGGTATAATAGAGTCAATGAAATCTATGAAGAGGTGTAGAGGATGAAGATGTCACTGATGTTGGCTGTGCCGCTCCTATTGACCTTAGGTCTTGAGGCGAGAGAAAATCCCTTCGCCCCGCCTTCGAAGTCTGAAGCGATACAAACAGAGAAGGTGCGCCTGCAGAGTAGACCGAAGGTCCATCCGCAGCTTAAGCCTAAGAGAGAGACTTCGGCTGTTGAGAAGCATCAGCCGAAGATACACCCCCAACGTAAGGAAAGAGCTACAGAGCCGGTACGCTCCAAAACAGAGCCGAAGATCCATCCACAACGCAAAACTGCTTCCAAAGAGGTGATCAACACTTCAAAGGCCCGTTTTGTCATCAGAGAGAACAGTCTGTACATAGAGACTCAAGACAAGATGCTGCGCAGCTTCTCAATCGCCAACCCTCCAAGCATCGTGATGGACTTTAAGGGCAGGTCTGATTTTGCTTCAAAGAGAAAGGTACTGCACACTTCTCCATTCACGAAGCTGGAGATGGGAGCACATGGCAATCGTTATCGGGTGGTCTTGCGGCTTGACAAGAAGCATAAGTATAAGATCGAGAATGCTCGATATGGAAAGATCCTTACTATCTTAAAGTGACTTTCTTTATATAATAAGCTTTATAGACTGCCCCTTTCTCTTTTTTTTTCGGAAAAAAGAGAAACAGAAAAACCGCTCGTGACGGCTTCGAGCCTGACAGCTGTCAGGTTCACTCACTCCGTTCATTATGTTCCTAAAAACGTCAAACTCCCTACGGTCAAAAGGTCTACGGCGTTGATGCTACGCATAACAACTCTGTTTCCAACCCTACAAAAGCCAAGCAGTTGGCTTTTGCTTAACGGGTCCCATCTTAACGGAACTCCATTCACTACACTCGCCTCTGCAGATGCCACGAATAGTTCAATCGGTGACGTATCTATTAAAGTGAAAGCTTCCGCTTTCATCCCTGTTCCAACAGACTCTCAACACTGACTGCTTGTGTCGAATAAAGTAAAAGGATTATTCTCTTGCTGCTTTAGAAATATAATAGCTATGTCTAAATAACAGCGTCTCTCTCTTTTTCTCGAAAACTATCTCTCTGACGCGACAGAGAGAATAAAACGCTAAAGCGTAATACAGGGCGGAACTAAATTCAGCATCGTAAAAGTTCGGGCTATCACGGTTATAAAAGGTAGGGGGCTTTTGTCCTCAGATCATATAAATAAAGAAGCTAAAAGACTAAATACTCAATAAATGAATTATTTTAAATCAAAACAGTGAGACAGGTGGTTAAATAAGAGTGTTGTCAGCACCCTTATTTGGATAAAGTAAGATCAAATGAGAAGTGTTCCGTTATACGTTGTAATAGGTCGCTTCTGGATGATAGACGACTAAAGCAGACGTTGACTGTTCCGGATGGATCTGGAACGTCTCACTCAACTCTATGCCAAACTCCTCCGGTCTTAGAAGATCAAAAAGCGGACGGTTCAACTCAAGGTCAGGACAGGCTGCATAACCAAAAGAGTAACGGGCACCCTGGTACTTGCTCATCTGGACATCAGAGAGTTTGGAGCCTTCACCTTCAGAGATGTTCAGGTCAAGTCTGATCTGCTTATGGGCGATCTCGGCAAGTGCTTCTGCCAACTCGACGCCAAGACCGTGGACCATGTAATACTCTGTGAACTCCCCTTTGTCGTAGAGGGTCTTCTCATACTCACTCAGTTTGGAGCCGGCACTGACACAGGTCATGGCCAGGACGTCATGGCGGTCGCTGTGGAAGAAGTCAGAGAGCGCGCGGTGAGGCTGTTTTCGTTGCCTTGGAAAGGTGAACTGCTGCTCTGCACGGCCGATGATCTGCTCGAGTGGTTCACGGTTGATCTCGTCCGGGTTGTTCCATCCTTCACTCTCATGAAAGACAAGAAGTGTCGTGTCGTCTGAGCGGACCGGCCAGTAGCCATAGAGTATGGTCGCATCAAAGAGCCCTTCGTCCAGGAACTGCTTTTTAAGGCGGTCAAAGGCCGGCCACAGGAGCTCATCGACCTGTTTGGCTGCAGCTTCTTTACTCATACCCTTACCGTTATATCCCCAACGCTGTCTGAAGAGCATACGGTGGTTGATCCACTCAAAGGCCATCTCAAGCTGTGCATCGCTCAGTTCGATGACACGCCGACCCCAAAACGGAGGAGTGGGGACACGTACATCACGGCTTGGCATCTCAAGCTCTTCGAACGGTGGTATGATCACCTCTCTCTTCTCTTTTTTGACCTTCTCTTTACCGGCTTCGCCATGAAGGTTGGTGTCAAAGTTCCCCGCCTCTATACGACTCATCGCCGTGACACCGTCAAAGGCATCCTTACAGTAGAAGATAGGACCGTCATAGAAAGGACGGCAGAAGTCATCGATGAAACTGCGGGTCAACGCGGCACCGCCAAGTAGGACCGGGACCTTGATGTCAGCTGCTTTCATCGCTTCGAGGTTCTCTTTCATCACCTGTGTCGACTTGACAAGCAGTCCGCTCATACCGATGGCCTGGGCGTTCTTCTCTTTAAGGGTGCTGATATAGTCCTCGAGGGGGACCTTGATACCGAGGTTGATCACCTTGTAGCCGTTGTTTGAGAGGATGATGTCGACAAGGTTCTTGCCTACGTCATGGACATCTCCTTTGACCGTACCGAGGACCAGGGTGGTGTCGACCTCTTTGTCGATCTTGGGAAGGTAGGGGTTGAGGTGGTCGACTGTCTTTTTCATGGTCTCGGCACTTTGCAGTACGAAAGGCAGCTGCATCTCGCCGGCACCAAAGAGCTCACCGACCACCTTCATAGCGTCGATAAGGATCTCGTTGACGATCTTTTCGGGTTTGATAGTGTGACGCGCCTCTTCGACAAGAGGGATCATACGGTCCTTGTCTCCGTCCATGAGAAGTTTGGCGATCTTCTCTTCGGTACTCATGGCCAGATAGGCTTCATCGACCTCGTCACCGCTTGCTTTGGCATTCTTGTCAAAGTAGTCGATGAACTCAAAGAGCGCTTCGCCATTGGGCTTCTTGTCAAAGAGGAGGTTGTTACAGATCTCACGCTCTTCGTCCGTGATCTTGTTGTTGGGGATGATATGTTTGACGTTGATGATGACTGTGCTGAGCCCTGCATCGATACAGTGGTTCAAGAAGATGGTGTTCAGGTAGGGACGGGCATCTTTGTCAAGACCAAAAGAGATGTTGGAGAGACCGAGTGTGGTACCTACTTCAGGGTGACGTCTGGTCAGTTCACGGATCGCATCGATAGTCTGTATAGCTGCGTCACGGTACTCTTCATCACCTGAACCGACAGTGAAGGTCAGGAGGTCGAAGACCAGGTCCTCCGGGTTGAGACCATGTTTCTTGGTCGCGAGTTCATAAATGCGTTCTGCTATTTCGATCTTGCGTTCGGCGGTCTTGGCCATACCTACTTCATCGATGGTAAGACAGACCAGTGAGGCACCGAACTTCTTAGCCAGTTGACAGACCGCATCGAACTTCTCGATACCGTCTTCAAGGTTGACCGAGTTGATGATGGGTTTACCGCCGATGAGTTTGAGCGCGGTCTCGATACCGAGGGTCTGTGTCGAGTCGACCATCAGTGGCAAGGGGATCTTTTGGGCATAGAGCGAGGCGACAGCCCGCATGTCCTTGGTCTCGTCACGACCTGCAAAACCGACAGAGAGGTCGATGGCATGGGCACCTGCCCGGACCTGCTGCTGGGCGACGGACAGTGTCCCCTCATAGTCTTCCGCCAGCAGAAGCTCTCTAAAGGCTTTGGAACCGGTAGCATTGGAACGTTCGCCGATAAGGAGCGGTGCAGGGTCTTGTACCAGCGGGGTACTGTTGAAGAGTGAGGCGAGGGCGTTGGGTTGTGAACCGGAGGGTGCTTTAGGTGTCAGTGGAGTGACACGGTTGGTCAAAGCACGTATGTGCTGTGGGGTCGTACCACAGCAGCCGCCGAGGAAGCTGACACCGTCAAAGGCCATGAAAGCCTCCTGTCGGTCTGCGAACTCTTCAGGCCCCATAGGGTAGTAGCTGTAGCCGCCGCGGTTTTGGGGAAGTCCGGCATTGGCATGGACGGAGATCGGCTTGCCCCACACCTCAGAGAGGGTCTTGACATGCTTGAGTACCTGTTCGGGGCCGGTACCGCAGTTGAAGCCAAGAGAGAGTATGTCAAAAGGCTCCAGGATCGTCGCAACGGTCTGTGCATCAGTACCTATGAGCATAGAACCTGCCAGCTCTATGGTGACTGAGACCATGACCGGTATCTCGGTACCGCGGCTTCTGTTGGCAGCTTCGCAGGCATGTAGGGCTGCCTTGATCTGTAGCGGGTCCTGACAGGTCTCCAAGATAAAGATATCGGTCCCACCGTCTATGAGGGCTTCGGCACAGACTGTATAGCCTGAGAGCATCTCATCATAGTGCATATGCCCGAGAGAGGGAAGCTTTGTACCCGGACCGATAGAACCGAGGACGTAACGTGGGTGTTCAGGTGTACTGAACTTGTCACACATCTTCTTGACGACCTCTGCACCTGCGCGTGCCAGCTCATAGGCGCGATCACCGATCTGATATTCGTCGAGTACCCAGTCAAAAGCACCAAAGGTGTTGGTGGTGACAAGGTCTGCACCGGCCGTGAGGTAAGCGCTGAAGATACTTTCGAGTACTTCAGGGGCAGTGACGTTGAGCAGCTCATTACACCCTTCATTGCCCTCCCAGGCTGACTCCGGGATCTGGTCGTCTTTGTCTTGGAGTTGTGTACCCATCGCACCGTCGATGATGAGAGGACGCTTTTTGATTGTGTCTAAGATCTGTTGTTTGACGCTCATGTTGCTCTTTCGTAAACATTTTTGTAAGGGGCTTCTAAAAGCATATTGCAAAAATGTTGAGATGTCTAGGTTATGTCTTTGATTTTAACAAAAAGGAGCATAAAAAGGGGTGAGAGAAGAGGTCTGTCAAGATTTTGTATGGCTTGTTTAAGCGCAGCGCGTCGTATAAGTATATGCCCGGTGATGAGCGGGTTGGCCTCTATGTATCTCTGTCAAGACTCAAAGGAGTAGGGTCTTGAGTATTGACAGATCTTTCCGAAGTGAAAAAAGAGCTATACAGTGGAAGGGTCATACCGCCTTGTCTTTTTCAAGAGAGTCTATTTTTTGTCAGCGAGTGCTTTGGTCCAGGTGACCATGGCATCGTTGGCTGCAGGGTTAGGTGCTTTTAGAAAAGAGATGACATATTCATCTTGACGTTCTACGATGCCGATAGAACGCGGACGCACAGCCATCACTTCAGCGTTCTCAAGGTTCTTGCCAAAGCAGCAGAGTACGTTTTGGGCATCCAGGATCTCTGGCGCGATGACACCGTCTGAGAGTGATGAGGTGTGACGAAAGTGGTCGAAGATACCGATGTAGGTGGCAACAGGGTGCTCTTGTATCTTGGTCTGAAAGTGGAGGATGACCGCACTGATGTTAGGCATCGTCGTCTCGCTCTTTTTGAGTGTCATGGTGTAGATAGGGTATTCGTCTTTGAAGAGTTTTGTCTGCATAATAATCCTTTTATTGGGTTCTGTTTTGGGTCGATAGTGTTTTTTGCCTGCTTTTGACAGATCAGAGTGAGGATCTTATCTGGGGCAAGTCCTTAGTGATGCCGTACATAGCACCTACGGTTTCGTTCGCACGCCTTACGGTGGTACTTCGTACATCACCTTCAGGTTCGAACGCTAAAAACGAGACGCAGGTCTCATTTTTTTAACGCGTTCTCACATCCCAGGGATGCGGGGGATCTTTCCTAATTTGGTGTTGCGACAGTACCAGCCCCACCCTTTTTTCATCATATGGCCGATGATAGGCATCGGCAGCATAAAGGCTTTGTTGTTGTCTCTGAAGACGAAGCCCGCACCGTCACCGGTATCCATGACACATAAGATGTTGAGGTGCTCCTGGTACCCTTTGCGCTCATCAGAACCTTTGTCACGAGCCTGTATGTTGAAAGCGACGTTCTTTGCCATCACCTCTGCGACATGACCTTGTTTGGCACGCCAGTCCGGTCCCTCGAGAGCGGCAGTGTCCCCTATGGCATAGACATTGCTGATCTTGCCGTCTATGCTCACTTCACAATAGTCGTTGATAGATACAAATCCGGCTTCGTTGGTCGGGAGGTCTGAATTGGTCACGACATCATGTCCTCTCCCGGCAGGGATGAACATCGTGAAGTCGGATTCGAGCTTGCTCTCATCTTCGAAGATGACACCGTCTGCTTCGAAACGTTTGATCTTCTTGCCGAAATGTTTGTTGAGCTCCTGTTTGGCGAACATCTTGTCCATCATGGAGAGTGCCTGTTCACCCATACGTGCTCCTGGCTGTGCCATAGGCGCAAAGAAGTTGAGTTCGAACTTCTCCCGTATACCCTTCTTCTTGAGCATATTGTGGACATTGAACATCAGCTCAAACCCCGGACCGCCACGTACAGCAGAGCTGTCTTTCGGGTTACCGCCAAAGCCGAAGGCGATCTTTCCTCCCCCTTTTGCTATCAGTGCATCCAATGCATCGGCGATCTGCATGGACTGCTCCGGTGCTGCACAGATAGAGAGGGTGTTCTCTATACCTTCATGTCGCATCTTCTGGGCACCGATAGCGATGACAAGGTAGTCATAGTCATCGATCACTTTACCTGAGGCCAGGGTGACTCGGTTCTCTTTAGCTTCGATACTTTTGACCCCATCGACAAGAAGGGTGAACCCATGCGCTTTCTGCAACTCTTTAAGGTCAACACAGACATCTTTGAACGTGACCTCACGTGTCGGCACCCAGATGGAGGTCGGATAGATATAGAAGTAATCACGGTCGCTGACCAATGTGACATCATAGTTCGCTTTACAAAGATAAGCAGCTGTATCGACACCTGCAAAACCACCACCAAGGACCAGAACTTTTTTTGCCATGACGCACTCCTGTGTTACAATCAACTAACCGATATACAGATTAGTATGTATTATAAAAGTTATTATTTCGACAATGATACATCAATATGACGGTTAAAGTCAAGTAATATTATGTTTTTTTCGTCAAAAAAGGAGAGAGATGCGCATCGTAGTAGCAGGTATAGGCGGAGTAGGAGGTTACATAGGCGGACATCTCTGTTCTACTGATGAGGAGATACTCTTTCTTGCCCGTGGAGAGCATGGCAGAAAGATCGAAGAAGAGGGACTCACTGTTCGAGAAGATGGAGGTGAGCTCGTCGTCCGACCGGATCTGGTGACGACTGTAGAGGATCTCGAGGGTGAGATAGACATCTTGCTTTTGTGTGTCAAAAGTTATGACATAGAGGAGACGGTAGCATGCCTGGCCAAGAACATCACTTCTGAGACCATCATCGTCTCTTTTTCAAATGGTGTCTCACACAAAGAGGAGATCGAGGCTCTTGTCGATGCTAAGGTGTTACACGGTGCTGTCTATATCCTGGCCCATAAAGAGCGTGCCGGTGTGGTCGTCAAAAAAGGAAAGGTCTTTGCGGCACTCTTTGGCGATCGTAGATACCCAAAAGAGACAGCGCTTCTCTCAGATCTCTTTGAGCGTGCCCGATTACGCTATAAGGCACCTGATAGGATCGAAGAGGCCCTCTGGAAAAAGTATCTTTTCATCAGTGCTTTTGCCGCATTGACCAGCTATTTCGATACGACGATGCGTCAGGTCTCTCTTCTGCACAGGAATTGGGCGGAGACCCTGCTTAAAGAGATAGCCGATGTCGCCGAGGCAAAGGGGATCGACATACAGAGTGAGATCCCAAAAGCACTCCAGACAGCTGATGGCCTCCCTGAAGATGCCAGCAGTTCCATGCATCTTGATTTTCAAAAGGGTAACCGGACTGAACTTGAGACCCTTTGCGGATATGTTGTGAGAGAGGGGCAGAAGTTGAGGTTGCCTACACCGATGATGTCAAAGATATATGGAGTATTGTCGCAAAAGAGGTGAAGGATTGTGGATAAAAGGTACTAATACTATCTTATTATAGAATAATATCATCTGATATTTTATTTTCAGAGTTTCTATTATAAGATGTTCTATAATATTTAGAAGAAAGTCCCCATGAGCCAAAACAGTATGCATCACCATAAAGCGCGTCTGCTTCAAGAACATGATGTCAGCAAGATGCTTCAGCACTATCGTCTTACGGTAGAAGATACGAAGCGACTGAGTGCGCTGCGCCCTCTGGCAGAAGATGCACTTGGGGAGTTGATGCCGCAGTTCTATGACTTTATCTTCTCATTCACCCATGCACAGATTTTTCTTCACAGCGCCGAGATCCTTGAGAAGCATGAGGGGGCCATAAGAGTATGGTTCTTGAACCTCTTTTGCGGAGTGTATGATGAGGCATATTTCAAACAGTTGACTATCATCAGTGAGACCCATGTCCGTATCGGTCTGCCCCCGCACTATGTCAATGCTGCTTTCAGTTTTGTTCGTGAGTTCATGGAGCGACGCTTACTACAGAACGATCTGGAGATCGAAGCGCTGGCTGCAGTCAACAAGATCATCGATATCAATCTCGATATACTGAGTCTGAGCTACAGAGAAGAGGAGCAGCAGCAGCTTATCGAAGATATCGTTTTGCTCAAAGAGACATTGCGCTCTGGGATGGTCGTCCCCTATGTGCAGCCTATTGTGGATGCTGCTGACGGTGCGATACGCAAGTATGAGTGCCTGATGCGTCTGGTCGAACCGGAGACAGGGGAGGCGTTCTCGATCTTTCCGCTTTTAAGTACGGCGAAGAGTATCCATCTCTATGAAGGTCTGATGGAGCTGATGGTAGAGAAGTCGATGCGTGTGTTCGAGAAGCTGCCATGGGCCTTTAGTCTGAACCTGAGCTATGAAGATATCGATAACAGACGGTTTCGCAACTATGTCCTGGGCAAGATCAAGGAGTTCCCTGAACCTGAACGGATCATCTTTGAGGTGCTGGAGATGGATGTCATCGAGGATTATGAGGTGGTAGCGCTCTTTTTAGATGAGATGCGCAGTTACGGCTGCAAAGTGGCGATCGATGACTTTGGTGCAGGTTACTCAAGTATGGAGAACATCTTGCGTCTAAAACCGGACTATATCAAGATCGACGGTTCATTGATACATGATATCGATCACTCCAGTCAGTCTCTTACAATCGTAAAGAGCGTCGTTTCGATGGCCAAAGAGCTCAGGATCAAGTGTGTCGCTGAATATGTCCATAGTGAAGCAGTCTATGAGGCAGTGAAGGCATTAGGTGTGGATTATCTGCAAGGTTATCATACCGGACGTCCTTTTCCGGCCGAGGAGCTTCTTGTCAGTGCGCCACAGTAGTGTTCTGATGAGTAGATGCTGATCTTAAAAGGTATATAAAACTGTCACGGTTGTTGTACCCTACGACGCTTTTGTAGCTTTTAGCCGTCTTATAGCTGATAAAGTGGACGATAGGGGTAAAGCCTCTGTCAAGCTCTTTGGGAAACCCGCCCTTCTCTTTGTTGATGATGAGAGGGATGTAGTGTTCTTGTATCAGGGTATCCACCTCTTTTTTAAGCAAGACCCGCTCTTCGAACTTGCGACACCAGGGACAGAAGTTGGCGACAAGGACAAGCATGATGTCCTTATGCTCTTTTTTGGCCCGCTTCAGCGCCACTTCATAATCGGTCTCGTAGTGCAGTACTTTTGCAAGAGAAGCGTCACCGACCGCTATCTTCTCAAATGCTATGTTCTCCTCACGGTACTGTTCTGCGAACTTGGAGAGAAGTGTGTCCATAGCATCTTCGATCCTCTCTTCCATATCGACCCCGGGTCTGTAGAGGATGTGCTCTATGCTGTCGTAAGTGATAGCAAAGCACTTCTCTTTTTGGTCCATACGCATAACCTGTTCTCCGATCAGCAGACGGATGTTGATGAGGGTCTCTCTGCCGACAGGAAGTTCATTGACAAGTACCGCCAACGAGCGCTGGTCATAACCTTTGGTATCGATGTCGAGCTCTTCTGTAGTCTCCAGCAGCAGTTCTGTGATCAGGGCCTTGGTCTGTGTTGGGAGTCTCTTGCCTGATACCTCGACGACAGGATAGACCTTGGTGACCCCGGTGAGGGTGAACATGCTCTCCGCAGAGAGGAGAAGCGGTGTGATGAGGCTCAAGAGTATGAGCAGTGGGGTGCGTAGATACATAGGTCTCCTTATGGATGACATTTTAGCACTTCTCCTTAAACATTCTTTCTACTTCCTGTACTGCCAAGAGGAGATAGCCACTCTAAAGCCAAGACTGCGCATAATCATGGAAAAAATAGGGGTCATAATGGCAAAAATGGAGAAAGCACTGTTAGGCGGAGGATGTTTCTGGTGTATCGAGGCGGTCTATAACCGTGTCAAAGGTGTGGAGTCTGCGATCAGTGGATATGCAGGAGGTGAGAAGCCAAACCCTACCTATCGTGAGATCTGTACCGGTACGACAGGACATGCCGAGGTGGTCGAGATCACCTATGATGCCGATGTCATCAGTTTCAGTGAACTGCTCGACATCTTCTGGGTGATCCATGACCCGACCACACTGAACTACCAGGGTGCGGACCGTGGGACACAGTACCGTTCGGTGATCTTCTATCAGGATGAAGAGCAGAAAGAGGCGGCAAAAGCCTCGGCACGTATCGCTCAGGGTGAGTTTCGTGACCCGATCGTGACCGAGCTCTCTCCGGCACCGGAGTTCTTTCCTGCGGAGGACTACCATCAGGAGTATTATCTCAACAACGCGACACAGGGTTACTGTCAGGCAGTCGTCGCACCGAAGATACAGAAGTTCATGATGAAGTTCAGTGAGAAGCTGGGCAAGTAGATGCACTTTAGCAGTGACCCTTACAGCCATATCGCTGAGGTGATCTTCGTAGGTGATCCGATGTGCTCCTGGTGTTACGGTTTTGGACCGGAGCTCACCAGACTGCGAGAGACATTGAAGAAAAGACCTTTCAGGATACTTATGGGCGGTCTGCGAGACGGTGAACGTTTTGATGCTGCAAAGCTCAAGAGACATCTGGGGTACTGGGAGGATGTGGCCAAAGAGACCGCACTTCCGTTTGATGCGACCGCACTCTCTCAGGAGGGGTTCATCTATACGACAGAACCTGCCTGTCGTGCGGTCGTGACGATGCGCGAACTCTCTGCTGATCTGGAGTATGCACTCTATCATGCGCTCCAGAAGGCCTTTTACGCAGAGGGACGTGATGTCACAAGAAGTGAGGTCATCGCAGATGTCGCTGTCTCTTTGGGTGTCGACAGAAGAGACTTCTTGAGGCTGTTCGAGAGTAAAGAGATGCTTAAAGCGACGCAAGATGACAAGCAGCGGGCAGAGACCTATGGCGTCCGCTCTTTTCCTACACTTATCATCATCGACAAACAGGGACATATGAGCCAGATCCGTGGTTATAGACCATATGATGCTTTGATCGCATTGATAAAGAGCTGAGATGTTCGAGCTTGGTTTTTTAGGGACACGTGCACCTCTTTTCATGGACGTGGTGACGCTCTTCTTTGCGGCAGTCCCTTTTCTTGTCGCCTACTCTATCTACTTTGCACGCAAAGGAAAGTACCGTCTTCATATCACTTCGCAGATCGCGATCTTTACGGTCAGTATGCTGATGGTGGTCCTTTTTGAGATCGGCGTACGGATAGATGGGGGTTTTAATGCCTATATGCATGAGAGCAGTATCTCCTATAACGGTGCATTGCTCTACCTTGTCATCCACATACTCTTTGCTCTGGTGACCCTGGTCGCCTGGGGGATCACGATATACAGCTCTTATAAAGTGTTCCGTGAGGAGGGTGTCCGTTCAGACTATTTTTCAAGACACAAAAAGCGGGCACGTCTGGTCTTTCTGGCCATTACTATAAATGCGGTCATGGGAACCATGATGTATCCCATACTCTTTATCTGGTGACCTTTTTTACCCATCGGCCTCAAACGAGATAAATTAGTGTAAAATATCGAAAATATTTTTGGGCCGTGCGCTAAGCTGCGGTCTCTTGATCAAGTGAGTTGTCTAATATGTTAAGTATCCGATCTTTTCTTCTGCTCTTAAAAGAGTCCTTTCGTGACCTTCTACCTATTGTACTGGTGATCCTCTTCTTCCAACTGGCGATCATACAGAGTATCCCTCCGGGCTGGTTGGCGACGACCATCGGTCTGGGTATCGTCGGTGTAGGTCTGGCGGTCTTTCTGCTTGGGCTTGAGGTGGCGATCTTTCCGGTAGGAGAGAACCTTGCGAGCGACTTTGCCCATAGGGGTTCGACCTTCTGGATCCTGGTCTTTGCCTTTCTTATAGGGTTTGGTACGACTATCGCAGAACCGGCACTCTATGTCATCGCCCAAAAAGCGGCAGCGATCAGCAGCGGGCGTATCGATGCCAATGTCTTGCGTGGTGTCGTCGCTTTCTCGGTCGGTTTTGCCATAGTATTGGGAGCCTGGAGGATCATCAAGGGTCATCCGATCCAGTACTATATCATCGCAGGGTATATCCTGGTCGTCGCGGTCACCCCTTTTGCTCCTTCTGAGATCGTCGGGCTTGCTTATGACCTGGGCGGAGTGACGACATCGACTGTCACGGTCCCTCTTGTCGCCGCATTGGGTATCGGTCTGGCCAGTACGATCAAAGGGCGCAGCCCGATCCTGGACGGTTTTGGTCTGATCGCCTTTGCCTCACTGACACCGATGATCTTTGTACAGGTCTACGGTATCGCTGTCTATGAGCTGTTGGACGTACAGGCGGTCGCCCCCGTGATCGCGATGCCTGAGGAAAAAGCGGTCTTTGATCACTCTCTTTATGGGCTCTTCATGGGACTTGTCGGCGTGATCAAGGATGTCATCCCGATCCTGGGTATCATCTTCTTCTTTCAGTATGTCGTCCTTAAAAAGCCGATCAAAGACCTTAAGACCGTCATGGTCGGTTTTGGTCTGGTGATCGTGGGCCTTTATGCCTTTATCGTCGGTCTTGAGATGGGTCTCTTTTCTCTGGGTGAGACCATGGCCTATCAGCTGACACGCGGTGACAACCACTTCATCATCTACGCCTTTGGTTTTGCGATCGGTTTTGCGACCACTATGGCCGAGCCGGCACTCACTGCGATCGCCAAAAAAGCAAAAGAGATCAGTGATGGCAAGATCAATGACTTTGCGTTGCGTATGTTCGTTGCCTTTGGTGTCGCCTTTGGTATCGCACTGGGTTCGTTTCGTATCGTGGATGGCGGACATATCGTCTACTATATCATCGCCGGATATCTGGCGGTCATCACCTTGACGGTGATCTCCCCAAAGTACATCATCGGCATCGCGTATGACAGCGGTGGTGTGACCACCTCTACGGTGACCGTCCCGCTTGTCGCTGCACTGGGGCTTGGACTTGCGACCAATATCGACGGACGTGACCCTCTGGTCGACGGTTTCGGTCTCATCGCTTTCGCCTCGCTCTTTCCGATGATCACGGTGATGCTCTATGGTGTCATCGCCGACAAACTGGGAGTCAAAGGGGCCCATGAGAAGGAAGAGGAGCACATCTTCGAACTGCGTCAGGCGCTCGAAGATGCCAATGATATGGGACTGGTCACAGTCAATGTTGAGGGGATGGGGCACCGTCACTCGACGACTATGCCATTCTCGGCAGTCTACATCATCGTACCAAAAGAGAAGCGTGAACAGGCACTGCGTGTCGTCCATAAAGCAGGTGCTTCCGGTGTGACCGTGACCAATGCGCATGGTATGGGTCTGGACAATGAGGACAACTTCTACAACCGTCTGGAGCAGGAGACGACCGATGTGAAGTTGATGTTCTTGATGCCGACGAAGATGGTCGACCATGTCATCAGAGAAGCGATGACGGAACTCGATATCGTAGGAGAGGGACACGGCATCATCTACGCCTATCCGCTCTCGCACCTAAAAGGCATTACAATGAAACAGGAGCACCTCTAGAGAGTACTTCCTTCTCCTCTTTTGAGTTAGGATCGTCTTCTTTTAAAGACGTTTCTGTTTGACAAGGGAGAGTACCATGGCAAGTGAGTAGCCGTCGTTCTCATAACCCTCTTCGATACAGCTCTCGCATTTATCTCCCACCTCGCACTCAGGGTGGGCTAACAACGCATCCATCGTCTGGATGTCATGACGTTTTATTCCCGCTGCGATCTCCAGCATACTTTTGGAGTTGCAGACACAGATCTCCCTCTCTTTATCGAACATAGTGATACCTCTGGTAGTGATTTATTGAGAGATGATAACAAAACATGGAGAGATAATCCAGACTTATCATATGTAGAGATGGACTTTTAGATTTCTTTTAGCATCTCTCTTTTTGAAAAAGAGGATGCAGCTCTCAACTGACTTCGATACCATCTTGCTTTATTTTTGTGAGAAAGGAGTCTATGATGGTCGTTATCGATATTATCGCTATATTCTATGTGACTGCCGGCATCGTTGCCGGTGGTATGTTCATCTACCATAACAGTGCTGCCAGAGCTCACTAGTCTTATGAGAGCAGACCTCAGGTCTGTTCCCATTATAAGTGCTGCGCAGATATCCTCTCTTTGGAAACCGTTCTCTATTTACCGCTGCAATGACATATTTCGTTGATAAAATCCTGCTAGAATGTAAACTAAGCAAATCGATCAAGGAATATCTATGTCTGAAAAAATGTATCAATTGGCCATCATAGGTGCCGGTCCTGCAGGGATCGCAGCAGCAGTCGAGTGCTATCTGTTAGGGATGCGAGACATCATCCTGATCGAGAAAGACGAGAACCATAATGCGACGATCCGCAAGTTCTATAAAGATAAGAAACGTGTTGACAAGGACTGGAAAGGACAGAAGGTGGACCTTGACGGTAACATCTACTTTATTGATGGTACCAAAGAGAGTACGCTCGACTTCTTTGACGAGGTACTGGACAAACACTCGGTAGAGTTGGTGACACATACCGAAGTACAGAAGATCGTCAAACATGAAGATCACTTTGAGGTGATGATAACCGGGGGCTCTTACCTGGCAAGACATACAGTCGTGACGATAGGGCGTATGGGTAAACCGAACAAACCGGACTACAAGATACCCGGCAGCCTCAAGAAGAGAGTGGCCTATACACTTGAGAGCTGTTCCTTTGATGAGAAGGTGATGGTAGTAGGCGGTGGTGACTCCGCTATAGAGTATGCTGTCGAGTTGGCGCATAAGAACGATGTGACCATATGCTATCGCCGTGAGAACTTCCGTCGTGCGAACCCAACCAATCAGAAGGATATCGCGGACGCGCTGGAGAGTGGAGTGGTCAGAGCGATCCTGGGTGTCAACATCGTAGCGCTTGAAGATGACAATGGCAGGGTCAAGGTGATATTGGACGAGGGTGAGGCTGAGAGCTATGACCGGGTCATCTATGCCATTGGGGGAACGACACCGAGTGCTTTCTTAAGCAGTTCAGGGATCTTGATAGAAGATGGAAAACCGGTCCATGATGAGAACTATATGAGTAATGTCGAAGGGCTCTATGTGGCGGGGGATATCACGCAGGAGAGCGGAGGTTCGATAGCGCTCGGTCTGAATCATGGCTACGCCATAGCCAACCACATCTTAAAGGGCTAGCTTCGGCCCAATTCGCACTTCAGTTCACCTCTTGACGTACCGATGCATGCCTTCAGGATCACTTCAGCGCGACTTGAATCAAATCTAATCCTTTAAGGGTTGCTTTTTTTGATGAGCTTCGCCATCTTTCTAAAAACTAAAAACTAAAAACTAAAAACTAAAAACTAAAAACCAAGATCAATAGCTGTCATAGACCCATGAGACGATCTTCTCCAGAGCCTCCGGTGGGACTTTGCCTTTTTGTGAGGGCATGGTGCCGAACTGGACGTAGCAGTTGACATGGCAGATACCTTTATCGATACCGGGGTCAAGAATATACTCTTTCATATAGGCGGTGACGACAGCTTTGAGGACATCTTCATCATCGAGGTCGACGATGATATACTTTTTGATGCGTTCCATCACGACACTGATAGGTGGGGCTTGAAGATGCTGCCGCTGGGCCTTCATCTGTTTGAAAGTGATCTGCTCTTTAAAGTGGCAAGAG
>Ga0256843_1001277_pt1 | contig 20172 bp, 10 predicted proteins | sample AlvinellametaG_FD_191572 | JGI IMG/M metagenome (GOLD analysis project Ga0256843, IMG submission 191572) | Pompeii worm associated microbial communities from hydrothermal vent at the East Pacific Rise, Pacific Ocean - Alvinella | ecosystem: Host-associated > Annelida > Integument > Unclassified ... | reverse complement strand
CATCGCAAGACTCATCCCCAGCTTCTCTATGAGCAGTGGCAACAAAGGTGCCAAAAAGGCAGAGTAGGTATCATGCGCTAAGTGCGCCAGAGAGATGGTTAGAACCTGATTTTTCTGTTTTTGCATTTTTTTCCTTAAAAGTGATCTGTCACGGAGTAGAGCTATGCACATATGCTCGAAATTATATTGAACATATGTCAATTAGTCAAGAAAAATACTATTATAGATTCAATATAAATTAGATTTTTAAAATAAGTAGAAGCCTTTTTATATATAATAACTTCAAATTAAAATCATAAGGACAGTTAATGAAAAAATTACTTCTTTTATCACTTAGCACTTTCGTGTTAACTACTGCCGCATCAGCTTACGATGCTAACAAAGCTCAGAATCTTAATAAATTCTACTCACACATCACACACAAAGCGTGTGCACACTCAAAGCTTTTCATCAAAGCTACTGATGTTATGAAAATGTACAAAGATGGTAAAGATTTTACACTTTTAGATCTTCGTACTGACGGTGAGGCAAACATCATCGCACTTAGTAACAAAAATGCTATTCATATCCCTGTAGCAAAACTCTTTACAAAAGAGAACCTTGATAAACTTCCAACAGACAAACCACTTATCTTGGTATGTCACTCAGGTGCTCGTGCACTTATGGCAGCTGTAGGTCTTAAGCAGCTTGGTTTTAAAAATGCACAGGTTTTAAAAGGCGGTCTTATCGCTTTGGCTGATGCAAACAACCCAAAAAATGCACCTGAAGTAAAGTAAGTTTATGAAGGGCACTCTTTTAGCGCTCATCTTGTTAGGCTTGGTGGGCTGTAGCGATGATGCTACTGTAGTTTACTTTAACAAAGAGCTAAAAGAGCTTCCATGTTTGCGTCTGGTGGTCTTTCCACCTGACGCACTTATAGAGCAGAGCCTTAATGAGCTCTACACTTTTGATGAGGGCTGTTCCTATGAACTCCAAGCGAGTCAAAAGAGTGGCATAGTCTGCAACTCCAATCAAAACGCACCCAAAAAAGCACTCTCAAACTTTCCATCAGGCTACATTCGACTCGATATCTACAAAAAACAAAAACCTATTTATAGTTACTACAAAGATCTTACACATAAAGCTACAAAAGAGGATATTCAAAAAGCCTTTTTCAGACTACAAGAGGATATGTTAAAGTAAGTAGCGACTTAGAGGTAGTCATTCTCACTTTTTATGGGGATATTTGGGTACTTTTGCAAGAAGATATCGGCTGCTATGCCATTATCTTTTGCTACCACTTTACCATCTTCATCGAGCAGTGGTGTTGTACCATAGCCACAAGAGGGAGATTTTGACTTGAGCACTATGGTATCCACTTTTGGATGTGCCTTACAAAAGGCCTCTATCTCTTTTCGCAAAAGCTCAGTGACATCTTTTTTACCCTCATGGGTAAGGATGCGCTTATCACCATCGACCAAAACAACATCAATGCGCTCACGCGGTGTTCCAAAGAGTGGTGCTTCAGGGCAAAAAGGGATAAGCTCCCACCCCTCAAAAGCCTTAAGCACTGTCGGTATCTCTTTGGTTTTGCCATCATAGCGACAGTACTCACCCAAGATACATGCAGAGATGATGACCTTTTTCTTAGCAGATGACAACAGACTTGATCTCCGTCATCTCTTCAATAGCAAAACGAGGACCCTCACGCCCAACACCTGAGAGCTTCACCCCACCATAAGGCTGAATGTCAAAACGCAGTGTCGGCATATCGTTAATGACAATTCCACCCGCCTCTAGCTCATCAACAGCGCGGTTCATCAAACTCAAGTCATTTGTAAAGACAGAGAACTGTAGTCCATACGGAGAGTCATTCATTCTATCAACCGCATCATCAAAACTGTCCACTTTTACAAGTGAAACGATCGGGGCAAAGACCTCTTCACACACGATAGCCATATCATCACGCACATTTGCCATAACACACGGGTAGAAGATTCTTCCCTCAACACGCGGCACTAGAAGTGGAATAGCACCCTCATCTATGGCAGACTCTACCCAACTCATAGCACGCGCACACGCCTCATCATCAATAAGTGGTCCCATAAATGTCTCATCATCATAAGGGCTGCCTACTTTTAGCTTCTTCGTTGCTTTTGCCATAAGCTCTGCAAACTCATCATAGATAGCCTCTTCGACATAGATACGCTGGAGGCTGATACATACCTGCCCAGAGTTTACAAAAGCACCAAGAGCACATTTTGCAGCAGCTTCAGCTAGGTCAGCTGACTTTTCAATAAATGTCGCTGCATTACCACCAAGCTCAAGACCTACCTTTTTGATACCTGCATTTTTTGTAATGATATTGCCAACCGGTACACTTCCAGTAAAGCTGATAACACGAGGAATATCAGAAGTAATTAATGCACTTCCAACCTCAGCATCACCATAGACAACACTAAGTGCATCAGGAATGGCATACTCACTCTCAACAAAGAGCTTTGCAAACTTGTATGCAGTCAGCGGCGCTTCAGGAGTAGGTTTTAGTACAACTGCATTACCAGCTACAAGCGCAGGACCGAGTTTATGCGCTACAAGATTGAGCGGAAAGTTAAATGGAGTAATGGCAACAACCACACCCACAGGCTCTCTGCGGAAAAATGCCATCGTCTTTTTACCACTTGGCATTGCATCTGTGTTAATCGTCTCGCCACCCATAGTACGCATCGTCTCAGCTGAGAGTGTAATAGTCTCAATACAGCGCTCCACTTCAATACGTGCAAAAGTGATAGGTTTTCCTACCTCATCCGTGATGGTTTTTGCTATATCTTCTTTTTGCTCACGCAGCTTTGCAGCCACATCCAAAAGCCATGCACAACGCTGTGCAAGAGTTGATTTTCTTGCAAATTTTGCAGCATCTTTGGCAATTTCAAGTGCCTTTTTTGCATCTTCTGCGTCACATATTGGTGCGCGTGATACTACTTCACCATTGTAAGGAGACTTTCTCTCACTCCACTCATCTTTTACAGCTTCACTTGAGCCAAAAAATATTTTTGCATCCATCCTATTTTCCCATCAATTTAGATGGGAAAATTATAGCATTATAAAAGAAACATCTACTGTTCTAAATCTCGGGTGATCAGTGCTTTTGTTCCCGCTGCTGTAAAATCTGTTACATAGAGTGTCACACTGCCAGATTCATAATCGAACACTTCAAAGAAGAGCTGATTTGGCAATCTGTCTTGAATGATATATACAGACTCTTTATTTGTCAATGTTAGCAAGATATCTCCGTTTTCATTAAAGATCTCTACACCTGTTGTTACTCCTATAAAATGTTCTGCTAATGAGTCAAATTCCAAAATATACTCTGCAGAGCTAAATACCTCTGTAAGTGTTGTTGGAGTTACCGCAAGTAGTTTATGTTCAGAAGAGCTGTCAAGTTGCATATAGAGTGTTTGCGTTGTTACATACATTGCCCCTACATATGCATCGGTATATGTTGCTAACTCTGTAGTTGAATTATCATTGAGATTATAAACATAGAGACGATTTTCAGATGTATCACCATCAACAACTACATAATAGATATACCCATCCAAATATCTGCTGTAACCAATATAATCCTCTTCATCTCCAATAGTTACAATTGCGTATGTACCACTTTCACTACCGTCACTTTGCCAAATCTCTTTACTATTAACTGTAAAGTAGATCATCGTATCTGATGTAATAATATTACTAATATCATAATACTCTTCATCAGGGTAGATATCTTTTACAAGAGAGAGCTCATTTGTCACCGTATTATATTTGTAAAGATCTCGATTACTTTCACTCTCACTGTCAAGATTTGTAATAAAGAAAAGATCTGTACCAATGTTATACAACATTTTATCGCCATCTGCACTCATATATCCACTTGAAATATCTGCCAAATATACTTGAGTCTCTCCATCTATTTTATAGAGTTTGGCACCATTATCTACAATAACCACATAGTAGATAACACCGTTGATCTCAACAAAGTCACTTGCTTCAAATCCTTCTATCTCTCCTAGTGAGATCGTTGTCTCTGCTGTTCCTTCACTTCTATAGAGTGTTCTGTTATCATCTGCATTATAGGCTGTAAAGTAGAGATAGTGTGCATCTGCTGTTTTTACAAACTCTCTTGGGTATGAACCGTCACTACCAGGCACCAGATCTTTTAAAAGAGTACTATTACCACTGCTGCCATCACTCATCCATGGTTCATTACCATATACACTCTCACTCAAAGCAAAATAGACAAAAGAGGATATATTATTATCCTCATCAATTATAATATCATCATCATTGTCATCAACAGAAGCATCATCGTTGAGTATAGTCACACGCAGACTTGTCAGTGCTTGCGTCTCTCCCTCTGCCATTAAGAGAAAATCGAAACTCTCATCTGTCTCAAACTCTCTGTCACCTTTAATTGCGACAGAAACATATTGACGAACTTCACCTCTCTCAAAGAGAAGCTCTCCTGCTGTTTGTATATAATCTTCACCAGCAGTAGCAATATAATCTTGTGTTGTATATGTATAGTGTAGCTCCTCAGGTGCCGCAGCTGAGAGAGCGACTTCTACTAAAAGGTTTGAGTAATCACTGTCTCCTTCAAGTTTTGCTGCTGCATAAAGTGATGGAACAACGGTTACAGATGGAGCTTGTTTTACCTCGATATCGATACAACTTTTTGAAGTTTCATCTCCCTCTAGCGATACACATACAGTTGTTATACCAACCTCATCAAAGATATAGTTATAGCTTGCTGTAGGATTCAGTGCTCTTTGCCCATTAAACTCCCAGACAATATCAGCACTTGAAGCTTCTGTTCTTTGTACTTTTAGAGTATAATTTTCTCCTTCAAAAAGAGCTATATTTGTTTTAGGGTCTACAAAAACTATCCCTTTTTGAGCACATAGGTCTCCTATACCATCACCATCACTATCTACTTGATCTTCATTTGCATCTAATGGGCAGTTGTCTACACTATCTACAATGCCATCACCATCTACATCTTGGCTTGCCACCTCATCACTCAAACAACTGTTTGTACTGTCTAAGAGACAAGGATCGTTTGCATCATCAAGTCCATCACTGTCACTATCTGCTTTAAGAGGATTGGAGTACACAACTTTTAAAACTTCATCTTTATTCAAGATACTGTCTCCATCACTCTCGGCATCCGCTACAAAAACCGAATTTTCCGCAAACTGTTGTGCTTGTTGATCTGCTTGTGAAAATGGAACTATACTTAAGAGTGCTACTTTATACTGTTGCTCAAGAGGAAGCTCTTTTTGCATATACAAAGCCAGTTGTATATCTGTTGTATTTGTATCTGCTCTCAAAGCACTCATATCCTCTACTTCTAAAGAGTAGGACAAAAACAGCGATTCTAAATCACTGTATAAATCATTCCATACTCTCTGACTCTCTTGCAGACTTTTTAGAGTATTTTGGTATGCAGAGTAGTCATATCTTCTATCTGTATCACCTAAAAGAACAAGCGTATCACTACTACTGCGACTCTTCATTGCAAGCTCCATTGCAGCGACAAGAAGTGTACTTTTTTCATCTGCAAGAACACTTTTTTCAACAACTAAATTCTCTTTTAAATACTCTAAATATGCTGTAGAAAAACTAGAAAGATTTACGTCAGTTATGCTTGCATCTGCTTGAAATGTTTTATAGAAGTTCACTACACTTAAATCTTCTGCAGATGGAATAAAGACTTTTTCAACCCACGCATTACTACTGTTGTCCTCTCGTACTCTTTCAATAATAGGAAGAGCTGCAGGAACTCTTACTAAAGGTGTAACACCACTATCAAGTAGTGCTCTTAGCTCAGACCCGACTGTAGAGCTAACTGCATGATTGTAACTATCTGCTAAAGGCTCTATCATTTCAAACTGCTTAGAATCATAGAGTATTTGAGACTCCATCGTTACCATACTGACTCTCTCTATCATACTTACATTATTATCATCTCTTTTAGCCCTTGTTGTTACAAGATACTCAACGCCATAGAGCGACGCAGCAGTTGGTTTTGAGAGGTTGTCATCATAGGCAGTCTCTCGTAACTCTCGCTCATCAAAATCACTCCAACCATCACCATCACTATCTACAATATCATCTCCACGCAGATATATATCAAACTTACTCCAGCCACTACTACTATCAACAGCTAAAGGGTTACTTCCTAACTCCACTTCAACAATATCGGGAATGCCATCACCATCACTGTCGCGTTTGTTATCTTGATTTGTAATGGTAAAAAGAGCACTTTTATACTCCGTATCCTCAAGTAATTTATACTCAACAATATGACTACCTTGACGACTTAAAAAGAGTTCTATCTCATTACTTCCCTCTGTAATAGTCAACTCTTTTTGAACAACTGCTTGATTATCTATGCGATACTCAACTGTTTGCGTCTGACCAATGCCACCCATTACAACAAGTTTAAGAGCAACAGTCTCATCAAAAACACCACCATTTGGAATTATAGAAACCGTTGCACTATCGAGAAGTTCTCCAAGTGAACTACTGACTGCATCAAGACCTACTAAAGAGATCTTTGGCAGAGGTGAGCTAATGGCAGGATAACTACTCTCCACTGCATTAACCAAAACACCTACACTCTCTAAAGAGCTGCTTGTTACTACTGTAGAGCCTACCTTGATAACACCATCTTCATATGCAGCCCCTTGGCTCCAACTATCTAAATGGTATGTTTTTGCACTGAGACCATTGTCAACCCATACATTGGCCCTCTCTATACCAAAAGAGTTGTCAACATTTGCAGCGACAACAAGATCATCAGCCAGTGCTGTTATTGCTACCATAGATGCCACTATGCTAATTAGAAAAGTTTTCATCTCATCCCCCTTACTCTATCTCTATTGTCTGTGGAGATGTAAGCATATAACTCACAGGCTCACCACTCACTTTATCAAAAAATACAATGACGTATTTATATGTTTGACCAACTATATAGGGATATCGATCAACTAAATATATACTACGGATACTACCCTGATCACTTATTATGATATTATTGCTTTTTTCTATTGTCTGTGTTGTTTCATCATAAAGTGCAGCTTCCATCAATGGTGTCACCTGAACAAAATTACTTTTATTTCCATGAGCATCTATACTTTGTCTATAGACAATGTAGTTATAGTATTGGTTTAGTTTATTTATAGCGTCAACCAACACTTTTAAAGAGCTAACATCTACCTCAACAAACTCAACATACTGGTTAATAACAACCTCACTATTACTTGAGTAGGCTAAAATATTTTCTGCTTTTAAAACAAGGGGTTCATCAAAAAGCTCTTTCTCTTCATCTGTAAGAAAAGTAAGTACTACAGAGGTGACTCTGCTTGCCTCACTGTTATTGTTAATAGAAGAGAGTTTACTTGGAAGATAAAAGTTACCATCACTCTCTTTGTTTACTGTAACAGACTCAAGTATATCTTCCCCTTTTATAAACATAATGTTAAGTTTTGCACTTCTGCCATCTCTATCTTCAGCAATACGACGTGTATAGTCTTGCGATAGAATTTTTGGGACAGTCCGTGTTTGAATCAGCGTTTGGTTGATAAGAAGACGTATTGTTTGTCTATCTTCATCAAACTCTACAGGAAGAGTAGTCTCCCTTTTAGCTACATTATGGAGTTGTGGCCATCCCAAAATATCAAACTCTCTCTCCTCAGATATAAGCTCTTTACAGATTAAAGAGCTCCATATAGACATCTCGCCATTAAGCCCTATAGTTTTTCCCTTAATACACCATATATCACCATCTTCCATCTCTCCAAGATCATCGAATGTCACATCAATAGTCTCTTCGACATCATTTTTTCCAAGGTGTGTTACTGTTTTTATAAAAGAGCGTGATTTATCTTTTTTATTATAGAGTTTAAGCAGTGTACCGGTTACCTTCTCAATTTGTGGTTGGATAGTTACAAAAGCTTGTTTCTCATCTTTAACAAGAGAGAAGTTTTTAAGACTTGGTTGGTGTGGTGCCATATGTTTTGCCGGAACAAAGTTAATGTTTGTACTTAAAGAGTAAAGACCGTTATACATTACCTTTCGAATACCGATAGAGACCAAGTCACCATTTAAAGAATCTTCACATACTCTTATTGTTGGACTTATATCACAGTTTTTATCTCTTTTGTATCGTCTATTTCCTATAGCAAGAGATGTTTCAATACAACCATTTCCAGCAAGCCCCTCTAAAAACTCTTCATTAAATGTTACATTAACACAACCATCTTCAACAACATCCCCATCATGAAATAGACGGGACTCTTTTTCAACTAAAAAGTATCTCTTTGCATCTTTAATATAAAAGCGTTCTCCATTTTCATCATCTTTGATTGATTGAAAATTAAAGAGAGTATTGAGTGCAAAATTTCGTGCAAAAGGGATAGTGTTATCAGCTTTTATAAAGAGAATTGTTCCTGTTTGACTTAACTGACTGATAAGAAATGGAATAGCTTTTATTGTTTCATTAATTTCTAACAGTGATGAATCAAGAGGAAAATCATAACTTTTCCCTCCAATAATAAGTTGTACGTGAGTGATACCATACATACCATCAAGACCAATATGATCTTCAAGAAAAATCTCATCAGCACTCTCTTTTAAAGGCATTGTTATATTAAGGACATCATATGTTACATTGATATCCGGTGCTTTGTATACCTCCCTTTTTGGAATGAAAGCACGAATAGGTGCAGTTGGTTGAGAAGTGATACCATTAGCAGTAACACTGACAATTCTATACCAGTAGACTTTTGATGTTTGTAGTGTCGGATCTTTAAAATGTATTACCTTTTGTGTAGTTGCAGGCAATACTGAGACAAGATAGTTTTTTGCATTTGTCGGAAATGCCTCTGCATTACATTTTTGGCTATCATCCTCCTCTACATCATTATAACCATCAAGATCCAAATCTTCAAATCCAGCAGCTTCTCGTGTATTTGTAAAACGATATATATAATATTTTGCAACATTGAAATTGAGTTCAATACCACTTTTTTCATCACACACCTCATCTTTTGCTACAAAAGTGACACGTGAGTTTGGTGCAACGGTTTTTGTTGTACATGCTTTCATATCATACTGATGGTGACGCGCATAGTTTTCAAAAGTAACTGCATCCCAGATAAGTTCAGCTTTTCCATTTGACTCAACTACCCGTGGATTTATTGGTGTCACCGGAGGTAAAAGATCAGGCACAACTACCTTCACAAAAGCTGTCTGTCCATAATTACCGGTAAAATCTCGTGGAACTACAAAATAGTAACGATGCTCACCCGGATTGAAACCTCTTTTTTCAAGAGTCTCTTTTGTCTCAACATAGACAGGTTCTAAAACAGTATCATCTTGTTTATCCACCGTTACCAATGTCTCATTTGCTTTTTTAAGATGGTATGCACTCAAATCCACATTACCATTTGCATCATGCTCTAACTCTGATGCCAACTGTGCAATATCAACACTCTCTATATCTATATTACGGTCAAACTCTTCACTTGTAACTGTTGAGTAGTAGATATCATAACCGCTTACCATTAGAGAGTTTGCAAATGATTCTGTTCTATTTTTTCCACCATTTCTCCAAAACAGAGCAATACGAGCATCATCTAAGGCATAACGGTTATCATTACAAGAGCTACTAATTATCTGTTTTAAATCCTCAACTGCCAAAGTAAGATACTCTTGTGTAGTATCAACGTCAAGCTGACCAAGAATAAAGGAGTCTGTTGCATCACTATTTTTGGCAAGTAGAATATAGTGCACTGTTTGTGCACTACTATCATACTCTCTGTCTATATAAGCTCTATAGCGTATACGTGCAACATCAAAGTCGACCCTTGATGCCAGAAAACTCCAGTAGTTATCTTCTAAACAGGAGTGTAATGTCTGTGGAAGGTTTGTAAGGTTTGCTCCCATACAGCTTGGATTATCACTCTTGTCTAATGAAGCAATAAGCTCAAATGTTCTTCTTTGTGCACTACTCTCTTGTAAAATTGTTGAAATATTTTCATCACTCATGATAGCATCTGCCGGAACATCCAATAGCGTTACATTTGAGTCATTCTCAACTCTTATCAACTCTATAGATGCAATATCAGATGGCATCTCCCCCTCAATAAGATCCCAACGTAAATAGATCGCTCTTTTATCCTTTTCTAAACTAGATATAGACCCTTCACGTTCAATTTTTCCTATAAAATAAAACTGTCTATCTGCTGCTGAAAGATTGGCAATCATCAACAGTATCATTGTTATCAATAAAACTACTCTTTTCATCGTCTATCCTTTAATGTACTGCTGAAGTACGAATTTTTTCTAATGACCAACCATTATCGTAACTAGCACCAAAGCGGGCATCCCCTGTACCACACCAACTGTCACTTCGACTATCACTCACAGAGGACCATGAGCTGTCACATGAACCTACACCAGCTGCACCCCAGCCTGAACCTTTAAAGCGAACAACATCTCCACTTTTTTCTGCCAACACTTCAACTTCCCCGCCAAGAGTTGCGATACAGAGGGCCTTACCAAATGCACCTCCGCCTACAATACCTCCAAAAGTTTTTGGCGGACCAAACAAGAACCAAGTACCTACTTTTGCTCTTGCTATAACCGTTAAAGTACATCCGTTTGTATAGATTGGCATCTGTCCTTCACCAAAGACCAAGGCTCCATTAAAACGGTTGTTAGGTATAGTAATAAACTCATTGATAGCTTTTGGAATAATACTTGCGACTATCATACGATTACACACCTGTCCAACCAAAAAGCTAACACCTAATTGCACACTATCCATACGAGCACTCGCTTTGGCTCCAAGGTATGTCTCCTCTTCACCAATGCCTGTAGCCAAACCAAGATCGTAAAGAGAGAATGTGTCATACCCAAATCCAGATTTTGATGTTATTGCACCAAAAACCCCTTTTACTTCACCATCACCACTAATAGTTACACCAAGTAAAAGAAGATCAACTTTCAACTCTTTTTCACCAAGAGGCATTGCTATATCCCTTGTTGAAACAGTAGCTCGTAAATTGGCTTTTTCTACAGATGTAGAAGAACAACCACTCTCATCACTAATTGCCTCATTGACAATATCAAGTGCTGCACTAAAACCAAATGAGTTCTCTTTCTCATTTCCTGTGATACTAAAACTGCTTGCAACATGAACCTTTGCAAGAGAATCACCATAAAAGACTCCATATCCATCCATACTTGCTGCACTTAACGGAATCTCATCAAGTGTTGATGTTACGCTGCTTAGAGCCTCATTGACTTTATCATTCACTTTTGCAAGCATATTTGTAATACTTCTATCAAAACCATTAAAAACAACAAGAGAGAGTTTGTTTAACTCATCAGCAACAGGAGTAAGTTTCTCTGCAAGTGCAATATTGAAGTTTTGCACAGCATCAAGTTGAAAGATTTGTGAGACAACAATTCGTCTCATATCATCTGCATCTATATTTGGTATTTCACGTGCTATATTTGTTGCCAATGTATCTAAAGTAGCAGATAATGGTGCTACTATAGTATTAGTTACATTAATATCAATATCAACAAGATTTTCTTGCTGATCAAACTCTTTTAAAACTCCTATAATTTCTGTAACCTCATCTGATTGAAGATGCGTGAGCATCTGTTCTACACTATCATGCAGTGCTGCTTTCATCTCCATAGCACTCTCTAACTGATTACTTACAATATCCATACTCTCAACACCTCTCTCAAGTGCACTGCAGAGCTCATTATCAAACGAATCTATCAAGAAATTATGGACATCACTTACATAGCCATCAATATCATTAGAGAGAAGTTTGACTTTTTGTGCGGTTGCTACAAGATCAGCAGCATCAAAACCTGTGTAGGCACTTACTAAATTAGAGAGTGCCTCTATTTTAGAAAGTTCAAGATTTTGCAGCTTCTCATTGACATTTGCTATAGCTTCACTTCCTCTATCTATCGGTTCAAAAAAGCCTTTTTGCGTAAAATTCTCATAACTACACTCAGCTGCAGTAGCCCCAAATGCATACTCATAGATATGCTCTTTCATCTCATCTGTTGTAACAGTTGGTAAAGCATCTAAGGTCTCCTCCATACTCTGCAAATAAGCGACAAATGCATCATAGTCATTTAAAAAGTCTCTAATTATTTCGCTTTTTTGTTCAATACTAAGATGATAATTTGTATCAAAAACTTTACTAAGTTTTTCACTAAACATCTCAGTCATTCTATCTTTTAATGTGGCTGGTAAAGCATGAAGTTCTGCATTAATCTGTGAAACTTTTTCAAAAGGATCAGCTTGACTTGAAGCAGCTTTAAGTGCTAAGAGAGCTGTCTCTTCCATCGCCAATGTCATCCCCTCTCTTAAGAGTCTGTTCCCTAGACTAATATTTTCAACCAACACACCAACAGTATCTTCTAAGGCATGTTCAATGCCCAGATATCTTTGTAAAGAGGCATCAATATTTTTAATACTTTGTGGATCATTTAAATCAATATGTAGATCAAGTCCTTTAATCTTTTCAAAATCAGCACTGGCACCAAAACTCATTTTTGTCTCTTTTGGGGTAATATAATTTATACCGGCATCTGCTTGTAAAACAACAAGATCACTACTTAACTTGCGACCTAAAAAGAGTGGAGTTATCGATGTGTCTTGTGTTGCATTGTAGTAGACTGGCAGAGAGAACTCTATAACATTTGCCCATTTTTGATCTACATTATGTTGATAGTTTGCAGCAATATCTGCTATGAGATCCTCATTTGTCTGTGTTTGCAATCGATTATCTTTGTAGAGCTCTCCTTTTGCAGTGACTACAGTAGGTTCACGCTCTGTTGTTGTTTTGTTTTGCAAACGTACACTCATATCATGCATACCCCAAAAAGGGAGTCCAAAAGAGCTGTTTGTCTCTACCCAATCTCTTGATTGTAAACCATCAACCGCAGAACGAAAAGCAATTGAACGAATAGCTACATTGTAACCGCCATTATCTTCACTGTTATCTAAAGAACGCTCACCATCGAGTTGGTTATATGTTGCGCTGATTACACGTGAGTCAAATGGATACCCTACACTAGACCAAAAAGTATTAAGACCGACTCTATTTTTATATGCTGCAATTTTTACAAGATGACCAAGCTCTAAACTTCTTTGATTACTACAGAGTTGATTATCTTTATTTCTAAAGTCGATTGTAGTTAAGATTGAATCCATCTTCCAGGCATCTAAAATAACATGCCCCTGTTCATCAGAGATTTTTCCACCCCCTAGATTACCACTACACTCTAGTTCCAAGTTTGTAAAAAGGACATCAAAGTCTCCTTTTCCTTCTACATGTACCATACCGTTTATCTTTGTATATGGATCAATACTATTTTCCACTTGCGCAAATTTAAAACTCTCAAAGTACATATCATAACCATATACACGCAGATGACTACTTTCATCTTGCGGATTAAAAACACCTGTAATACCCGATGGACGAATATAATATTTACTATATTCACTATCGTTGAGTGTTAAAAGAGAACCCTCTCCAACAGAGACTATCATCTCTTTGTCTTTCATACTACTCAAATCTAAATTTGTAAAATTACCAAAATTAACACCGGCAAAAAGATTTTTTCCAGCCTTTGCCTCATCACTGTCTGTACTAAAATAGAGTAGATTTTCGCTATCTTGTACTACACTACCAAGAAGATATGAACCAATCAATGAAGCATCATTAGTCGGCAGAACAAAACCTCCAAGAAAAATAGCTGCATCACTCTCTGATGGACGAGTAAAGACTACACTACCATCTTTACTTCCCCATGCAACTTCACTACCTAAAGAGCCCTCTTTGCTTGCAATAAAAGAACCATCACTAAAGAGCTGACTTGTTGTTGTATCAATTTGCAATCTTTGAGTCTCTGGTGTGGCACTACACTCTGAGTTGTAACAGTTTTGTAGATAATTTACAACTATAGTATGGGTTGTATTACTACTGAGCTCTTTTAAAACAGAGTTATCCAACTCAACACTAAAAGCGCCTACTTGACTCTCTACTCGAGGAAAACTCAACTCTGAATCTGTAGCCATAAAATCTATACCACTACTAGAGAGACCATCTTTAGTCAGTGCCACTCTTACACCCGCTGCTGTTGGTTTACTAAATACCTCAGCATTATGAGTATGTCGGTTAAAAGAGCTAAAGATATAATAGACCCTTGCCTCATCAAATATAAAGCCCTCACTATCTAGTTTGTACTCTTTGAGTATAAAAGCAAATGGCAACGCTTTAGCATGTAAGTAGTACCCATCCAATTCACCACTTAAGACTAAATCAGATAGATTACTATCTCCATCTAACTCTATATTTGAACGCAGATGAATATATGGCAAACCTCTTGGATTCAAAGACCCATCTGCCTCTTTTGTATGAATACTATGACCTTCTGGCAATACTACATCAATACTCGATACCTCCACCTTAGAAGGTCTTACCTTATCTACATCAATAACAAGCTCATTATCACCTAAAGATATATAAATATTCTCATCCAATGAACCATATCCATCAACCAGTGTAAGGTCAAAAGAGTGCGATAGACTATTTTTATCAAGACGGACACAGACATCATCATAATGTATTCCCACACCGCTATTCATTCCATCTAACTGATATACACCATCAATATCCATCAAAGCATACAGACTCTCTGCACTAAAATCTGCCTCTTCTATATTTTGACAAGAAGCATCCATTGGTGCTTTAAAGAGAGCAGTAGTAATTTCTGTATGGGGTTGCATTACTTTACTAATTTGCACAAATTTTGGCATTGTAGCAGAGAGTTTTTCAACTGTAGCACTCTCATCACTTTTAACAACAACTTTAAAATGTATATCTTTAGCCTCACTATTTGCTCTCTCAAAGAGTAGACGCAAAGAGTCATTAACAGGAACTAAAACAGCAGATATTTGCCAGTATAGAGTTATTGTATTTCCAACTGTTGGTATATATTGGTCCTCTTTTACAAGAAGTGGTGCTTCTCCATCGACCATTGCATATACATCTACAAAGTATGCAGTTGGAATCAATGAGGTTGCTCTATAGGAAAATGTCAATGTAGCATCACTATTTTCACTCCCTATTAGCAGTGTTGTATCATCACTACCTACATCAAATCTATACCCATCAACATTAAGCGTATTGAGTGAAAACTGATCTATGGTAATATTTGATGCATGCAGTGATATATCTCGTTTTGGAATGGTGATATGGATATCTGGATTTGCAAGTACAATAGCTGTGCTACTTGAAGTGAAATGAAGATTTAGCTCTTTGTCACTATCTGGCTGAGATATAACAGGAATAACAATACTATAGCTGTTTGTTACGTTACTAAAATTCATTCTTCCACTGACAGCAGTAAACTCCTCTCCCGCATGTGCTGTCAGATCTTGTGTCTCATACTCTATGACATAGCGTGCACCAACAGGAAGAAGAGAACTGTTTGTTAAACTGATTGTATAGTGTATCTCTTTGAGCTTTCTATCTTCAAAGACATATGCAGGATTGCTAACACTGACACGCAGACGTTTTGCCCACTTTTTTACACTATCGGGAATCTTGAGATCATTTTTTCCAAGTACAGAAGAGACTACTGACAAAGTTTTCTCTTCGTCATCATTAATGATTTTTTCCCAATCCTCTTTAAAAAGATCATCGATAGCACCATCAGCTTTAAAGTCTTCATAAAGACGTTGCGATGCTAAAGTATATTTATCTGCTTTTTCTGGTGTCTCTTCTAAAACTTTTAAAAAAGTAGCAGAGAGAAGTAGAAGATTTACATTTTCATCTTTCTCTGTCGCAAATATATCTAAAGTTTTTGAGTTGACATCTTTAGAGAGACCAAAGAGACGCTCCATCTCATCTTTTGTATCTGCGAGCGCATCAGAATATGCTTTTCCTTTTTGTAACAGATCTACTATACGCTTCGCTTCCAAAGAGCTAAAAAGATTTAAATTTGCTTTTTGCTCTTTTGTCTCTACAAGAGCATGAAGTTCAATTGGATCTTCTGTTACAGCGCCTGTGTATTCATTAAAAAAGTGCCCCTTAGCAGTTAAAAAACTATAGCCTTTCCACGGAATCACAAGCTTATATGTTCCATCTTTGCCTATTGGAGATGATACAAATTTTTTTGAAAGTGAACCATCAGATTCAACTTCATATGCAGTAATCTCACCATCAACAAAATACCCTTTTTGGACTACCCCACTAATATTTTGTGATGTAGTACTGCCACCGCCACTACTACAAGCTGTATTTATAAACATCATCATCCCTATTATCATAATAGAAATGATATGTATTAGAATTCCCCTGTACATGATACCCCTCCAATTTTCTCATCTTAAAAAATTGTATCATTGAAACATTGCAAAAACATTGCAATCTATTTTTTTTTATGAGGGGATGTTTCAACTCCTGTTTTATCTTTTACTATTTATCGCAAAGGCTTGAAAAAATAGTATAATTTCGTCATGAAAAAACTACTCCTTTTTTTACTACTGGCAGTATCTCTCTTTGGCTATGAGACAGACTCATGGCTACACGACTACAACGCAGCACTCAAAGAGGCACAAAAAGAGCACAAAAACATCTACCTCTTCATTGGTGCAGACAAGTGTAAGTACTGTAAGATGTTTAAAGAGCAGACACTCTCACAAAAGCACATCATGCAGACACTTAAAAAAGAGTATATACTCATCTACCTCTCACGCGACAGACACACTGTGCCTGATGGCTTTGTAAAGTTTGGTGCACCGGTACACTACTTTTTAAATGAACAGGGAAAAGTTCTGCATCAAACAGCCGGATTTGTAAACCCAGATGCATTTTTGGATATTTTAGATGATGTGGAGATTATGAAGTAGGCTTTAGAGGGTAATATCTTCTACTAAAGTAAGCTCTTGTGGTGTTACGATGATGGCATCAAAGGTATAGTCTCCCTCATAAGCCTTCTTTTTCATGTAGATATCTGCTGTCTTTATCATTTTGGAGAGTTTGGATGGGGTGATGTTTTGAATCGCTTTTTCGTAATCTTCACCGCTTTTTACCTCAACAAAATGTAAAACATTCCTTTTTGAAGCGATAATATCTATCTCCCCAAAGCGGGAGTAGAAGTTTTTATCAACAATAGCATAGCCATTTTCAAGCAAATAGGCACACGCCTTCTCTTCAGCGATGTTCCCTTTTGCTCTGCTCATCTAGCAGTTAATCACTTCTACTTTGATGGTTTTAAATGCCGCTGTTAAGATGAGCTCATCACGCGCATCTCCAAAGAGCTCGTTTATACGGCTCTTTGCATGGTGAAATGTTGCAAAGAGTGTCTTTGGTTGTACTTTATCAGTAATCTTTACTGTCAGTGGTGTAGTTTGACCAAACTCACTTTTGAGTATCACCTTCTGGCTTGTAAAGTCAGCAGCATCCTCTTCACACACCAGTAAGATATCTTCATCATATCTGTCATTGAGCTTTGTGCTGCGTTTTGTCTGGGCTGCATTGTTGTAGTGTGCCAGTGTACGCCCAGTTGTGAGATGGTAGCCTTTGAGGTTTTTGTTTACAATCTCTTCTATCATGCCACGCAGTTTGTACTGATGATAGACAAAACGACCATAACCATCATCTGTTCTAAAATCAAGCTGATGCAGAATCGGTGTATCTTCTGTGTGAACCGGCCACTGCAAGCCACGCTTACGGTGTTTTTCAAGTCTGTGATAGTCTGCTCCGCTAAAGCGTCTGTATGCCACACGCTGTACCTCTTGCCATACATCTTTACTCGATTTGTAGTTCGCATCACCACCCATCTTGTTATCTAAAATCTGTAGCACTTCCCAGTCATCTGGCAGGTCTGATTTTACAAGTGGTTGGCTTAGGTGCAGACGACGCATCGCATTGACATAGACACCGGTTTTTTCATAAGCAGACTTCACACCCACAACGATGTCAGCACGACTTGCCACATCTGTCATAAAGAGTTCTTGAACAAAAAGCAGCTCAAGCTCTTTAAATGCACTCTCAATCTTGTTTAGGTTTGGATGGATGTGCGTGAGATCTTCACCAATGTTAAGGACCGCTTTGAGTCTGCCTTCAAGCATCTCATCAACAAGCTGTGGAGTCATGAGCCCCACCTCTTTTGGCTCTTGGTAGTCTGGGTCGTAGTATGGAAGCATTCCCATATCACATGTGCCTTGTACATTGTTTTGACCACGAAGCGGCATAAGCCCAGCTCCTGGTTTACCGATGTTACCTGTCATAAGTGCTAAGTGTGTGATAGCCATAACAGCATAAGAGCCGTCAAGATGCTCTGTAATACCAAGCCCCCAGAAAATCATCGACTTCTTAAGTGCATACTCACGCGCAACTTTTCTTACCATTTTAGAGAGGTACTCATACCCCTCTATCTCGTTGAAGTACTCAGGTCTGGCATACGGGTCATTTAAAATCTTTTCTTTAAACTCCGCAAAACCTTTTGTTCTGTCTTCTATAAAGCTCTCATCGTAGAGCTCTTCATCGATGATGGTATAGGCAAGCATATTAAGTATAAGCAGGTTTGCCTCATGTGGCATTATCGCTTTGTACTTTGCAAAGCGATGCAGTTTTATCTCACGCACATCAAAAACAGCCAAGTTGTCATGCTCACGCGCCACATCGAGGATGCGGTTTGCGATGATTGGGTGGGCTTCTGTTGTATTTGAGCCGATAACTATCATAAACTCGGCATTATAGATGTCATTGTAAGGGTTTGTAGCAGCACCCTCACCAATGGTTGCACGCATCCCTTTGAGTGATGGAGAGTGACAAACTCTTGCACAGTTATCTACGTGAGGAGAGTTAAGTGTATGGCGTGTAAACTTTTGAAAGAGATACGAAGACTCACACGAAGTTCTCGCTCCTCCAATGGAGGCAACTGCTTTTCTACCATAGTTTTGCTGTATCTCTTTTAGCTTCATAGCACAGGCAGTTGTTGCAGCATCCAAGTCACACTCATACCATGTATCATCAAACTCAACCAGCGCAGAAGCAACAGCTTCTTTGATAGCCGGATTTTTTTCTAAAAAGCTCTTGCGAATACGAGGCGTTCTTAGTCTGTCTTCTGCATCTACAAAGTCAAAACCATACTTCCCCTTGATACAGAGCTTTCCTTGTGAAACCACACCATCAGGGTGAGCAAAGACCTTTTTGATCTTGTTCTCTTTGACATCTACATGTGCTGCTATATCACATCCGACACCACAGTAGGTACATACACTGTCTATTGTCTCTATATTTTCCATTTTCCCGCTCTCCCCTTAACTATCTTCAATAGTCCTCTAAGATTTTTTAACAATATTTTATGAAGCTCAGACCAAAGGGAGGATTTGTCTTTATAAAATATTGTTAAAAAATCGGTAGCTTTACGATTATGAAAGATAGTTTACAATTCTTTGGCTTAAGGCAGATGGAAGCCAAGCTAAAACGCGAATGATTAAATAAAATCTAAGCGGAAAAGCATAGAACTCTTTTCCTTTTGCTATTGCCTCACGCATCCGCTTTACTGCCTCATCCGTCTCTAGTAAAAATGGCATCTTGAAGTCGTTCTTGTCGGTGAGTTCACTCTTTATAAATCCTGGCAGTATGGTTATGACTTTTATCCCATCAGAAGCATATTTATAGCGTATTCCCTCAGCGTAGGCATTAAGCGCTCTTTTTGATGAGGCGTAGACCTTGGCTGTAGGCATGGTAAAAAGAGATGAGAGTGATGAGATAAAGACCACTGTTCCACTCTTTTGTGAGAGCATCTTTGGCAGCACTACTTCAAGCACGGCATGTTGTGAGAGAACATTTACATCATAGAGATTTTTAAACTCTGCTATAGTTGGAATGTCTGTGTGCGAATGTCCAAGCGAGATGCCGGCATTGAGTATGACCATATCAAAACTACCCTGCTCACGCAGCTTCTGCTGCAGCGTTTCAAAGTCACGGACATCTACTACGATTATAGTGATATTTTTACATCTGTTTTGGAGTTCATTTTTAAGTTTTTGGAGTTTTTCTTCTCTTCTTGCCAGTAAAAAGA
>Ga0256843_1001276_pt1 | contig 20177 bp, 21 predicted proteins | sample AlvinellametaG_FD_191572 | JGI IMG/M metagenome (GOLD analysis project Ga0256843, IMG submission 191572) | Pompeii worm associated microbial communities from hydrothermal vent at the East Pacific Rise, Pacific Ocean - Alvinella | ecosystem: Host-associated > Annelida > Integument > Unclassified ... | reverse complement strand
TGTCTGTGGGAATTTAGGGGCTTTACTAAAGCCGCCAAAGCGGTTGTCGTAGAGTAGCTGTGCATGATCGATGGTACGCTGAATAATACTACCGTCTAGTTTGGTTGCCTGTATCTTCTCTTTGTTGGGATTGAGATGCTTGAGTACCTTGTCGGCCTCTTCAACCAACTTCTTCTTTTCATTGGCATATTTGTTCGCCACGATCTCCAAAAGTTCAGGAAAGGCCATCATCCCGTAACGTGCTTCGGGTGGAATGTAGGTAGCGGCATAGAAGGGCTTTCCCTCTTCGGTTAAAAAAATAGAGGTGGGCCAACCGCCAGGGCGTCCATTCATCAGTTGATAGACCTCTTGAAAATGTTTATCGATGTCAGGACGCTCTTCTCTGTCAACCTTGATGCAGACAAAGTGTTCATTGAGTAGTTTGGCAGTATGAGGATCTTGAAACGACTCTCTCTCCATAACATGACACCAGTGACACGCACTGTATCCGATACTCAAAAAGATAGGTTTATGCTCTTGTTGTGCTTTCTCAAATGCCTCTTCGCCCCATGGGTACCACGCTACCGGATTGTCAGCGTGTTGCTGAAGGTAGGGGGAGTATTCATTTTTAAGATGGTTGGCCATTTTGTCCTCTGTAGTTGGTAGTTGATTAACAGAATTTTGTTAAGATTGCATAGTTTGTATCCAAATAGTACAATACAATCCTATAAAATTAGAACAAAAGAGAGAAAAAATGCAAGATATTATCAAAAAGTTACTCTTGACAGGGCTACTTTTGAGCAGTTTTGTCTTTGGCAGCTTTACCAGTGCACTTCAAAAACAGACATTTGTAAAACCTGAAGAGGCGTTTAAGATCACAGCCAAAAAGAGAGCAGATGTCATCGAAACAACCATTACCCTTGCCGATAAAATACATATCTATAAAAATGATCTAAAGTTTCGCATTGTCTCTCCAAAACAGCTAGAGCTCAATCCGAAACTCCCCCCTGCCCATGAGCTTGATGGTGATGAAGTGTATGAGAAGAAGCTGGTTGTAACCATTCCTGAACGTGACATTACCAGCCAGGTTAAAGGCTCCTACACCCTTGAGGTAGAGGTTGTCGGCTGCTCCGATGCCGGGATCTGCTACCAGCCGTTTCATAAGCAGTTTACCTTTCAGGGGGAGGAGCCAGGTATCTTTGAGAAGATATCGCGTTTGACACAAGAGGGCAATAGTGGCAAAATAGCCGATGTACTCAGTAGTGAGAGTTCACTCTTTATTGTCTTGCTCTTTTTTATCTTTGGGTTGTTGTTGGCTTTGACACCATGTGTCTTTCCGATGATCCCTATTCTCTCCTCCATTATCGTTTCTCAATCGGGAGAAGGGAAACCGAGTGTGGCAAAAGCCTTTATTACCTCGCTTGTCTATGTGGTGGCGATGTCGCTGACATATACAGTCGTAGGTGTTGTAGCCGGATTGGTAGGGGCAGACATTCAGACAGCCATGCAGAATCCATGGGTACTTACCCTCTTTGCCGCGATGTTTGTTGCGTTGGCCTTCTCGCTCTTTGGCTACTACGAGATAGGCCTGCCCGCATCGTGGCAGAGTAGACTCAGTAAGGCAAGTGATGAGGCGGGGCAGAAGGGTGGCTTTGTCGGTACGGCCATTATGGGGGTGCTCTCTGCACTCATTGTCGGCCCCTGCGTTGCCCCACCACTTGGGGGTGCGGTACTCTTTATCTCTCATACCGGCGATGCCCTGCTTGGCGGGGTAGCGCTTTTTGTCATGAGTATGGGGATGGGAGTACCACTGCTGCTTGTAGGGCTGGGTGCTGGTAAGTTTATGCCAAAACCGGGTGGCTGGATGAATGTTGTCTCACAAGTCTTTGGTGTGATGATGCTTGGCCTTGCTATCTTTATGCTTAGCCGCATCTTGCCACATGGCTTAACGATGCTTCTTTGGGCACTTCTGTTTATGGGCTCAGCCCTCTATATGGGTGTCTTTGACAGTAGCGAGAGCAAAAAGGGTGCCAAGAAGCTCTTTCAGCTCTTTGCCGTGCTGTTGATGCTCTATGGTGTAACTCTTTTTATTGGGGCGATAAGCGGGGCAACTTCCATGTTGCGCCCTTTTGAGCGTTTTACGACACCCTCTGGTGTTGCCGTAGCCCACGAAAAGATACAAAAGAGTCATCGTGGCTATAGTGTAGAGCGTCTGCTGAAAGAGGTTGCCGCTTCAGACAAACCTGTGGTTGTCGATTTTGGCAAAGAGAGCTGTACTGCGTGTAAAGAGCTCGAAGAGATCACTTTTCCACACCCAAAAGTACAAGAGGCACTCAAGAATTTCACCTTTATTAAAGTCGATCTTACCGACAACACCCCTGAAGACAAAGCCCTGCTTAAGCACTTTGAACTCTTTGGTACCCCCAACATCATCTTCTTTGACAAGCACAACAACTTCTTGCCACAAAAGAGTCTTACAGGGTTTGTGAAGCCAGAAGAGTTTGCAAAGTACTTAGATGGGGTGGCGAAGTAAGGGGTTGGGGTGTCACACCTGACAATTTGACATCCATATGAAAATAGCGTATACTATTTAAAATCTTATACGACAATAAAGGGTTTAGGATGTCAAGCAAACTGACTTTGTATATTGAAGAAGATGTAATCAAGTCTATTAAGCTGTACGCAAAAGAGCATAAACTTTCAGTCTCCAAAGTAGTCAATAATTTTTTGACACTACTCCAAAAACAGAAACAAGAAGATGATCAAGCCGAAGCACCTATTACCAATGCACTACATGGCGTATTGAAAAAAGATAGAGTTACCAAAGAAGACTACCACCATTACCTGGAAAAGAAATATCTATGAGAGTGATGTTCGATACCAATGTGATCTTAGATCTGCTATTGGACCGCGAACCTTTTGTCAAAGAGGCAAAACCTCTCATAGCCAAGGTAGAGCAGGGGCTACTCAACGGAGTACTTTGTGCTACAACGGTTACAACGATTCACTACCTGCTGATGCGTTCTATGGGTAAAAAAGGTGCAACCGAAGTGATTGGTTCACTTTTAAAACTCTTTGAAGTGGCATCGGTGACACGTATTGTCTTGGAAGATGCATTGGAATCAGACGATAGAGACTATGAAGACGCGGTACTCTATAAATCTGCGTATCATGCCGGGGTTGACTTGATCGTTACAAGAGACAGGAGTGGTTTTTCAAAGGCAGATATACCTGTAATGAACCCCAAAGAGCTTTTGGCTCTTCTGAAGAGTTAGAAAGAGTACATATTACCTCTCTACAGGGGTTACATAAACCTTCTGGTTCTGATAGATCACATAGATATCTTTTTGGGCATAGCTAAATGGCTCTTTTGTCTGAATGAGAGCCAGGCCGTGTCCTCTGATGCACTGAGGCGGGAAGTTGTTGCTTTCAGAGCCAATAAGCAAGGGGTATTTGGAGGTATTTAAAACCCAAAAATCGGTATGATCGATCTCTTTGGGGTTTTGGGGCTCTTCGTACTGTTTTACCCCATGTCGTTGATGACTCGCAAAACTCTCAAGCAAAAATATATCGTGATAGAAGCTGTCGGGTACCTGCTCTTCAAGAAGCTCTCCTCTCTCATTGCGTGAGACATAGGCAACAATATCGATATTATCTTTGGTTTTTTGGTTTATCAGAGAGTAGAGCTCTTTTTTGTCGGTGATCTTCTCCATATCTTTGATGCTATAGTAGGCATCGATATGCCCCTGCATGATCTGGTTTTCAAAACGCTCCATATAGAGGAACTCCTCTTTGATCTTTTTGTTTTTAATGAGATTGTAGAGTCGAACCCCTGCATATTGTGAACCCTCAACCATCTTACACTCAACAGGTTGCAGATGTTTTTCTTTGAGAAGCCCCAGGTAAAAAAGGAGCTTGTCAAAGGTACGGTTTATCATGTTAAAAAAGCGGGAGATAGGATTATTGGGCCCCAGCCACCGCTCCAGCAGCGTAAGAATGTAACTAAGAGCAAACACTTGTAAAATAGGGGCGATCCAAGAAGATGTCAGCCACGAAAGCAGTGCAGTCAAAGCTTTGGTGCTAAATGTCATGATCCCTTGAAAAAGAGCAGAGGCCAACAGTTTTACCTGAGTAAAAAAGAGTATATTCTCAAGGGTTCCGCTAAGGTACCCTACAAGGGTAACCACACCACCTAAAAGCAGTATCTGAAAGAGATGACGCAGCTTGGCTTTGAGGTTAAGGTGCAGGTAGAAGTTTTTTGCCTCTTGCAACCCTTCGACAAAGTGAATAAGTATCTTCTCTTTAAGCCATTTGATGAAGACATTGTCCATCAGCCAACGCTTCACCAGCAGGTAGAGAGCCTGAAAGAGGGTAAGCCCTTTAAGAAAAGTGATGAATTTGAGTTTTGTAGCAAGCCAGAGTGAGAGCAGACTTGTTTTGAACAAGATGGCAATGGCAACAAGATAGCCCATAAACCACTCAAAAAGAGGGGTATGTGTCAAGTCGAACCCATAGATGATCCCTACAGGAACGACAATGGCAAGTAGAACGATATAGCGGCGTCGCATCTACCCCTCGTCTGTAGAGTCTGTGGTGTAGACACCGGTAAGTTTTTTCCATATGACAGAGGCGTTCAGCCCAGCCCAGATGAGCAATCCAACAGCAATGGTTGCTACCCAACCGGCCTGTTCAAACTCTGCAACATTAATGATGTTGTACTCTTGAAGCCCCCATACAAAGGCAACCATCAAAATAACAGCAATCATGGCACCATAGAGTTTAAGGCTCTGAAAGATCGACTTGATAGCCAAAATCCAAAGCGTTACCATCAGTAAAATACCAAAGGGCTTGAAGCCGGAGAGAAGCTCATCGCTGCTGCTGATGTAGTTGATGAAGTGATGCCCTGTAGGGTTCCATGTGCCGATAGCAAGTCCCATCGACATAAGCAGCGTTACCCACCAGTTTAAGTGTGTTACCTGTTTACCACTTTTGGTGGTTGAGGTAGATGTCATGAATTTTGGTAGCATCAGATGGACTCCTTGGTAGAATTTTTATAGATTATAGCAAAAAATAATTACGCTATAATAGCATCTCAAATGGTGTGAGTGTATCACATACAACAAAAGAAACGGAACGACATGTCTAACACACAATCCCAAAACGAACACATTAACATAGGTGAGGTTAATACCCTCAAAATAGAGCGTGACACCGACTATGGCTACTACCTAAGTGCCAAAGATCACCAAGAGGTTTTATTGCCCAATATCTACATTATGGAAGATGAGATGCCTATGGGCTCACTGCTTGATGTTTTTGTCTATACCGATAGCGAGGACAGGCCGGTAGCAACAACCAAAATGCCCTATGCCAAACTGGGAGAGTATGGCTACTTTACGGTAGTAGACTACAAAAGCTACGGTGCCTTTGTCAACTGGGGACTGCCCAAAGATCTTTTTGTGCCTCTTTCGCAACAAAAAGAGTACTTTAACATCGGCAAGAAGTACATTTTGCGTATCTGTCTCGATGAGAAAACCGGCAGACTCTACGGTACACAAAAGATCGGTAAATATTTCAACCGCAACCTCAAGGGGCTTCACCCCAATAAAGAGATGGAGATGCTCATTCTTGCCAAGACACCGCTTGGCTACAAGGTGATTGCCGACAACCAGTATGAGGGGATGCTCTTTGAGAATGAGATATTTGAAACATTGCGTGTGGGCGACAAGAAGCGAGGCTATATTAAAGCAACGCGTAAAGATGGAAAGCTCGATATGTCACTGCAACCCATTGGCAAGAAAGCCAAAGTCGATGAGGCCCAAACCATTGTTTTAGAGAAGCTCAAAGCCTCTGATGGTAGACTCCCCTTTACCTACAAGAGTGATGCCGAAGAGATCAAACAGCACTTTGGCTTAAGCAAAAAGAACTTCAAACGTACCCTTACAGCCATGATAGAGGCTGGTACCATCGTACTGCACGAAGATGCCATTTGTTTAAAGGAACGTGCAGAATGAAGCGTATAGCGATGATGATACTGCTCTTAGGCAGTAGCCTCTTGGCAATGAGTGGAGCAGAGGTATTTCAGAAGAAATGTGCCTCTTGTCACGACTACTATATACCGCAAAGTATGCTCAACCGAAACTACCAGGCAGACAACCAAGAGCTAAACCTGACTGCCCCAACCCTTACAGAGCTCTCTTTTAGACTTAAAGATCAAGTGGGTGACAGAAAAGCCGATGCACAGGGACAGAAGTTTGAGATAGAGGCTTTTTTAGAAACCTTTCTTAAAAACCCTGCTGCACGTCAAAAGAGCATTTTGCCCCGCCATGTCCGAAAGCAGTTTGGCACGATGCCACCGGTAGATGTCAGCGAAGATGAGATAGAGCTGTTGGCAGACTTTATCTATGAGTATGCCGAGCAGATGATGCGTCAACACGGTGTTAAACGTTACAGCTACAAAGAGGCCCTTCAAAAAGCCAAGGCTGAAAGAAAGATCATTCTTATTGAAGGCTTCATCCCCTACTGTCGCGGGTGCATCTGGATGGATCGAAATGTCATGGTAGAGCCGGAAGTCAAAGAGGCACTCAACAAAGACTTTTTGCTTGTCAAGATGAACCTCCTAACAGAAAAACTCCCTCTTGGTATCAAGCGATTGGGGACGCCATCGTTCTACTTTATCGATAGTGACGGTACAAAAGTGATCGATATGCTAGAGGGGAGAGGAACGGTAGAGGAGTTTCTTGAACTGCTCCGTACGATCAGGCAGAAAGCAAGGCAGTAAGCCCCTTAGTCTGCTTTGGGAATAAAATCTAAAGAGATGGAGTTGACACAGTGACGTGTCTGTTTAGGGGTGAACCCTTCACCTTTAAAAACATGCCCAAGGTGTCCACCACAGGTTGCACATACGATCTCGGTACGTCTGCCGTCGCTGTCTGGCATCTCTTTTACTGCCCCTTCAAAGCTATCGTCAAAACTGGGCCAACCGGTACCAGAATCAAACTTGGCACTTGAAGGGAAGAGCGGTGTATTGCATTGACGACAGATGTAGGTACCATCTTCATGGTGATCCCAGTACTTTCCAGTAAAGGCAAACTCCGTTCCCTTCTCTAAAATGACATACTTCTCTTCTTCGGTAAGGGTGTTATAGGCCATCGCTTCTCCTTTGACTAAAGTTGTGACGCATTGTAGCAAAAAAAGGTGATACAATTGTACGATAGTTTTATGTTACAATACTTATCAATCAACAATTCAAAGGAGAATGATATGGATATGGGTGATCTTTTAAGAATGGGTGCAGAGCTCATTCAAAACAATGATGACGATGCAACAACAGGACTCGATATGGGTGATATCGCCAATGCCCTTGGCGGTTTGCTTCAGAGTGAAGAGGGTGGACTGGATCTGAGCAATCTTGTAGCAGGACTCTCTCAGGGTGGTTTGGGAGAGATCGTACAGAGTTGGCTTGGCAATGGTGAGAACCTCTCTATTGATATGTCGCAAATTACCGATCTTTTAGGTTCGGACAAAGTAGCACAGTTTGCAGAGCAGCTTGGCATTAGTGAAGAGAGTGCCTCTAAAGCGTTGGCAGATGCATTGCCGAATGTGGTTGATCAGGCAACCAGCGGTGAAGGTTCGATTGTTGAGGATCTCCTTGCACAAGTGGGTGGTGCCAAAGGTGCTATGGATATGCTTGGAAAGATGTTTGGGTAACCCACATCTGCTCTCCTGCACCCTGTGTGCAGGAAAATCTCTGTCAATTTGACACACTTTCTCTCTTTTTCCCCTTTTTTATGCTAGAGTAACACCATGAAGATACAATGGCTCTATATCCTATTTACTGCTATGTTGTTTGCAACACCCTTTGATGTGGCTACCTACAATGTAGAGAACCTTTTTGATGCCCACCGTGACAATACCGAGTATTCAGAGTATATTCCCGGTTATCATGGTTGGAGTGAGAAGATGGCAGAGATTAAGCTCAACCATACTGCCGAGGTGATCTGTGATATCGATGCTGAGGTGATCGCTCTGCAAGAGATAGAGAACCAACGGGTATTTGAGGCACTCAAAAAACGTCTGAAGCGGGTAGGGTGTGGCTATGCCTATGGTGCGATCACCCATAAAGCAGGTGCCCCTATACAGGTAGCCCTTCTGTCACGTTTTCCTATTGTGCATACAAAAGAGTTAGTGGTGAGTAGACATGAGAGTGTACGTAACATTCTTGAAGTAACCCTCAAGATAGAGAATCAACGCCTGACACTCTTTGTCAACCACTGGAAATCCAAAAGCAGAAGAGGGGTAGAGAGTAAGCGTATGGCCTATGCCCGTACATTGGCAAAACGTATTGCCTCGTTTCCTGTCGACAAACCCTATCTGATCGTGGGTGATCTCAATACCAACTATGGTGCAGGAGAGAAACTCTCAAATAGACTCGATGACACCCAGGGCAGACTTGCCATGCAATCTCTTCTGCATACAGTAGTACAGGGCAGAGATGTCACAGAAGCAGATATGCACAAGCCACATCACCCGCCTTTGCACTACGATCTGTGGTGGGAACTGCCCTACAGTAAACGCTGGAGTCATAAGTTTTATGGCAAACGAAGCAGTATCGATCATATTCTGCTGCCATACACTATGTTCGACGGTAAAGGCATTGACTATGTCAATAACACCTTTCGGGTATTTCACCGGGCATATCTCTTTACCAAAAAGGGGTATGTGAACCATTGGGAGTATAAATCTGGCAAACACACGGGCAGAGGCTACTCTGATCACTTTCCGCTGATTGCTACGTTCGATCTGAAACCCTACCGTTTTGAAGAGCCAAAGTCGATATCGGCAATGCAAGAGGGGAGCATCGAGAAGCTCTACACCGTTGGTAAGCTTCAGGCACCTCTGCAACTGAAAGATGTAGTAGTGGTGCTCAAGCGAGGCTCTCATGCAGTGATTAAACAGAAGCCTTCAGGAAAAGGGGTGTTTGTTTATGGTGCGGCAGAGAGTCTGAAAGAGGGGGAGGTGTGTGATGTAGTCGTTAACGAAATCGCAACCTACCAGGGGCTTAAAGAGGTTCTCTCCCTACGTAAAGTCGCCCACAAAGGCAGGATTGATCTCAAACCATACTATGCCTCTATCGGGGCAGATCGTCAAAATGAGGTGCTTCGCAATATTGAGGGAATCTACCGAGGCGGTTACCTCTATATGGGCCACAAGAAGCTCCCTATCTACTTTAAAAAGCCCTCACTTAAACCCAAAGATGGGAGTAAACTCAAGATATTCTATGCCCATCTTGGGTATTATAAACGACTACAACTGGTGATTTACAGTCGCAGTGACTTTACGGTTTTGGAGTAAACAATGCAATATTATACCTGGATTTTAGCGTTTCATGTGATGAGTTTTGTCAGTTGGATGGCGATGCTCTTTTATCTGCCCCGACTCTTTATCTATCATCGTGAAAATGCCGATACCAAGCCCTTTACCGATGTGGTTGAGGTGCAAGAGTACAAGCTCATGAAGTATATTGGTGTTCCGGCCATGTGGGCAACCATTATCTCTGGTAGCACCATGCTCTACCTCAATAGCGGCATCTTTAGCAGCGGTGGCTGGATGCATGTCAAACTCTTTTTGGTTATTTTGCTCTTTACCTACCACCTTTCGTTAGAGAAGATCAGAAAAGAGATGATAGACAACCCCCACTTTAAAAGCAGCAAGTGGCTTCGTATGTATAATGAGGTACCGACACTTTTGATGATCGGTATTGTCATTATGGTAGTGGTAAAGCCATTTTAGGGTTAAAAAGAGCATAAATAAGAGTTTTTTAGTCCTATTTAAAAAGGGCAGACGTAACCTCTAATGTTATTTTGCTATAATCAGAGTTAAATTTATTGAAAAAATGGAGTGTAAGCCATGCAGATGAGTGGTGCACAGATGGTGTGTGAAGCGATCATCGCTGAGGGTGTCAAGACCGTATTTGGTTACCCTGGCGGTGCAATCATGCACGTGTATGATGAAATTTATAAACAGAATGGGTTTGAGCATATTCTTACCCGACATGAGCAAGCTGCTGTACATGCAGCCGACGGATACGCCAGAGCAACAGGAGAGGTTGGTGTAGCAATGGTGACATCGGGGCCAGGGTTTACCAATGCTGTAACAGGGTTGGCAACTGCCTATATGGATTCTATTCCGATGGTGGTGATCTCAGGGCAGGTACCACTCTCATTGATCGGAACCGACGGCTTTCAGGAGATCGATGCCGTAGGTATCTCTCGTCCATGTACAAAGCACAACTTTTTGGTACGCTCTCTTGAGGAGTTGCCTCGTATTCTCAAAGAGGCGTTCTATCTTGCCAGAAGTGGAAGACCAGGGCCTATTTTAGTCGATATTCCTAAAGACATTACCGTTGAGATCGGGGAGTTTAAGTACCCAGAGAGTGTGCATATCCCTACCTATAAACCTACATACAAAGGAAACAACCGCCAAATTGAAAAAGCGGCAGAGGCGATCAAAAAGGCAAAAAAACCACTGCTCTATCTTGGTGGTGGTGTGGTTGCATCCAATGCCTATGAGTTGGTAAGAGAGTTGGCACAAAAGACACAGATACCGGCGGTTGAGACACTCATGGCACGTGGTGTTATGGGAGCAAAGAACCCACTCCTTCTTGGAATGCTCGGAATGCACGGAAACTACGCATCGAACATGGCAATGAGTGAGACAGATCTTGTGATCTCTCTTGGGGCACGTTTTGATGACAGGGTAACCGGAAAACTTTCAGAGTTTGCCAAATATGCCGACATTATCCATGTCGATATCGATCCGGCTAACATCGCTAAACTGGTAGATGTTGACTACCCGATTGTAGGTGACATTAGTGAAGTGCTTAAAAAGATGCTTCCGCTTCTTGATGATGTCAACCCTGATCGTTACAGAGCATGGCGTGAGATCTTGAATCGCTATGATGCACTGCATCCACAATCATACGTAGATTCAGACGAGGTGATTAAACCGCAGTGGGCGATCGAACGTATCGGTGAGTTGGTAGGTGAAGATGCCATTATTACTTCCGATGTTGGACAGCACCAGATGTGGGCAGCACAGCACTACCCGTTTGATCGACCACGCCAATGGATCAACTCAGGCGGTTTGGGAACCATGGGGTTTGGTTTCCCTGCAGCCATTGGAGCCAAAAGAGCCGTACCTGAAAAAACCGTTATCAACATCACAGGAGATGGTTCGATCTTGATGAATGTACAAGAGCTGGTGACTGCTGCGGAGTATAAAACACCGGTTATTAACGTTATTTTGAACAACCACTTCCTTGGTATGGTTCGTCAATGGCAAACCTTCTTCTATGAGAAGCGTTATTCAGAGACAGATCTAACCTTCCAGCCAAACTGGAAAATGTTGGCAGAGGCATGTGGGGGTATCGGGTATGATGTGACAACCAAAGAGGAGTTCGATGCAGCACTGCAAGATGCAATCAAGCAGAACAAAGTCTGTTTTATGAATGTTGCAGTAGAGCGTTTTGAAAATGTACTTCCAATGGTACCGGCCGGTGGTGCACTCTTTAACATGATGCTTCCGCCTAAAACAGAAACAAACGGGGAGGAGAAGTAATGGCCAATACAATCAATGAAAGACGTGTAATCTCCGTTGTTGTAATGAATGAGAGCTCCGTACTCGCCCGTGTTACAGCACTCTTTGCCGGACGTGGATACAACATTGAATCCTTAACGGTAGCACCGATTCCGGGTACAGATATGTCGCACATCACCATCCAGACAAAAGGGAGTGCAAGGGTGATGGAACAGATCACCAAGCAACTGCATAAACTCATTCCTGTTTACAAAGTGATCGAGCATGAAGAGATGGTAGAAAAAGAGATGGTACTTGCCAAGTTCCCTATTGGTGAGAACCTCAGTAACATTGCCGCGTTGGCTGCTGCATACAATGGTGGTATTGTCAATGTTGGTAAAGAGATGGTTGTTGTACAGGTAGCAGACGAGCCTAGACGTGTCAAACACTTTATCGAAGCGGCCCAGCGTTACAACCCATGCGAAATCGTTCGTGGTGGGGTTGTTGCCATAGAGCGATAAGCTTTCAATATGAACCTTTTTATGGGGTAACTACAAGGGTTTACCCCTACACACTGTACCATACATATGGATACGACATCATATCTCTGTAGTGGTACCCCCTTGTGGGTACCCTTTCAAAAAGGATACTCCCAATGACATACAAACTCTCAACCATAGCCAAAGAACTCAATCTCACATTTCAAGGTGACGATATCGATATTGACGGTATTCATACACTCATGGAGGCAACCCCTTCCCAGCTCAGTTTCCTCAATGACAAGAAGTACCTCTCCCAACTCCCTACTACCAAAGCAGGTGCTGTTCTTGTCACAGAAGCCGATGCTGCACTCTTGCCAGAGAGTGCGATCGCTCTTATTACCGATGAACCCTACATGAAGTTGGCTTTGGCTTCAAAACTTTTTGCCCATAAACCCTCTATTCTCTCAGAAGAGCCATGGATGGGTGAGGGGTGTCATATCGACAGTAGTGTACGTTTTGGCCAGGGGGTAACGTTGGGCGAGAATGTTACGATCATGGCAGGATGCTATGTGGGTGATGATGTTGTAATTGGTGACAATACACTCATCTACCCCAATGTTACACTCTACCATGGGTGCAAGATAGGGGCTCACTGTATTATTCATAGTGGTACAGTAGTAGGGTGCGATGGCTACGGCTTTGCACACACCAAACAGGGTGAGCATGTCAAGATCTACCAAAATGGCCATGTTATCATCGAAGATAATGTCGAGATAGGTGCAAACTGTACTATAGACAGAGCAGTCTTTGGTGCAACACACATACGCAAGGGTACAAAGCTTGACAACCTCATTCAAATCGCTCACAACTGTGATGTAGGGGAACATACCCTTATGGCGGCACAGGTAGGTTTGGCAGGATCATCGACGCTTGGACGCAATGTTGTAATGGGTGGCCAGAGTGCCACGGCAGGGCATCTTGAGATTGGAGCTTTTGCCACTATTGCCGGAAAAGGAGGGGTAACAAAGTCACTAGAAGGGGGTAAAACCTATGCCGGTTTCCCTGCTGTTGAGATTAAGCAGTGGAGAAAGCTTCAGGCTCTGCTGATGCGGTTGCTTAAAAAGCGTTAAGCTTTTGTGCTATAATGAATGTATCTTTACAACAAAGGAGAGAAAGATGGGTTCAAATGTAACAGAGATAGCACAGATGCCGCTAAGTGGTACAGAGAGTGGAAAAATAACCGTTGATATTTTGGAAGCCCCCTATGGTGAGGGGAGTGAAAGTGTGGTAAGTATTGGTGTGGCACTCCAGTCAGAAGCCAAAGAGCCAGACTGGAAAGTCCACATCCCCAAAGCCAACATCGATGCACTCATCGAAGCTCTAAAGAGAGCCAAAGATGCAATCTAGCCTCTCGCCTCTTGCTGTTTAAGAGAGCGGTACTGCTTAAGTGCCGCTTCCATGGCATCTTTATCTGGAATTTTACGTCCGGCAATATAGCCGACAATGTTCCCTTCGCTATCGAGCTTAGGCTTGATCCACACCACTACCAGGTAGTACTTACCGTCAGAACGCATGTTTTTAACATACCCTTCCCAGTAGTTTCCTTCTTTAATGGTTTTCCACATCCCCTCAAAGGCAACTTTAGGCATATCCGGATGACGGTTGATATTGTGCGGTGCTCCGATGAGCTCCTCTTTGGTGTACCCTGTCATTTCGCGAAATTTACGGTTTGCGTAGGTGATGATTCCTGCTGTATCTGTCTCCGTGATCATTACACCGCCATCAAACGGTACCTCTTCATCGACAGGATCTGGTTTTCTTATCTCTTTACCGGTAATAATGTTTTTAATAACTCTACCCATAGTTTATTCCTCGTTGTTTTGTGCTAGGTATGATTTGTAGAGAAAAGAGACATGTGTTTACATGAAGGTGGCAACCTGGCGATCTTCAGTAAGACCCATGGCTTTCCGTCCCTGCCTTGCGACAGGTTTGGCTTTTCTGATACAATTTAAACTAAACAATTATAACATGATTTTTCTTCGAGATTTGGGTTTTAACGATACTACGGTACAATTCGGCTAGAATAATAGTAGAAAAATGGTATGAAAGCCACGGAAGGAAGCACGTGTCTACAAGAGAAACAATCCAATCCCTTATAGCTGAGCGTATGTTGGTTATCGATGGTGCCATGGGTACACAGATACAAGATCTTGACATCCCCAAAGAGGCCTGGATAGATCATAAAGGCAGAGAACAAGAGGGGTGTAACGAACTGCTTATCGATACAGCTCCAGAGCTCATTAAACGCATCCATCAACGCTATGCGGTAGCAGGGGCGGATCTCATCAAGACAAACACCTTTGGAACCATGCCGTGGGTACTGGATGAGTACGACATGGGTGAACGTGCCTATGAACTCTCTAAAAAAGGGGCGCAGCTTGTCAAAGAGATCTGCAAGGAGTACAGTACACCAGAACAGCCCCGTTTTGTCTTAGGCTCCATAGGGCCGGGGACCAAACTCCCTTCACTTGGGCACATCCACTACGATGAGATGTATGAGGGGTACAAAGAGGTAGCCTTGGGGCTTATTGATGGCGGGTGTGACATCTTTTTGCTCGAGACCTGTCAAGACCCGTTGCAGATCAAAGCGGCTCTACATGCGTGTGAAGATGCCAACAAAGAGCGAAAGAGTGATTTGCCTGTTATGGTTTCTGTGACCATTGAGCTGAGTGGTTCTATGCTTATTGGTACCGACGCAGCAACCATTGTTACTATATTGGAGCCTTTTGACATTCTCTCTTTGGGGCTTAACTGTGGTACAGGGCCAGAACAGGCCAAGAAGCACTTAAAGGTACTGAGTGAACTCTGTAATATTCCTCTCTCTATCCACGCCAATGCCGGGTTACCGCAAAATCGTGGGGGCTACACCTACTACCCTATGGGGCCCGAAGAGTTCACCGAAAAACAGTTGGAGTTCACAGAGTTTGACGGGGTGAGTTTTCTAGGCGGGTGTTGCGGAACCACCCCTCAGCATATCCATGCACTCAAAAAGGCGGTGGCTACCATAAAACCTAAAGAGCCAACAGGAAGTATCAAACCCAGCATCGCTTCACTCTTTAACAGCGTCGAACTCTTTCAAGAACCCGCACCGCTCCTCATAGGAGAGCGAAGTAACGCCACAGGCTCCAAGGCATTCCGTGAGCTCATCATTGCCGGAGACTACGAAGGCACACTCACCGTAGGCCAGGCACAGGTGCGTGACGGGGCACACTGTCTTGATGTCAACGTAGAGTTTGCCGGGCGTGATGGTGCCAAAGATATGCGTGCGGTGATGGAGCTTTATAACCAAAAGATCCCTCTGCCACTTATGCCCGATGCTACCCGTGTCAACACAATGGAGGAGGGGCTTAAATGCATTGGTGGAAAACCTATTATCAACTCTGTCAACCTTGAAGATGGCGAAGAGAAGCTCGATGCCATCTGTGGATTGGCCAAAAAGTATGGTACGGCACTGGTCTGTCTGACCATCGATGAAAAAGGGATGGCCAAAACCAAAGAGGAGAAACTTGCTGTTGCCGAACGCCTCTACGACCTCTGTGTCAACCGCCACGGCATTGCGCCGCATAACCTCATTTTCGATGTCCTCACCTTTACGGTGGGCTCAGGGGATGAAGAGTACCGTGATGCCGCCATCCAGACCCTTGAGGCGATACGCGAACTGCACAAACGCCACCCTGAAGTGGGTTCCACTTTGGGGCTTAGCAACATCTCGTTTGGGCTCGACAAACATGCCAGAATGTACCTAAACTCTGTCTTCTTGCACCACTGTTTGGAGGCGGGGTTAACCTCTGTTATCATCAATGTCAAGCATATCATTCCATTAAACAAAATGAGCCAAGAGGACATTGAAGTGTGCGAAGAGCTGCTCTTTCACCCCGATGACCAGTCACTCTTTAAGTTCATTGAACACTTCTCAGGCAAAGAGGTCGATACCGAAGCTAACGATGAGGCGTATGAGGCGATGTCGACAGAGGAGAAGATTGCCAGACTGCTGATGGATGGAGACAAAGAGCGGATGATCCCGCTGGTCGAAGAGGCACGCAAAGAGATACACCCAGACCGTATTGTCAATGAAATTCTTATCGATGCGATGAAGGTGGTAGGAGAGCTCTTTGGTAGCGGTGAGATGCAGCTGCCCTTCGTACTCCAATCTGCCGAAACCATGAAAGCAACAGTCGATTACCTTAACCCCTACCTAACCAAGCAAGAGAAAGAGACCGACACCACACTTGTCATTGGTACGGTCAAAGGAGATGTGCACGATGTAGGGAAGAACCTTGTCGATATCATCCTCTCCAACAACGGCTTTAAGGTCATCAATGTCGGTATCAAGACTGAGCTTGAGACCTACCTTGATGTGATGAAAGAGAAAGAGATCCAAGCCATTGGAATGAGCGGTTTGCTGGTCAAGTCTACCGCTGTGATGAAGGACAACCTTGAGACAATGGCCGAAATGGGGCTGGAGATCCCCGTACTGCTTGGCGGTGCGGCACTGACACGAAGTTTTGTCGATGACTTCTGCCGACCTATCTACAAAGGGCCAATCTTCTACTGCCGTGATGCCTTTGACGGTGTCATTGCGATGAGCCGCATTGAGAAGTACAACGAAGAGATTAAAAGCAACCCTGATGCTGTGCTTGACACCCGTATGGCAGGCGATATGGTCAAACACGAGAAAAAAGAGAAAAAAGAGGTAATCATCCCACCTTTTGAAGAGATAGAGATGCCAGAACCCGTCGACATCCCCACCCCACCGTTCTGGGGCAGACGCGTACTGCAAAAAGACGATCTTGATCTGGAGAGCATCTTTGAATGGGTAAACAAAAAGACCGTCATCAAGATGCACTGGGGGTACAAAAAAGGCAAGATGGACAAAGCAGCGTATGAAAAACTGCTCGAAGAGAAAGTCTACCCTGCCTATGAACGCCTCAAACGGGAGTTCTTGGAAAAAGAGCTCTTTGAGCCGACCATCATCTACGGTTACTACCCGGTACGCAGCAACGATCAGGAGCTCTTGGTATTCCCCGAAATAGAAGGGTGGAATGTCGATGCCAATGCCAACCGTGAACCGCTTGATGAGATCATTGGCCGTGCGGAATATGTCTTTAGTTTCCCAAGACAGGGCAGAAAACCCCACCGTGCACTCAGCGACTTCTTCCGCCACGAGCGTCACGATGTACTTCCTATTACTTGTGTGAGTGCGGGGCCAAAGTTCTCTGCATACGAAAAAGCACTCTACGATGCAGGAGAGTACCTGGAGTACAATATGGTACATGGCTTCTCTGTAGAGTTGGCCGAAGCCCTTGCCGAAGTAGCACACAAGCAGATACGCATCGATCTAGACAGACTGGGCAAAGATGAAAAGGCCAACCTTAGAGATGTCCGTATGAACCGCTATCCAGGTGCCCGCTACTCCTTTGGTTACCCCGCCTGTCCTGATCTGGAGCAGAGCCGTATTATTTTCGATCTGCTCAAACCCGAAGAGTTTGGCATAGAACTAAGCGAAACCTTCCAGATACACCCGGAGCAGAGTACCACAGCACTGGTGGTACACCATCCGAAGGCGACATACTATGCGGTGTGATTCACCGCAAGAGAATAGTGAGTAGTGAATAACATATAGTGTAGATATGCATTGCTTTGCAATGCTTTTTGTCCGTAGGGTGGGCAATTGCCCACCATGAGAGGGAATATATGTATACGGTATAGTGTATGCCGAAAGGCTTAGTAACATGGAGGCTTATTAAAATGATTTTAAAACAACGAGATGAAAAGTTGACAACTAATAAATACGAAAAAGCTGGAGAAAAAGCTGAAACACAGATGATCCATTATTTGCAGAGAGCATTTGGTGATGATGAAAATATTCTTGTTTTGAATGATCTTCGTATCAAGGACGACAATGGTGAAGTTGCACAGATGGATCATCTCATTATTCATGAATTTGGTTTTATCCTTGTTGAATCTAAAAGTGTGACTACGGAGATTAGTATTAACGAAGAGGGTGAATGGATACGCCATTTTCATGGTAAGAAAGGTATGCCAAGTCCCATAAATCAGGCACAAAGACAGATAAAAATATTAAAAAAAGTTTTAGAAGCCAATAAGGAAAAGCTATTTAGAAAAAATCTTGTTACTAAAATACTGAAAAACAGTTTTGATAATTATCCATTTGATGTATTGATTGCTATTTCTGACAGTGGTATTATCAACAGACCTAAACAATATGATACTTCTATGGTACTTAAAGCGGATCAGGTATGTGATCGTATAGAGGAGATTATAGGTACATATAGAAAAAAAAGTAAAAGTCTGTTATCTATAGAGATTCCCGCATCATTTTATAGTACTACAATGCAAGTGATAGCAGCTTTACTTACCTCCAAACATGTTCCTATAGAGCAGGATAATATTCATCACAAAGTCGAGGAAGAACAAGTAGTATATGGAGAGAAAAATCGCAAGAAAGAGGTTGAAAAAACAGCCTTGAAGTCAGCATTTTCTTTTTGTTGTAAACATTGTAAAAGTGATAATATACAAATAGTTTGGGGTAAATATGGTTACTATTTTAAATGTAGTGACTGTAATGGGAATACACCGATCAAATTGACTTGCAAAGATAACAGTTGCAAAGTGAAATTAAAAAAAGAGAAAGATCATTTCTATAAAGTTTGTGAAACTTGTAATACGAAAGAGCTTTATTTTGTTAATATAACTGAAAGTAAAAATAATGTCTAATGTAAGTGATACAATCCCCTGCCGATACTGCAAACAACCTGTAGACAAAGGTACCAAGCGGTGCCCCTCTTGTGGGACACTTAACCCTTCGATGGATGTGAAGCGTTCACTGTTGTGGACTGTGATAACTATAGGGTTTTTTTATCTCATTAATTACATCATCCAGCAGTTTCAGTAGGAGTGAAGATGGAGCTTCAAAAAGGCATCTACAAACACTACAAAGGCAATGAGTATGAAGTGCTAATGGTAGCCAAACATAGCGAAACAGAAGAGGAGATGGTAGTTTACCGTGCACTCTATGGCGAGTATGGGGTGTGGGTGCGTCCATTGAGTATGTTTTGTGAAAAAGTAGAAGTCAATGGAGAGATGGTAGAGCGTTTCACGTTTTTGTATGCGTAGGTTGTATTCTCCTGAATACGACATTACATTAAATATGCCAAAATATTGTGTCGCATTGAAACAATGCGACCTACAAAATTGGTTTAAATTCCTTCCATTCTTCGTGCCTCAAACCAGACAAGGCGTTCATCTTCAAATCTAAATGATATCTCTATGGGGCGACAGCAGACTTCACAATCTTCAATATAGTCGCTCTCCTCTTCATAAGGATCCAGTACCATTGAGATACGCTCCCAGCAGTAGGGACAGTCAAAAAAGTGTTCCATCACTTCTCCTTTTTCTTAAACCATTTGCTCAGCCACGATGGCAGACGACACCCCTCACAGTTACCATCGCGTTCACAACGGGTTATCTGAATGTTTCGCCAGAGCATCAAAGCAAAGCCAAGAGCGATGATGAGTTGGAGTACTCCCATATTGTAGTAGCCATTGATGAGGTTTTGAATAGAGAGAATGAGCATAACGATGGTGATGATGAGGCACATTGGTTAATCCTGATTTTTAGATGGAAAAATGTATTATACTTCAAATAATGTAGAGTGCAATTGATTGCACCGTCACAAAGGATAATAATGTCAAAAATAATCGAATATTTTGAAACACTAACACAGATACCGCACTGTTCACAAGAGGCAGACAAGCTTTGTGATTTTTTGGTAGCGTTTGCCAAAGAGAGAGGATATGAAGTTGAGGTAGATGAGGCAAAAAATATCTACATCCATAAAGGAAACCCTACACTCTGTCTTCAGGCTCACTATGACATGGTTTGCATGGGGAAAGCACCCCATATTGAAACCTTTGTCGAAGAGGGGTGGATGAAGGCCAAAAATGCCTCTTTGGGTGCGGATAATGCAATGGCCATCGCGATGATGATGGTGTTGATGGATGAAGGTGAAGCGTTAGAGTATCTGCTCACTTCCGATGAGGAGATTGGGCTCATTGG
>Ga0256843_1001275_pt1 | contig 20184 bp, 21 predicted proteins | sample AlvinellametaG_FD_191572 | JGI IMG/M metagenome (GOLD analysis project Ga0256843, IMG submission 191572) | Pompeii worm associated microbial communities from hydrothermal vent at the East Pacific Rise, Pacific Ocean - Alvinella | ecosystem: Host-associated > Annelida > Integument > Unclassified ... | reverse complement strand
AATCCTTTAATAGTGTAATAAGTGGCTTTATCTCTTCCTCCCTCCACACTCTCATTTTGAAGATGTTGAATATGAAGAATATTCCATGTAATCTTAAAGTTGGGTAAAGGAATGTAATTTAATCCTAATGACATAGACAAAATTTGATCTGGTTTAAGAGAATTAATAGCGTCAGCTACAAATTTTACATCTTCTGGGACTGCAGACGGAGGTATATATTTTTTACTCCATTGATATCCCACTAATAGTTGGGTATTAAATTGAGGATTAAAAATATAAGTAGGTATTACACTAAATCCTCCACCATATTCTAGGTACCCTGCTCCATCTGGAAAAGCTTTAGATTTTGCGTATACAGCGCTTCCTACAATAAAAGGCATAATATCAACAATTAGTTGTTTTTGAGGATAAATTCTGTATTTTACAAAAGGAATAAAAGTAAGAGCTTTGTAATTTGTGTTCCAATTATCAGAAATATGACTAAATCTATAGGTAATGGTAATACCTGTTGTCCATTTACTATTTAAGGTTTTTCTAAAAGTAAAAGCTCCTGCACTACTTCTTCCTTTATAACCCTTATTTAGGATAAATCCTGTTTCACTATCCATTGTAACTTGGGTACTATAAGTGCTTGTTAATAATTGTTTTACAGTTTTTTCATTTTCTCTTTTCTTTTCTTGCATTTTTTGAAGTTTTTTCATTACCTTCATATTATAATTACTAGCTTTGTTCATTCCTATGTCTGCACTTGCAATGTTCATAGCACTTTGAGCAGTAGTAATTACATTTAACTGACTACCAGATACCCCTTGCGATGCACCAATTACATCACCTCCAAAAATAGCTTTAAAAAGCTCATTTGCCCTATCTTTTGCCCAGTCTCCCAAATTAGCTTTGGGAATTCCATCTGAAGGAGTTTCTATCACCTCCCCATTCGCACCAATTACTTTAAAATAAACAATTTCTCCATCACTTAACTTATGATCGTTGTTTCCGTTAATAATTTTATAAGTTACCTGAGCATTATATAAATAACCAGTATGATAATTTCCATCGTCTTCCAACGTAGGAAGATCACCCATATTTGCCAAGATATCTTCCCACTCATCTCCCTTTATATTTTGAGTACTTAAAAGTAAGCTTAATCCTACTAATAAAATAAATTTCCTTTTCATCAATTAACCCTTTTTAAAAAGATTAATATAATGTAAATTATAACAAAAAAATCTTTATAGTTTCCTTAAAACAATTATTATTTTTTTTCTGTAATCTTTAAATTTAATTTCTTTGTTTTTTACCTTATAAAAAAATCTATTATTTTTTTGTGTAAAGTTTGAGGGTTCGAAAGACTGATTAGAAGATTTGAAAAAAGGCAAAGGTTTTCCTTCCAATATTAAATCTAAAATATTAGTAGGATAATCAGATAAACCTATTTTACGAAGAAAAGCTTTTTTGGAAAGGCATTTTTCTCCTTCGCAAACAAAATTCCTTTTTATTATTATCTTATAAGGCATAAATTCTTTATAAAGTATTAATTGTTTTTCTTGTCCAATTCTATTTAAAAACCCTTGGTCAGATAACTTATATTTTGGAGTTTTTATTATTAAAAAAATCTTTTCTGTATAGCTTTTGTAAGCACATCCCATAAAATTAAAAAAAAGGAAAACATAAAGAAAATATATACCTTTTTTCATTATTTATTTTCTCCTTCTCATTTTTCACTTTCTACACTCTCATTAGCAAAGTAGCCTGAAATTTCAATAAAAGTAGAAAAGGCTACAAAATAGAGTCCAGAAATAAAAAGGGTAAAAGGCAAAAAGGGAAAAAGTTTAATAATTGTGCTCACTAAAATAGCTGAAAAAACAAATATAAAAAGCGTAAAAAAGAAGATATTTACATAAACCCCATTGAAACTTTTTTTCCAATAGCGAAAGTCATAAAGGAGAGAGATAATTGCCTGAAAACTTTCTGTAAAAGAGCTACTTATAGCTCCTTTCCCCTCCTTCCCAATAAGCATATATATAAAAAGAATAGAAAAAGATAGTGTTCCGAAAGAACCTAAAATAGAATGAATTACAGCCAAAACTATACCTATTACTCCTCCTACAATCAATTCTCCCACAACAATTCCCAAAGAGACTCCTATCACTTGTTTATCAAAAAGGGCAGAAAAAGGAATTTTTCTAAGTTCGTTTCCCATTTTTGTAGGGGAGTTGAAGTAATAAATAAGAGAAATGATTACAATTGTGTAATTATGAACCAGAAAACTTTGAAAGAGAACTACCACCAGATAGAAAAATTTAATGGAACTCGTTAAAGTATACCAAGATAATAGAATCAATATACCAGAAATTAATGCCAAAATGTATAGTTTTTTATCTTTTAGAATTTCTCTTATATAATGAAGAATAATAATTGTAATATCCATATTCCCTCCCTTTTTTTAAGTTATCTGCTTTTGAAGTCGTTTCAAAATCTAACTTCTCCTTTAAAATAATTATATCCCTTTTCCAAATCTCGCTCCAGTTGATTTTTCAATTTTTTAAGAGATAAAAAGTTCCTTATTGGTCGAAAGAAGTGAAGAAAATGAAGTTCCATTGCTCTATCCTTTCTTATTACTCCCATTTCGCCTTCCAACTTCCTTTCTTTCTCTTTCCATTTTCCCAAGAGATGGGCTTCCAGAGAAAATTGTCCATCGGTAGAACGTATACCAATAAAGGTAAGACTAGGGGCTCCTTCCAATCGCGTTGCATATACCCCTGGCCGAGGTAAAAAAAAGGGTAATTTTAACTGGAGATTTATGGTAGGAAGGAGAACTCTTTTCCCTAAACCTTGACCTATTATTTCTTCTCCCCAAATCCGATAAGGACGTCCTAAAAATCTATTCCCTTTTTCAATTTCTCCTTTTTTAAAATAGTTTTTAATAATATGAGAGTGAATACCTACTCCTTCTATTTTTATTTCTTTAATCACCTTCACCGGAAAATAGTTTTTCAAAAGAGAAATATTTCCTTGGCGATTTATCCCGAATCTAAAATCCTCTCCTACCACTATTCCAATTTTTCCAAACTTTTTTTGAATAAGCCTAAGAAATTCGACTGCCTCCAGTTTTTTTAGTTGCCCCAACTTCCAAAATTCCACTGGTACTGGAATATACCTATTTCTTTCCTTTCCAGGAGTCAATGTTCCCCCTTTTTCAATTACTAATACTCGGTTAGCATTCTCAAGAACTTTCCAATGTCCCAAATGAACTCCATCAAATCCACCAATAGCAAGCCACTGAATTTGATCCCCCTTATATTTTTTATTATTATTTTAATATGAAAAAAGCACATTTTGTAATATTTGGGTTATTAAATTTATATTTTTCTATGGCTTCAGAAAATTTGACCTCTCTCACTGATATCCAAATACCATTAGAGATGAAGATTACTCGAATAAATCACGAACAAAAGAGTCAGCAAAAAGTTCAATCTTCCAAAAAGAAAAAATTGGAAAATAAAAAAGTGACAAAAAAAATTTGGCTTACTTTTAAATATGATACTCTAAACAGTAGTTTAAAAATTTCTACTAATATCAAAATTCAATTTCCTTCTCTCTTTACTTTCGCAAGAGAAGAGAAAACTGGTCTGGAGAAAAAAGAAAAAAATTCTAAAGCCTCGTCGATTCTTTCTTTCAGAAAGAAAAAAGTAAAAAAAGAAAGAAAAGTAGAAAAAAATTGTCAAATTTCTAATATATCAGCTATTCATTATGACAAAAAGAAAATAAATAATACTCATAAAAATTATCCAAAAGAAATTTTTTCAGCAAAAGTGGGGACTTTTTTTCTGAAATATAAAAAAGGAATAGTAGGAGGAATAAAAAATTATGTAGAAATGAAAAAAAAGTTTTTTGAATATAATTTATCATTTTCTATTCAACCAGAAATATATTTTATAAAATCCGAAAAATATACCCATTGGTTAAATAAGCTAGATGTAACTGGAAAGAAAAAAAAACTTTTTTATAATTGGAATCTTTATACTGACTGGTATTTTTTAGACCCTCATTTGGAGATAGGAACACGATTTACTTTCCATGATACCCACTTTTCCCAGTTAAATTTTGGACTAGGAGCAGGTTATAGTACTAATTCTCATGTTTTTGAGTATCGCTTTTTCTTATATAGAAACTTTTATCATTGGAGATATCTTAAAGAAATAGGAGGCCACATATCCCATATTGTAACTAAAACACCATTTTTTTATACTTATAAAGTATATTTGAAAATAAAAAAGAAATTGAGTAACCATCTAATAATAAGTGCTATCCCTTATTTATTATATTCTAAAGAGTATAATTTCAATCTGAAACCTGCAATTGAAATAAAATGCAAGTATCTATTTTAAATTAAACAAATTAAGAAAGGAAAAAAATGAAAAGATGGCTCTTTATTTTATCTTCGGTAGGATTGATGTTAGGAGGGTGTGTAGTTTCGAATCAATCATCTTCAAATGCCACTTCTCCCGCTTCAGCTCCAGAAAAGAGTCTAGATAATTTAAAAACACAAATAAACTCTTTAGAAAAAAAGTGTTTAGTTGGTTCTAAAAATTCTTGTGAAAAACTAATGGAATATTTGGAAGGAGAAAAAATAGTGCCTTTTGCTAAAAAGGGATGTGAATTAGGTGGTGTATTGAGCTGTTTTAAGCTTTATAATTCTGATGAGGGAAATAAAACTATAGATTTCCAAAAAAAACTTAAAACAATGGCTAAAAAAGAGTGTGAAAATGGCAATATGAAAGGATGTTATGTAATAGGAAAGTTATTAGAAGATGAATCCTACAAAATAGAAAATGATAATGGTTTTGCTTCTTATCTAAAAAAAGGATGTCAAAATGGGGAAGGAAATAGTTGTTGCGCACTAAGTCACTTATATTTTCAGGGACATCCTGCAGTAGGAGAGGATGAAACTAAAAGTAGAGAAATGGCAGAAAAATGTTGTCAATTAGGAGTTGGAGAAGGATGCTATTTGGTAGCTACCGGCAGTTCTCTTCCAATTTCAAAAGAATTGGAGCTTCTAAAAAAAGGTTGTCAGTTAGGTAGTAGTGTTTCCTGTTCGTATTTGGGTAACCTTTATCTTAAAGGAAAAGAAGTAAAAAAAGATATAAGAAGAGCTAAACAGTATTACACTATTGGATGCTTTCTAGGGGATTATTTTAGTTGTGAAGATCTCAAAAGAATTAAAGAAAAAAACCCTTAAAGCCCGGCGTCTTTTAGGGCTTGGGCTTGATAGTGGGCAATTAAGGGTTCAATAATTTCGTCCAAAAGCCCCTCTTCCATAATCTGCTCCAGTCGGTAGAGGGTGAGTCCAATCCGATGGTCGGTAATCCGATTTTGGGGGTAGTTGTAGGTTCGGATTCTTTCACTCCGGTCTCCGCTCCCCACTTGACTTTTTCGGTTTTCTCCAATTTTTGCCAATCTCTCCTCTTCCATCTTTTCAAAGACCCGGGCTTTGAGGATTTTGAGGGCTTTCTCTTTATTCCGTTGTTGACTCCGTTCGTCCTGCATAGAGACCACAATTCCGGTCGGAAGATGGGTGATCCGGACTGCACTTTCGGTTTTATTGACATGTTGCCCCCCGGCTCCCCCGGCGCGCATTACTTCTATTTTCAAATCTTTGGGGTCTAAATTTACTTCAACATCATCAATTTCCGGCATTACCGCCACGGTTACGGCGGAGGTGTGGATTCGCCCTTGGCTTTCGGTTACCGGCACCCTTTGAACCCGGTGGGTTCCCCCTTCATACTTGAGCCGGGAGTAAGCCCCCTCCCCTTTGATTAAGACGATAACCTCTTTAAATCCCCCCAAATCGTTCCGGCTTTCACTGACAATTTCCACCTTCCACCCCTTCTTTTCCGCATACCGGAGATAGGCTTTCAGAAGGTCTCCGGCAAAGAGGGCGGCTTCATCTCCCCCGGTTCCCGCCCTAATCTCCAGATAGATATTTTTTTCATCGTTGGGGTCTTTGGGGAGAAGGAGAAGTTTCAACTCCTCTTCAATTTGGGGGAGTTTGCCCTCCAACTCTTTCAACTCCTCCTTTGCCAATTCCCCCATCTCTTTATCTTCCAATAACAATTTTGCCTCCTCAATCCCCTCCAAAATTCCCTTATACTCTTGGGTCTTTTCCACCAGAGGCTCCAACCCTTTCACCTCCTTGGAGAGTTGGGTCAACTTTTTTACATCTCCCACAACTTCCGGGGAGGAGAGTTCTCGATTCAGTTGATGATACTTTTCTACCAGAGGCTCCAGTTTGTCCAAAAGGATATTTTTACCCATTTCTACCCCCTTTTTCTATTTTTTCTTTTTGGGTCGGAAGGCGGAAGGGGAGTCGATATACTCCCCTCCAATCAAATCGATGGTGTAGGGTATCGCCCGCCAGACCGCCTCCAGATTCTCCCGGATAGCCTTGGGACTTCCCGGAAGGTTGAGGATAAAGGTTTTTCCTATAGTCCCCCCAATTCCCCGGGCAAGGATAGCGGTGGGGACAAACTGGAGGGAGTAAGCCCGCATCGCCTCCCCAAATCCGGGAATCTCCCGTTCAATCACCTCCCGGGTCGCTTCGGGGGTTACATCGCGGGGGGCAGGTCCCGTCCCTCCGGTGGTTAAAATTAGAGAGCACCCCTCCGCCACCAACTCCCGGAGGGTCGCCACTATCTCCTCTTTTTCGTCGGGAATTAATCGGTAGAAGAGTTGGAAGGGGTTTTTAACCTCCTCCTCCAAAAATTTTATAATCTTTTTTCCACTTTTATCCTGATAAACCCCTTGGCTTGCCCGGTCGGAGATGGTTACAACTCCTATTTTCAATTGCCCCATATTTACGCCCTCGCTCCAAATTTTTTGGAATTTTATCCAACTTCCATTTGGATAAAATTGGAATATCAGAAGGTAAGGGAGAGAGATGGTCAATTACGGAATTGATATCTGGGGAGGAAACAACTTTTTTATTGAAGATGGAAAATTAAAGGTCAATTACGGAAATCAACCGGCGTTGATAGAGATTGTGGAGGAGATAGAGGAGAAGGGGTTTAAGGGTCCCATTCTCCTCCGGTTCCCACACATTATCCGGAAACAGGTCAACTCCCTCTACTCCAATTTCCGAAAGGCGATAAAGGAGTTTGACTATAAGGGAAAATTCCACGCCGTTTTTCCGTTGAAGGTCAACCAATTCCCCACCTTTCTCCAACCTTTGATGAAAATTGCCAAACGATTCAATTACGGCTTGGAGGCGGGGAGTAAAGCGGAGCTGATTTTGGCAATGGCTTATAATGACAAAAACGCCCCCATTACCATCAATGGATTTAAAGATAAAGATATGATTCGCCTCGCCTTTATTGCCGGGTTTATGGGGTTTGACGTAACGGTTACAATTGAGGGGCTCAATGAACTCCACTCCATAATTGAGGTAAAAAAGGAGTATAACCAACTGCCGATAAATATCGGAATTAGAATTAAACTCCACACCAGTGGGGTGGGGGTTTGGGCAAAGAGTGGGGGGATTGAGTCCAAATTTGGGCTCAACTCCAGTGAAATTATTGAAGCGGTGGAGATTTTGAAACAAGAGGGGATTTTGGAGCGGTTTAAAATGATTCACTTCCATATTGGAAGCCAAATCAACAACATTTCCCCAGTTAAAAAGGCGTTGCGGGAGGCGGGGAATATCTACGCCGACCTCCGGAAAATGGGGGCAAAGAGACTTACCGCCATCGATATTGGGGGAGGGTTGGCGGTGGAATACTCCCAATGGGAGGAGAAACGGGATAGAAACTATTCAATAGAGGAGTTTAGTAACGATGTGGTCTATCTCCTCCGGGAAATTTCGGAAAAGAAGGGGGTTCCGATGCCCGATATCTATACCGAAAGTGGGAGATTTATCGCTGCCCCCTCCACAATTTTAATTGCCCCGGTGATTGAGCTTTTCTCCCACGAATATACTGAAAATCGACTCCGGCTCAAAAAGGTTAACCCCGATTTGGTGGAGGAACTCCTCTACCTCTATCGGAACATCAATCGGAATAACTATATAGAGTATTTCCACGACGCACTGGACTATTTTGAAAGTATTTTGACCCTTTTCGATTTGGGGTATGTAGACCTTTTAGACCGCTCCAATAGTGAAATTTTGGTCAATTTGATAATTAAAAAGGCTATCAATTTTGCCACCCTCCACGGCTTTAAAAACCGGGAGTTGAAGTCGATAAATGAGAAGATTCAAGAAAAATACCTTGCCAACTTTTCAATTTTTCAAACTCTCCCAGATTTTTGGGGATTGGGGCAGAGGTTTCCGATTATGCCGATAACCAAACTGAATCAACCTCCCAACCGGAGTGCCACCATTTGGGATATTACCTGTGATAGCGATGGGGAGATTCCCTTTGACAAAAATTACCCCCTCTACCTCCACGATGTGGATTTGGAGGAGGAGAATTACTATCTGGGCATCTTTTTGATTGGAGCCTATCAGGAGATTTTGGGAATGAAACATAACCTTTTTAGCTACACCAATGAGGCGATTGTGGGGTTTGACGCCGAAGGAAATTATCGGATTGAATCGATAGAGGCAACCCAAAAAATCCGCGAAATATTGATAGATCTGGATTACGATATAGATGAGGTTGAGAGACTTTTGAAAAAAAATCTGGAGGAGACCACTCTCCCAGATGAGGAGAAAAAGGAACTTTTGGGAGAGCTCTTCCTCCTCCTCAACGATATGGTTTATTTGAAAGAGTAAATTTCCCCTTTCCTTCTCTTTTATTTCCAATTCCCTTTTTTCTCCCAATCCCCCTTTGTTCACCAACCCAACTCCCCAATTACTCCCAAAAAAGGGGGAGTTGATATAATTGGCACCAAAAAATAAGGAGGAAAAGGCAATGGATATTGGGAAAATTAAACCGGGAAATCCGGCGGAGTATGTCAATGGGGTGATTGAAATTCCCTACAAGAGCAATATCAAATATGAATTGGATAAAGAGAGCGGGGCTATCTTTGTGGATAGGGTGCTTTACGGAGCCCAATTCTATCCGGCAAATTACGGATTTGTCCCCAACACTTTGGCAGACGATGGAGACCCAATCGATATTTTGGTTTTAACCGATTATCCAGTGGCACCGGGGAGTGTAATTAAAGCCAAAGTTATTGGGGTTCTTTTGATGGAAGATGAAAGTGGGAAAGATGAGAAAATTTTGGCAGTGCCCACTTTAAAAGTCGACCCAACCTATGCAAAAATTGAAAAAATTGAGGATTTACCGGAGATTGTCCTCCAGAGAATTAAACACTTTTTCGAAACCTACAAAGATTTGGAGCCGGGGAAATGGGTAAAGGTTACCGGATACGCCGGACGGAAAGAGGCGATAGAGTTGATTGAAAAAGCTATCGCCAACTACAAAAAGTAGTAGCCAACCGATGGGGGATAACCCAATTATCCGGAAAGCCATCTATCCGGGAACTTTCGATCCAATTACCAATGGACATCTGGATATTATCCGCCGGGGATTGAAAATTTTTGATGAGATTGTGGTGGCGGTTGCCGATAATAAAGATAAAAAGAGCCTCTTTTCCCTCCCCCAACGGGTGGAGTTGGTGGAGTTGGCGGTAAAAGGGTTGGAGGGGGTGAAAGTGGAGAGCTTCTCCTCCCTTTTGGTAGAGTTTGCCCAAAAGGAGGGGTGTAATGTCATAATCCGGGGGTTGCGGGCGGTCAGTGATTTTGAGTATGAACTCCAAATGGGGTATACCAACAAAAGTCTCAACCGGGAGATAGAGACCATCTATTTGATGCCCAATCTGGAAAACGCCTTTATCTCCTCCAGTGTGGTGAGAACTATTCTCAAGTATGGAGGAGATTTTTCCCATCTGGTTCCCCCGGCGGTTACGGAGAGGATAAAATGTATTTTGGGATAGAAGGGATTGATACCGCTGGAAAAAGCACCCAATTGGAGCTTTTGAAAAGGGAGTATCCCGACGCCCTCTTTATTAAAGAGCCGGGTTTCACTTCTATTGGCGGAAAAATCCGTCAACTTCTATTGGAAGAGGAGCCCACTCCCCTTTGTGAACTTTTTCTCTTTTTGGCAGACCGGGCAGAAACCATCGGGAGAGAGGTTGCCCCCTCCCTCCAAAGGGGGAGAGCAGTCTTCAGTGATAGGACTTTAATCAGTGGGATAGCCTACGGGAAGGGACTTCTCCCCCGGGAGGAGTTGATTCACCTCAACCGGATAGCCACCGGTAATATTTTCCCCGATGGGATTATTTTGTTGAAACTGGATAGGGAAACCCTCCGCCAAAGATTGGAGGGAAAAAGTAGAGATAGGATAGAGGAGAGGGGGATTGAGTATCTTTTAAATGTCCAAAGGGAGATGGAGGAGGTTACCCGGGAGTTGGGAATCCCCCTCTACCCAATCGATGGCACCCAACCGGTTCCCAAAGTGTATCGGGAGATAAAAAGGGTAATAGATGGGTTTTTGGGGTAGAGTCAAAAAGTTTTTGGGGGTGGTAAAGGAGGATTTTCAGATTGTCCGCCGGCGGGACCCCGCTTTTAAAAATTGGTGTGAACTCTTTTTTGCCTACCCCGGAGTAATGGCCATTATCCACTACCGCTTTGCCAATCTCTTTTACCGGAAGGGGTGTAGACTTTGCGGGCGGTTAATTATGGCGTGGAACCAGTTTTTAACCAATATAGATATCCACCCGGGGGCGACTATTGGGCGGAATGTGTTTATCGACCACGGCATCGGAGTTGTAATAGGAGAGACCGCCATTGTGGGAAATAATGTAACCATTTACCAAGGGGTAACTTTGGGAGGGGTTACACTCAACCCCGGAAAACGGCACCCCACCATTGAAGATAATTGCATTATCGGAGCCGGTGCCAAAGTTTTGGGGGATATTACCATTGGAAAAGGCTCCAAAATTGGAGCCAATTCGGTGGTGGTAAAAGATGTCCCCCCCTACTCCACGGTGGTGGGAATTCCCGGAAAAGTGATAAAACGGAAAGATTTTACCCCCCTTGCCCACAATAAACTCCCCGATATTGAACAGGAGCTTTTCCACTATTTAATGGACAGAATCAACCTTCTGGAGGAAGCCCTTTTAACTGGAGATAGGGGACTTATCTCCAAAGATGAGGAGTTGGAGCGGAAATATCGGGATTATATCGACTCCCTAAACCCCAATCGCCCATCTAAAAGGGAGCTCAACGGGGAGGAAAAGGGGAAAAGGGAAAAGAATGGGGAAATGGAAATTAAAGGGAAGGAAGGTTAAAACCCAATTTTGACTTCAGTTTTCAATTTCAGAAAAGAAGGAGTTGGATTTTGATTAGACCGATTGGAATTTTAACGGCGATGGTCGAAGAGTTGGAACCCCTTTTGACGCGGGCTCAAATTGAAGAGGTGGAAGAGGTAGGGAAAAACCGCTACTATCTGGGAAAATTGGGGGGAGTGCCGGTAGTTATGGCTTATTCCAAAATAGGAAAGGTTTTCTCTGCCATTACTGCCACCACCTTGGTGTTGAAATACCAAATCTCCCAAATGATTTTCAGTGGAGTTGCCGGAGCTTTGGATCCATCTTTGAAAATTGGAGATATTGTAATTGCCGATGGGGTCTGTCAACACGATGTGGACTTGACCGCCTTTGGACACCCGGCAGGATATATCCCCGGGGGAGAGGTGTGCTACCCTACCGACCCCTATTTGAGGGAGTTGGCACGGGAGGCGGGGAGAGAATTGGGGTTAAAAATCGTAGAGGGACACATTGCCACCGGAGACCAGTTTATTGCCGACCCTTCCCGGAAAGAGTGGATTCGCCGGGAGTTTGGGGCAATAGCGGTGGAGATGGAGGGGGGTGCCGTGGGAAAGGTGGCGTGGAGTTTTGATATTCCCCTTTTGATAATCCGGGCAATTAGTGATAGTGCAGGAGAAAAGGCTCAAATAGATTTTGATACTTTCCTTAAAACCTCCAGTCTCCAAAGTGCCCAATTGGTGGAAAAGGTGTTGGAGCATCAAAAAAAGTATCACCGGAGTTAAAACTCCCCTCTTTTGGGAGTTAACCGAAACTTCTCTTTTTTAATCTATTTTCTTTTATCAAAGAGTGCACAAAAGAGGTAAAAAAGAGAACTTTCAAGTTTTAAATTTCCCCTTTTCCAGTCTCTAATCGGTCAGTGCCTCTTTTGGGGAAAAGAGGAGAAAGGAAAATAGACTTTTGAATCTCCCTTTTGGGAAACTCCCTTTTTTCCCTTGAAAGAGAGTGTAATGGAGAATTGGAAAACCTTCCATTTCACCCCCCCTTTGATAAAAAATTAATTCTCCTTCCTTCACCACCGGAAAAAGTTTTTAATTCTCTCAATTAAAGAGGGGTTTTTATTGGCAAGTTTGAGGAGTTTTATTTTGTAGAAGTAGGCTCTTTTAATGGCGGAATCGATATTTTTACCCAAAATTTGGGCTATGTGGAGACGGGGGATAATTTGGGTATCCAAAATTTTCAAAAGCTCTTCAATTTTTCCCCGGGTGAGTCCAATTTTGGAGTAGATAAATTTATCTATCAAATTGAGTTTCAAAAGGGCGTTCCGATAGAGAAGCTCCCGGTTTTTAACTTTATCCAGCCGGACTAAAACCAGATATTTCCCCTCCAAATATTGCCGGCGGATAATTTGGAGGTCAAAAAGGGTCAAAAGGGGAAGTTTTTGGAGGCTACTCTGCTCAATTTCCAAACTCCTTTCCCCGTTGGAGTAACTATCTTTAAATTTTACCTCCCCGGTAACCCGGGTTTCAATCTTTTGGGCAATCTCCAATACCCCATTTTTCAACGCCTCCCTATCGGTCTCCCCTTCCCCCAGTCCGTAGTAGTAACGGGAAGTATCGACTGGAGGAGTTCGATACCAGTCGGGGTAGGGGGTTTGATGGCACCCGGTCAATAAAAATAGAAAAGGGAGAGTTAAAATAAAAGTAGAAGAGAGAGAGGGAAAAAATTTCCCCATTGGGGAAAAAATTACCGCTTGGAGAATTGGGGAGACCGCCGGGCTTTCTTTTTCCCATATTTTTTCCGCTCTACTACCCGGGCGTCCCGTTTCAAAAGTCCCGCCGGTTTCAAAATTTGCCGGAATTCGGGGTTATACTCTACCAACGCTTTGGAAATTCCGTGTTTAATTGCGTCGGCTTGGGCGGCAAATCCTCCCCCCAAAACTTTTGCCTCCACATCGATGGAGAGCTCCTGTTTGGTCAACCGGAGGGGCCACAAAACCCGGAGTTTGAGGGCTTCCCGTCCCCCCAAAAATTGGTCGAGGGTCTGTCCATTGATAATAATTTTCCCACTCCCATTTTTAATCCAAACTTTGGCTACCGCCTCTTTCCGTTTACCGGTTGCGTAAATTTTTCCGTGCATTTTCATTTGCTAACCTTTATTTGAGCTGTGTGGGGGTGATTCTCCCCGGCATACACTTTCAATTTTTTCAACATTTTCCGTCCCAATTTGGTTTTGGGCAACATTCCCCGGGTTGCAAGTTTAAAGAGTTTTGCCGGATTTTCCCGGAGAAGTTTTTCAACGGTCTCCTCCCGGACACTTCCAAAATACCCGGTATGTTTGTAATATTTTTCCTCCAATTTTTTGGAGGTAGAGAATTGAACTTTATCGGCGTTGATAACTACCACATAATCCCCACAATCTACATGGGGAGTATAATAGGGTTTATGTTTTCCCCGGAGATAGGTGGCAATTTCGGTAATCAACCGCCCAAAAATTTTCCCTTTTGCATCTATTAAAATCCAATCCCGTTTTACCTCTTCTGGTCTAATGGATTTGGTAAACTTCCTCATTACTTCACCTTTTTTCGGGTTTTGAGGGGAAAATTCTATTGGCTTTAACTTAAAGTCTCCTTAAATTAAGCTTTTTTTAAGAAATTTTCCCAAATCTTTCGATTGATGTCCTCCTTTACTTCCATTTTATCCGCAACTTTGGGAGTAGCGGAATGAGAAAAATTTAGCTAAAACCGCTCAAATAATATTGACTTTGAGTAATTAAATTGATATAATTCCCCCAACTATAAGAGAGGAGGATAGTGGAAATGGAGAAGAAAAACTCCGGAAAAAAGAGCGGAAATTCCAAAGGAAATAAACGCTCCCACTCCTCTCCAGAGTCCAAAAAAGAGCACTCTTCCCAATTGGAAGAGTTGAAAGCCAAACTTGAGAAACTGGAGACGGAAAAGGAGGAGCTTTCCAAAAAGTTGGACGAGGCGTTGAGAGCCTACGCCCGATGTGAAAATGATAAAAAGATTCTCAAAAAAGAGGTAGATGCTCAAATCGAATATGCTTACGAGCGATTTGCCAAAGACCTTCTCCCAGTGGTAGACTCCCTTGAATTGGCGATTGACCACGCTATGAAAATTGAGAATCGGGAGGAGGCTTTTGAAAAATTGGTGGAAGGGGTGCAATTGACCCTCAAAAAAATGTTAGATGTTTTCAAAAACCACGGAATTGAACCGGTGCATCACGACGAATTTGACCCCCATCTCCATCAAGCGGTTCAACAGGTTGAAAGTGAAGAGCACGGAGAAGGGGAGATTGTAGATATTTATCAAAAAGGTTACACCCTCAAAGGACGGGTAATCAGACCATCTATCGTAACTATCAATAAAAAAAGTAACTAACAAAAAGGAGGCGAAAAATGGGAAGAGTAATCGGTATTGACTTGGGAACTACCAATAGTGCAATGGCTTATTATGATGGAAAAGAGGCAAAAATTATCCCCAACAAAGAGGGGCGGAATACTACCCCTTCAGTTGTAGCTTTTACCGATAAAGGTGAAGTTTTGGTAGGGGAGCCGGCAAAACGGCAAGCTATCACCAACCCCGAAAGAACCATCTACTCTGTAAAAAGAATTATGGGGATGATGTGTAATGAGCCCAAAGCCCAAGAGGCTAAAAAGCATGTCCAATATAAAATTGTAGATAGAAATGGGGCGTGTGCCGTTGAAGTTGATGGAAAAGTTTACACCCCCCAAGAAATTTCCGCCAAAATTTTGATGAAATTGAAGAAAGATGCAGAAGAGTTTTTGGGAGAAGAGGTAACTGAAGCGGTAATTACCGTCCCCGCCTACTTCAACGACTCCCAACGGAAGGCAACCCAAGAAGCGGGGAAAATTGCCGGATTGAATGTATTGCGGATTATCAACGAACCTACCGCTGCATCTTTGGCTTACGGATTGGACAAAAAAGGGGAAGAGAAGATTTTGGTTTACGATTTGGGGGGAGGAACCTTCGATGTAACCGTTTTGGAAATTGGAGATGGAACCTTCCAAGTTTTGGCAACCGACGGAAACGCCTTTTTGGGGGGAGATGACTTCGATAACCGGATTATCCAATGGTTGATTGATGAATTTAAAGCGGAAACCGGAATCGACTTGAGCAAAGATAAAATGGCTCTCCAAAGGCTCAAAGATGCTGCCGAAACCGCCAAAAAAGAGCTCTCCACCAAAGAGGAGACCGAAATTAACTTGCCATTTATTACCGCCGACGCCACCGGACCTAAACATTTGGTTAAAAAATTGACCCGGGCAAAATTTGAGGCAATGATTGACGACCTTTTGCAAGAAACCCTCCAACATATCGATACCGCTTTGAAAGATGCGGGACTCAAAAAAGAGGATATTGATGAAATTGTAATGGTGGGAGGTTCCACCCGAATTCCAAAAGTTCAACAATTGGTAAGTGAATACTTCAACGGGAAAAAATTGAACAAATCTGTAAACCCCGATGAGGTGGTAGCTTTGGGGGCTGCGATTCAAGCGGGGGTATTGAAAGGTGATGTAAAAGATGTTCTCCTCCTCGATGTAACCCCATTGAGTTTGGGAATTGAAACCCTCGGAGGAGTAATGACCAAAATTATCGAAAAAGGGACTACAATCCCCGTTAAAAAGACCCAAACCTTTACCACTGCAGAGGATAACCAAACTGCCGTTACTATTCACGTCCTCCAAGGTGAGGCGGAATTGGCAAAAGATAACAAATCTTTGGGTATGTTCAACCTTGAAGGAATCCGACCTGCACCCCGGGGAGTGCCCCAAATTGAAGTTACCTTCGATATCGACGCCAACGGGGTGTTGAATGTAAGTGCCAAAGATAAAGATACCGGAAAAGAACAAAAAATTACAATTACTGGAAGCTCTACCTTGAGTGAGGAAGAGATTCAACGGATGATTAAAGAGGCGGAAGAAGCCAATCAACGGGAAAAAGCCCGGATTGAAGCTATCAAAGCCCGGAACGAATTGGACGGACTGGCTTATCAAGCGGAAAAATTTATCAAAGATAACAAAGATAAATTGGGCGATGTTTCCGAACTTGAAAAGAAAATTGAGGAAGCCAAAAAATTGGTTCAAGAGCAATCTGAAGATAAAGCTAAAATTGAGCAGTTGAAAGCGGAGCTCAATGCTGAACTCCAAAAATTGGCTTCCAACCTCAACGCCGGTGCCCAACAAGGGGGAACCACCGGAGGAGCCCAAGGTGGAGCATCTTCCAATCAGAAAAAAGATGACGATGTCATCGACGCCGAGGTAGAGTAATCTACCTCTTTTTTACTTTTTTCTTTATTTTTCCAATTTTAAGTTTTTGAGCCCCATAATAAGGAAGAAATAAGATAGTGCATATTCCAAACTCTTACAATTTTGACTGCTATTTTTCAATTTTCCAATAAGAAATTTTCAAAACTTCTTTAAAAAAAGAAAAACTCTACCACTTAATTCTGCTCTACAAATTGACTCTTTTATAATGATAGATTATTCTTCACTTCTTGCGGAAAAGGAAAAAGAGAAGGAATTACCCCTCCAGTTGGCGGATTAGTTTTTTTTCGCAGTCGTCGATGGCGGTGAGGATACTTTCCCGGAGTTCGGGGACATGGGAGTGGGCAATTCTAAATTTAATTTCCAAATCGTCCACTTTCAACCCGGCAAGGCGGTCGGCAATTCTCTTTTCAACTTTCCGGGTAACTTCCAAATCTTGAAAGATAATAATTGTAAATCGGTTATCAATTCTAAAAACAAAATCGATATCCCGGACGGAGTTGGTAATTGTGGAGGCAACTTTTTTCAAAATTTTTTGAACAACTTCAATCCCTTGGAATCTTTCTATAATTTCCAAATTGTCAACTTCAATAAAGATAAGTCCCATCGGTTTCTCAATATCCAGATAGCGTTCAATCAGAATATTGAAATAGTGGTAGTTGAAAACATTGGTCAAAGGGTCTTTAATCAACACATCGATAATTTTCAGAGCCAAAATTTTAAAATTGACCTCTCCAATTACTTTTCCATCTTCAATTACCGGAGCGTATTTGATTCTCTCCCGTCTCATTTCGTTGTAGGCGTCGAAAATGTTCATATCGGCTTTTAAGGTTGGAATATTTTTCCGATGCTCTTTGATAAATTTAATAACATTGGTTTCAGACTCCCCCTCCAGACAGAGGTTCAACAATTCTGGAAGAGAAAAGAGGTAGATTGGAAACCCTTTGTGGAGGATATAGAAGTTGAAACTATCCCGGCTTTGAGCCATTTTTGCAATATCTTTAATGGTATATTTTTGAACTTCAACCGCTTCCCGTCCGCAAATTGGGTCGACACACTCTTTAATTTTCAACATACCCAGCCCTTTTTATCTCCATTCTATTGCCCCCATTCTACCCCAATTTCTTTAAATTTTAATATAAATTCTTCCCGTTTGTTGAGTTTTAACAACTCTTCAATTAACTTTTCCAACCGGTCAAACTCCACTTTTTTGGATTTGGCAATAAAGATATCCCGATACCGGGTATCTTTCTCCCGTTCGTCCAAAAGGAGCTCTTCATATAGCTTTTCTCCGGGGCGGAGTCCAATAAATTGAATCTGGTCGGTGGGGAGTCCGTGGAGTTGGAGGAGTCGGCGGGCTAAATCTACAATTTTTACCGGTTTCCCCATATCCAGAATAAAAATCTCCCCCCCTTGGGCGATGGAGCTTGCTTGGAGAACCAACTGGACTGCCTCTCCAATCAACATAAAGTAGCGGGTTACCTCCGGGTGGGTAACCGGCAAAGGTTTCCCCTCTTGGATAAATTTTTCAAATTTGGGCACTACGCTTCCGCTACTCCCCAACACATTTCCAAACCGGACTGCCACAATTTCGGTTTGCCCCGAGGGGACATTTTGGGCGTAAATTTCACATACCCGTTTACTTCCCCCCATAATATTGACCGGGCGGACTGCTTTATCGGTGGAGATAAGCACAAATTTGGAAACTCCATATTTTATTGCCAAATCTATGGTAATTTTTGTCCCCAAAACATTGTTGATTATCGCACTCCGGGGGTTGAGTTCACAGAGGGGCACATGTTTGTAGGCGGCGGCGTGTAAAACCAAATCGGGGCGTTCTTGCCGGAAAATCTCCTCCAATCCTTCCCGGTCGGTTACCGAAATTAGGCAACTCCGGCATCGTCCAATTTTTCCCCATTCTCTTACCTTTTCCTCAATCTGGTAGAGGTTAAATTCGCTATTTTCCACCATTATCACCCGCTCCGCCCCATATCTCAAAACTTGATGCACCAATTCGCTCCCTATACTCCCTCCGGCTCCGGTAACCAAAACTTTTTTCCCCCGGATAAAATCTCCGATAGCTTTGGTATCCAAATCTTTGGGTTTCCGGGCTAAAAGTTTTGCAATATCTATCGGTTTAATTTCCCCTTCAAAGGGGGAGTAGCGGAGAATTTTTCCAACCCCTTGCCGGTGGAGTTGGTCGATAATTTGGGTCAACTTTTTTTGGGAGTAGGATTTGGCAATTATCGCCTTCTCCCCCCGTCCCTCCAATTGGGAGAGGTGTTTGATTTTATATCCCCCCAAATATTTTCCCACAACTTTGGGATTGTCGGTGTAAATCCCCTCCACCCGAAAGGGAAAGCCCCCCTTCAAAATTGAAAAAACCCGCTCCCCCTCTCCAATAATTACCACCGGTTCGGTGTGGGGGTCAAAGGTCTCCCAAATCAATCTTTTGGCGACCCGGAAACCTCCCAAAAGGACGATGGAGAGAAAGTAGTCAATCAATAACACACTCCGGGGAAAGGGAATTAAATAGGGGTGGAAAAGGTAGTAGAGGGGAACAAAAAGAAAATATGCCAGAGTGAGGGCAATAAAAAGTTTTTTCAATTCGGGGGTGGAGATAAATTTCCAGTGGAAATTGTAGAGTTTAAAAAGGAGGAGAAAGGTGAGTTTTAATCCCAAAAGGAGGAAAAAGTTGAGCCAAAAAGTGTGTAAAAATCGGGGAGGAATATCGAAATTGAACCGGAGAAGATAGGAGAAGTAGAAACTGAAAAGGGAGAGGAGGAAATCCCCCGCTATATAAAAGAGGAGACTCCGCCACTGGTGGAGGAAAAAGAGATCTTTTACTTTCCCTTTCAACTCCTCTCTACTCTTCTCCATCTCTTCCTTGCCCCCTTTGGAGAAATTCCACCACCAAATTGGCAACCCTCTCCAGTTGGGTAGAAGTTAAACTACTCCCCGATGGTAGGGCAACTCCCCGGCGGAAAAGCTCCTCTCCCACTCCGCGGGTGTAAACCTTTGCCCCCCGGAAAAGGGGTTGGGTGCCCATCGGTTTCCAGAGGGGACGGCTCTCTATTTGATGTTTTTTGAGGAAATTTATCAACTCAACCGGCTCACTCCCTTGGGGGAGGAGGAGAGTAGTAAGCCATCTACTCCCCCGAACCCCCGGCAACTCCGGCATAAACTCCACTTCCGGGATTTTCTCCCCAATTATTTTTTTATACCTTTCAAAGATTTGTCGCCGTTTGGCAACCTTCTCCTCTATCTGCTCCATCTGCCCCACCCCAATCGCCGCCAATAGATTACTCAACCGATAATTGTAACCCATCTCCCGATGGCAATACCACGGCACCCCCTCCTCCCGGGCTTGGGTTGCCCATTTCCGGAATTTTTGAGCCAATTTCCGATTATCGGTAACTACTACTCCCCCTCCACTGGTGGTTAAAATTTTATTTCCGTTGAAACTGAAAACCCCAACCTCTCCAAAGGTTCCAGAACTTTTCCCATTGGCAAAGGCTCCCAACGCCTCCGCCGAATCCTCTACCAATGGCACCCCATACTTTTCACAGAGGAAGAGAATCTCTCCAATCGGTGCCATCTCCCCGTAAATGT
>Ga0256843_1001274_pt1 | contig 20185 bp, 17 predicted proteins | sample AlvinellametaG_FD_191572 | JGI IMG/M metagenome (GOLD analysis project Ga0256843, IMG submission 191572) | Pompeii worm associated microbial communities from hydrothermal vent at the East Pacific Rise, Pacific Ocean - Alvinella | ecosystem: Host-associated > Annelida > Integument > Unclassified ... | reverse complement strand
CTTCTATGTTACGTGCTGCCCCAAAGAAACGTTTTGGTTTATGTAAGGCATTGGCATCTACCCCACCTGAGAGTACTTTACCAGAGCTTGGTGTTACGGTGTTATAGGCACGTGCCAAACGGGTAATGGAGTCAAGTAAGATGACGACATCTTTTCCCATCTCTACACGTCTTTTAGCTTTTTCAATCACCATCTCAGCAGTACGCACATGGTTTTGTGCCGGTAAGTCAAAGGTAGAAGCATAGACTTCCCCTTTTACAGAGCGTTGCATGTCAGTCACCTCTTCAGGACGCTCATCTACAAGCAGTACCATCAAAGAGGCATCTGGATTGTTGTGTGTCACACCGTGAGCCAACTCTTTAAGCAACTCTGTCTTACCCGTACGAGGAGGTGCAACAATCAAGGCTCTTTGCCCTTTACCAATAGGAGCAAACAAGTCAAGTACACGCCCTGTCATGCGTACTGGATTATACTCCATTTTAAGTTGTTCCATTGCATAAAGAGGCGTAAGGTTATCAAAGAGTGGACGTTGCTTCGATTTATCTGGTGCCAGGTAGTTAATCGCTTCAATTTTAAGAAGTGCATAGTACTTCTCTTGGTCTTTTGGTGCACGCACCTGACCAGTTACAATATCACCATTACGAAGAGCAAAACGCTTCACTTGTGTACCACTTACGTAGGTATCATTACTTGAGTTGGCAAAATTTCCATCAATAGAACGTAAAAAACCATACCCATCATTCATAATTTCAAGAATACCTGTGTAGAGAATAAAGCCTCCAGCAGAAACCTGTGATTTTAGAATTTCAAAAATAAGATCTTTTCTTTGAAACTCATTAGGGTTCTCAACCTTAACCTCTTTTGCGATTGTAACAAGTTGTGTAAGGGGGAGATTTTGAAGATCTTCTATTTTGTGGCCATTTACTGGTACGTGTGTTCTGTTTTTTCTGTTGGCATTGTTGCCATTGGAAGCTTTTTTATTATCGCTCATGTGTCCTCTTGTTTTGGGGTATGAATTATGAAGTAATACATTGATCTTTTACAAAATCAATGTGTAGTAATGCAATTATATTGCTTTTTTAACAAAAAGTCAACTTCATCACTTAAGAAGATGCGGTAGGAATCACAATTACCGTCCCATCTGCTGTAAAGATAGGTACCCAAATAGGGACATCGTTTGCATCACGCAAATCAGTATGTGCCGCAATTTCTAGTGCATTGCTATAGCCATCCTTATCAAAATCTGCACTTGCATCTGCACCATCTAACGGATCTAACCCATACTCTTTTTCAACACTGTCACTAAGTCCATCGTTGTCATCATCACTGTCTGCATTGTCTCCTATGCCATCATGGTCATTGTCTTTACTCTCAGATGCGTCTAAAGGAAATGCATCCTCTTCATCTTTTACCCCATCATTGTCATCATCTTCATCTACACTATTGCCTATACCATCATTATCGGTATCATAGTCAAAACTACTGTTTAATGTATATTCTCCTGTATCTAAATTGTACTCTCTCACTTCAAGGTAGTATCTTTGCCCCGCTTCTAATCGTGTAACAAATTTAAAATTCACACTATCACTCTGGTCATCATTATAGATAATCGGACTATAGTTTTCAGCATAAAGTGTACCAAATGAATCTAACGATCCCGTCGTGTAGAAAGTATATAGCCCCGTCTTCTCTGCTGTAAACAGATAAAGCTCTTTTTCTCCAACCTCTTCTATGTTGCCATCAAGAGGTAAATCTGCAATAACATCTTCCAACTCTTGTGCTACTGCAAAATTGTCATGCATATCTAGCTCAGGATTGTTTTCTGCAAAATACTCATAATTGTCTGAATTAAATGCCGCATTGTCTGGGTTATCTAATGCCAAAATTTTTACCCCTACGGAACCGTAAGCATAATCTTCTGTATCGGCAACCACATCAAAGTGAGCCATCTCATGCACAAGTGTTCCCGATTGTGAGTCTGTTCCATTAGTATCTGCATCCCAAAATGCATCACAAAGATATATCGTATAGGGCTCAGAAGGATAGACATAGGCATAATAGGCTTCTGTACAAGTACAATCAAATGTGATCTCTTTAGTATCTAGTGCCGAATAGATATTGCTAAAATGTGTCTCTATGGTATCTTGTCTATCACTATTTGGCATACCAAACCAAGTATGGTATCTATCCCCTAGGGTTTCATCTTCTGCATCAGCCATCACTTCTGACGCATTTTGTGCAATCTCAATGGCTGCATCATGTGCAGCAATGAGTGCATCTTTTTGTGTATCGCTACACTCAACATAAGAGGCTTCCTCTTTAGCACTTTTGGTTGTTTCTTTCTTTAAAACAACCGTTTTCTCCTCCTCAGTGGGGCTATAGTGAAACGATAGTGCGTCATCTGTACTACTTACTGTCTGTTTCAATGCTTTTTTTAGCACTTGTCCAACATAGCTTACTTGATAGGTTGCCTCTTCTACAAAACTATAATAGCGAGAAAGATCTATCTCTTTACGTCGTGTTTCACCCACATCAAGGGTCATATAATCCGAAGCTTCAGGGTGCAATCTTTTAACTCTTTTTCCTTTATAAGAAACTATTTTATCACCATATAGAACCTGAAAAAGATCTGCATTTAAGTTTTCTTCAAAAGGCGTATTCCATGTCAAAATACGCATAGGCTGCTTAGTATCATTGGTTAAACTTACGGTAACTATGGCGGTATTGGTACGGTTCGCATCTTGACTTATCGTAATAGGCAGTAATGTTTTAGCAAAAAGTGAAGTAAAGGTAAAAAAGAGGAAAAAAAATATTTTTAGTTGCATAGTGTAAAGCTCCTTGGTTTTTATGGGGGGGGTAACTATATTGAGATTTTACAATAATTTTATTTATCCATTATGAATCTGTAGATTAAAAGTAGCTTCATAGCTTAGATTTACACTTTTTAGATAAAATAAGTCCAAATAAATCAGAACTAAAAAGGATCTCCCTTTGGCACAAATTGTCTGTACCCACTGTAATCTTAGCTTTGATGAATCGGTCATGATTAAAGATGATACACACTATTTTTGCTGTAAAGGGTGCCAAGGGGTCTATCATCTACTCAATGCTGAGGGGCTAGATACCTTTTACGATAAACTAGGTGACACAAAACTCACACCAGCCAACAGACAAGAGAGTGATTTAGAGAAGTTTGACCTTGAGGGCTTTAAAAACAAATACATCACAGAAGATAAAGAGGGCTTTTACCACATCAACCTCATCATTGAAGGCATTCACTGTTCTGCATGTGTCTGGCTCAATGAAAAGGTGCTCCACAAAACCGATGGCATCATAGAAGCAAGCATCAACTACACCACAAACAAAGCCAAAGTCATCTGGGATCCCGATACCATTCAACTCTCACAAATTATTCAAACCATTCAAAATATTGGCTACAACGCCTACCCTTACGATGCCTCTTTGCAAGAGGAACGTGCCAATAACACCAAAAAATCATACTACACTCGCATCTTAATGGGGGTCTTTGGTACCATGAACATTATGTGGATTGCCATTGCACAATATGCAGGCTACTTTACAGGTATGCAACAAGGGTTTAAAAACATTCTTAATGTCGCAGAGTTTATCTTGGCTACTCCTGTACTTTTCTACTCGGGGTGGATTTTCTTTAAGGGTGCCTATTATGGGTTTAAAAACCACATTGTCAACATGGACACACTTGTAGCCTCAGGGGCTCTACTTGCCTACATCTACTCTATCTATGCTATGGTAACCCAAACGGGTGAAGTCTATTTTGACTCCGTTGTCATGATTATCACTTTTGTACTTGTAGGAAAATACCTTGAAGTTCTTAGCAAAAAACATGCCGTCGATACACTCGATGGCATTATGGGTTCAACCCCTACAGAGGTGACACTCATTCAAGAGGGTAGTAAAGCATTAGTCAGCATAGAAAATGTAAAAATTGATGACATCATAGAGCTCAAGCCTGGTGAAAAAGTGGTCATAGATGGCATGGTTCAAGCGGGTGAAGGAAGTTTTGATGAGAGCTCCCTTACTGGCGAAAATGAACCCCTTTTCAAAAAACAAAACGATGAAATACGCAGTGGTTCCATCTGTTTAGATTCTCTCATACGCTACCGTGTCACAAAAGACATCTCCAACTCTTTGCTTACTTCTATTGTCAATCTTTTAGAAGATGCCATTACCAAAAAACCTCGTATTGAACAACTCGCAGACAGTGTCTCTGGGTACTTCTCTTTAGCCATTCTCTCCATTGCTATTTTCACTTTTATAGGCTGGTATTTCATTGGTGGCTCTTTTGAAAATGCACTCATTGTTGCCATTTCAGTCATTGTTATTGCTTGTCCGTGTGCATTGGGTTTAGCAACACCTATGTCAACGCTTGTGGGCATTGGTGTGGCAGCAAAACGTGGACTGCTCTTTAAAGAGGCAACTTTCTTAGAAACCATGGCAAAAAGCAAACTCTTAGCCCTTGACAAAACAGGTACCATCACCGAAGGAAAACCCTCCGTAGTCAACGCTACACTTGAGGAAAACTTTGACCCTGCACTACTTCTTGCTCTGGTAGAGACCTCAAACCACCCCATTTCAAAAGGGATCAAACACTACCTCCTTTCACACTATGAAAATTTAGACATACCTGCACTCACAGCAGTAAAAAGCATTGAAGCCAAAGGGTTAAGTGCAAAGCATCAAGAAGATACGCTCTTAGGAGGAAACCTCTCTTTAATGCAGCAACATGGCATAACGATAGAACAACACTCAGAACATTCACTCTTTGTATTTGCCCTCAACCAAGAAGTTATGGCATATTTTGAACTAAGTGACACCATCCGCGAAGGGGCAAAAGAGGCAATTGCTGACATTCAAGCCTTAGGCATTCAAGTCGTAATGCTCACAGGAGACCATGAGGAGAGTGCAAAACATGTTGCCCATCAAGTAGGCATTACAGAAGTACATGCAAAACTGCTTCCTACAGACAAATCTGACATTATTCAACGTTTTCAAAAAGAGGGCCATGTAGTCGTTATGGTAGGAGATGGCATTAACGATACCTTGGCACTTGCCAATGCCAATATCGCTATTGCCATGGGCAGTGGTGCTGATGTTGCAGTAAACGTGAGTGATGTTGTACTACTCAATGAGAAGCCACAAAACATTTATGAAGCCTACCGCATCTCTAAACGCACCTTCCGTGCGGTCAAAGAGAACCTTGGTTTTTCACTGCTTTACAACCTCATTGCAGTACCTTTAGCAGTCAGTGGGCATGTCACACCACTTATTGCTGCACTCTCAATGAGTTTAAGTTCACTTGTCGTAGTTTCAAACGCTATGCGTATCAAATTTTTAAAATTTAAAGGAGTCTCATGAGTGAAAATGTAATGATTTTAATGTTAGGTATCTCTACCTTTTTGGGTGCATTAGGACTTGCAGGGCTTATTTGGGCAGTCAAAACAGGTCAATTCGATGACCAATCCAAATTTTTAGATGCCGCTAGATATGATAATGAAGAGGATCTTAAAGATGCCGTACATATGGATGAAAAAAAAGCAAATGCTAAAAAAAGCAAAAAAGCAAAAAGCTACAAACCTGCTGATTAAACTTAGTTTTTAGTGCTATAATTTTAAAATTAAATTAAAAAAGGATAGATAATGGCAATTTTAGTCACTGGTGGTGCAGGATATATTGGTTCACATACATGCATTACCCTTATTGGAGCGGGCTATGACATTATCGTATTTGACAACTTCTCCAATGCTTCAAAAGAGAGCATCCAAAGGGTTGAAAAAATTGTAGGTAAACCTATTACTCTCATAGAGGGTGACATCCGAAACAAAACAGATCTTCATACACTTTTTTCACAACACTCCATTGAAGCAGTCATCCATTTTGCCGGATACAAAGCCGTAGGAGAATCCGTAGAAAATCCACTAAAGTATTACGATAATAACGTAGGCGGAAGCATAGCACTTTTAGAAACTATGCAAGAATTTGAGTGTAAATCACTTGTCTTTTCTTCTTCTGCAACAGTCTATGGCGACCCAGAGGTTATACCTATTAAAGAAAATGCTTCGTTAACAAGTACCAATCCTTATGCCAGAACCAAACACTTCATTGAAGAGATACTTCAAGACCTCCACCATTCAGATCCTCAATGGAAAATTATACGCCTTCGCTACTTTAACCCTTGTGGCGCACATAGTTCAGGACATATTGGTGAAGACCCTAACGGTGATCCAAACAACCTTATGCCCTACATTACACAAACTGCCATTGGAAAACGTAGCTATTTAGGTATTTTTGGTGACGACTACGATACACACGATGGTACAGGTGTTCGTGACTATATCCATGTGGTTGACTTGGCACAAGGACACCTGCAAGCACTTAAAAAACTTTCATCACTTGAAACACTCCTAACCGTTAACCTTGGTACAGGAAAAGGCTACTCTGTTTTTGACATGCTAAGCGCCATGGAAAAAGCAGCAGGAAGAACCATCCCTTACAAAATCTTACCTAGACGAGCAGGAGATATTGCCGTATGCTATGCCGATACCTCTTATGCAAAAGAGGTATTAGAATGGGAAGCAACACGCAGCATAGAAGAGATGTGTAACGACAGCTGGAAATGGCAATCAAACAATCCAAATGGCTACAAAGGAGAATCATAATGAACACAACAACCATTCAAAAAAGTATCTTTAGAGAGTATGATATACGTGGTATTTTTGAAAAAGAACTCAATGAACTATCTGTCAAACGCATAGGCTATTTTCTGGGTCAAAAAATTTCAGGTAAAAAAGTTGTCTCCATTGGTTATGATGCACGTTCGCACTCTCCTCTTTTAAAAGAGTACCTCACCTCTGGACTAAACGCTGCGGGGTGTAGTGTCTTGGACATGGGAATGGTTGCAACACCTGTCAACTACTACAGTAACTATATAGCGTTTGATGGCATCACTACCGATGCATCCATTATGATTACGGGCTCACATAACCCTAGTGAATATAACGGTTTTAAAATTACTCTAGACAAAGCACCTTTCTTTGGAGAACAAATCTACGCACTTGGCGATGAGATCATCGCATGTGAGATGCTTGAGATTCCTGACAACACACAATGCACCCCTATTGATGTAAAAACTCCCTACATCGCCTTTATGGTAGAAGCGTTTCAGCACCTAAAAGCAATGCCCACTCGCATGGTAGTCGATGCAGGAAATGGTGTTGCCGACACCGTACTAAGTCAAATTTTAGATGCCCTTGAACTCAACTACAAAGGCATCTACATGGACCCAGATGGTACCTTTCCAAACCACCATCCAGACCCTTCTGTTGAAGCAAACCTCAAAGATGTAAAAACCCTACTTGAAAAAGAGGGTGATATTGCCTTTGCCTATGATGGAGATGCAGACCGCATTGCAGTCCTTACCCACAAATACAACATCAAAGGCGACCAAATGGCACTTCTCTATGCCATGAAAATGCAAAACCCTACCGTCATAGGAGAGGTAAAATGTTCTCAAGTGATGTACGACGAACTTGAACGCCGTGGTGCAAAGGCCATTATGTACAAAACAGGTCACTCCAACCTAAAAGTAAAGATGAGAGAAACCCATGCTGACTTGGCGTGTGAAGTAAGTGGACACATCTTCTTTAAACACCGCTACTTTGGCTACGACGATGCCATCTATGCCACACTTAGAATGCTAGAACTCCTTCACGATGGCATAGATTTAGACAAAGAGTTAGATAGCCTTCCACAAGTATTTTCTACCGAAGAGATAAAAGTAGAAACTACTGAAGAGGAGAAGTTTCTTATTATTGACAAGGTCAAAACATTACTAAAAAACCCTCCTGCTAACTTTCCAAAAATACTCAACATCATTGATGTAGATGGTGTACGTATCAATTTTGAAAAAGGTTGGGGTCTTGTACGTGCCAGCAACACCACACCTGTGCTTGTCACCCGTTTTGAATCAACCGATGAAAACTTGGCAAAATCGTACGAAACACATGTCAATGCACTCATACTTAAGGCAAAAGAAGCACTATGAAAAACAAACTCTATTTTGATATTACCTTAAAAGAAAAAGCAAAAATGGCATTTGATGCCACCAAAGAGGAGCAATCTTCTATTGGCTATTATGGATTATGCGAGCAAGAGATTGACCCCATACTCACCTATTGTGATAGCATCTCATCAGATGTAGAACATATCGCCGTCATTGGTATTGGGGGAAGTTCATTAGGCGCAAAAGCCATCTATGAGTTCTTAAAACCCGTAGAGAAACTTACACGTAAACTCTACTTCTTTGAAAGTACAGACCCCATCAATATCAAAAACACCCTAGAGAGCATAGATCTTACTAAGACACACTTTTTAGTCATCTCAAAATCAGGTACAACTGTAGAGACATTCTCTATCTATAAATATATCTTTTCAAAGCATCCCAATGCAAGCTCTTATACCTTTATTACCGATGAGGGTTCAGACTTAGAGAAGTATGCCCATCAAATAGACGCATCTGTGCTGCATCTTCCTCAAAATGTAGGGGGAAGGTTCTCTGTCCTCTCTGTTGTAGGCTTAGTACCTTTAGCCCTTTGTGGCATCGATATACACTCCCTCCTAAAAGGTGCTAAAAATATCAAGCAGAGCTATTTTGAAAATGGTTATTTACAAGAAATATTACTTAAAAAGTCACTTTTTTATGCCAAAAATCATGCCAAATACCACATCAACTGTATCTTTGCCTACTCTGAATCACTCAAATATTTTTGCGAATGGTATGTACAACTTTGGGGTGAAAGCCTAGGAAAAAAACAACGCCATTCTGCCTTTAATGTAGGGCTTACCCCCATAGGGCTCATTGGACCAAAAGATCAACACTCTTTCTTGCAACTCATTATGGAAGGGACACGAGACAAATCTGTCACCTTTATCAAGATTGAAGATTTTCAAGAAGAGCTTTGTGTCATTCCAAACATTACACTACCACACCTAGAGTCTTTAGACACCCTCAACAACCTACCCTTCTCAACACTTATCAACATGCAGTGTGACTCAGTCATAGAGGCACTAGAAAGAGAAGAAGGCATCCCTATCGATGCCATCACACTACCCAAAATGGATGCCCAAACCATTGGGTCACTCATCTTTTACTATGAACTACTCACCTCTTTAGTAGGTCAACTCATCGACGTCAACACCTACGACCAACCCGGTGTAGAAGCAGCAAAAATTATCTTAAAAAAGAAATTGGCTGAGTAATCTTCCTCTTAATCATCACTTTGATATAATGTTTACAATTTTATAGAAAGTGATGAATTTATGGTAAAAAAATGTCTTTTTCCCGCAGCTGGCTATGGTACTCGCTTTTTGCCAGCAACTAAAGCAACCCCCAAAGAGATGCTACCCATTCTAACCAAACCTCTCATTCAGTATGGCGTAGAAGAGGCGTTAGATGCAGGCATTACAACAATGGCAATCATCACTGGTCGTGGTAAGCGTGCCATTGAAGATCACTTTGACATCTCTTATGAACTTGAGCATCAAATTCAAGGGAGTGGCAAAGAGCCTCTACTCAACGAAATACGCTCACTCATTCAAAACTGTACCTTCTCTTATACCCGTCAAGTTGAAATGAAGGGCTTAGGGCATGCCATTTTAACGGGTGAGACACTCATTGGCAATGAGCCTTTTGCTGTAGTCTTAGCCGATGACTTGTGTGCAAATGACCAAGAGGGGGTACTCGAACAGATGATAGAAGTCTATGAGAAGTATCAATGCTCTATTGTAGCCATTCAAGAGGTTGACCTACAAGACACCAATAAATACGGCATTATTGATGGAAAATTGGTTGACAATACCAACGATACCTATCGTGTATCTAACATGATAGAAAAACCCGAAGCCAAAGATGCCCCAACCAATATGGCAATTATTGGTCGCTACATCCTCACCCCTGATATTTTTGATATTTTACGCAACACCAAAGCAGGAAAAGGTGGAGAGATTCAAATTACCGATGCACTCCTTGCACAGGCTAAAGAGGGAAAAGTGATTGCCTACAAATTTAAAGGTAAACGCTTTGATTGTGGCTCAGTCGATGGCTTTGTTGAAGCTACAAACTATTTTTACAACAAAACAAAAGGATAAAGAATGAAAGGGATTATACTTGCAGGAGGTTCAGGCACACGCCTCTACCCTATTACCAAAGGAATTTCAAAACAACTCGCACCTATCTACGACAAACCAATGATCTACTACCCACTCTCTGTACTTATGCTCTCAGGCATCACAGAAGTACTCATCATCTCAACCCCTACAGATCTTCCACGCTTTGAAGAGCTTCTAGGCGATGGGTCAGATATTGGGATGCAGTTTAGCTACATTGTCCAACCCTCTCCCGATGGCTTGGCTCAAGCATTTCTTTTAGGTGAAGCATTCATTGGCAACGATGATGTCTGTCTTGTACTAGGAGACAATATCTTTTATGGTCACGGACTTACTCAACTACTTGCTACCTCGGTAGAGAATGCAAAAGAGCGTAAAGAAGCAACCGTCTTTGGATACCATGTCAAAGACCCAGAGCGTTATGGTGTTGCAGAGTTTGATGCCACAGGAAAAGTAACCTCACTAGAAGAGAAACCTACCCAACCTAAGAGTAATTATGCTGTTGTAGGACTCTACTTCTACCCTAACGATGTCATACAAAAAGCAAAAGAGGTCAAACCATCAGACCGTGGTGAGTTAGAAATCACTACACTCAACCAAGACTATCTCAAAGAGGAACGCCTACGTGTTGAACTTATGGGTAGAGGGTATGCTTGGCTTGACACTGGTACACATGAGAGTTTGCTTGAAGCCTCAAACTTCATCCAAACCATAGAGAACCGCCAAGGGCTCAAAGTTGCCTGCATCGAAGAGATTGCCTATGAGATGGGTTACATCAACAAAGAAAAACTTCTTGAACTCGCAGAACCTTTGAAAAAGAACCAATACGGACAGTACCTTATTGCAAAAGCAAATGAGGCATAAACTCCATTTCACGCAAAAAGATTAATCCATAATCTTTTTGCATCCAAGCTCCACTAAAACCATTTTATCTTCTACACTAAAACGATTCTCTACCCCCATAGCCTGACACAACTTCTCAACAATGTGCAAACCTATGCCTAATCCTCGTTCACTCTCTTTGTAAAAACGCTCAAAAACCCTATCTGGTGCCTCTACCCCATAACTACTATTTTCTATAGTCAAACACCCTTCACTAAAACCAATCACAATCACGCCTTGGTTTGTATTATACTTACATGCATTGCTTAGCAAATTGTAAATCACACGTTCAAAAGCTTGTTTGTCTGCATAAAGCCTCACCTCTTCAAGGGTAACCTCCCAATGCAAATAATCATACAAAGGGGTAAAAAAAGTAACATATTTTTCTACAATCTCATTGAGACTAAAGTATGTTTTCTCTTGCTGCTCTTCACGGAGGTATCCATCTAAGTTATGATGCAACATCTCTATGGTTTGGGCAGAAATACGTATGCTTTCTATCTCTTCATTTTGGGTTTCAATCATTTTTAGGTTAAGTAAAATAGCACTCAACGGTGTATTGAGGTCATGAATAATATCTTTAATAAAATCTTCCAAAAGATGTAAAGAACTTCTAAGTGGTCGCAAAGTGTACCATGCCGCAAGTAGAGCAACAAAAAATGCCCCCACTACAAAGAGAAAAAACTGCCATGCTAAGTGCAACTTCATCCGATCCAAACTCTTGTTGTAAGCTGCTTTGCTGTACCAAACCTTCTGAATTTTTTTTCTGTTACGCACATAGGGCATCATCACCATTCCAGAAGGAGTCATCACCATAATGGTCTCTTTTTTTTCCGACTTCTCAAGCAGTGGTGCAAACATATACAAACGCTTTTCATCTTCTAAAAGTAGGTAAAAACTCTTCTCTTTCTCTTTAGAGACAATTTCTTTATGAAAACGTCTATCTTCCATACCCAAACTATAGTTTTGCATCTCCAAAAAGAGTGTATGACGCATATACGCCTTTTCATCATTCATCTGCCGATAAAAAATAAAACATAAAAAAAGTACAATTAACGTAAAAAAAAGTAAAAAACTTTTAAAAAATGATTCTTTTTCAGAGTATTTTATAGCCCACTCCTCGCACTGCTTCAATCTCTAGCCCTGTCTCTTTTTTGAGCTTCACCATGTTGACCCTCAAGGCACCATCATTTTGTGTTACCAAAAACTCCATAAGCTCCTCTTTTCGTGCAGGGTTAGGATAGGCATTGAGTAGTGCTATCAAGACACGCTTTTGCACCTCTCCCATGCCACAAACCACACCATCACAATAGATTTCACCACTTTGTTCATCGTAGCTATATCCATGCACTGCAACTCTTTTTTGTAAAACATGCGTTTTTGCTTTTATACGCAAAAGCAACTCCTCAGGGTCAAACGGTTTTTTCACATAGTCATCTGCCCCCGCAGCAAACCCTTGGCTCATAGAGTCCAAATCAATCTGAGCCGAGATAATAATCGTAGGCGTACGGTCTTCTGCCTGACGCAACCCAGCCAAAACATCAATGCCACTCACCAAAGGCACATTTACATCAAACAAATAGAGTGCATAACGATTCTCATAACTCAACTCAATCGCCTCTTCCCCATTTTTAGCCCAATCCACCTTATAGTCATGTCGCTTCAAATACTTCACAAGCGTTTTAGCCAAGTTAGGGTCGTCTTCAAGTAACAAAATCTTCATAACTCTCCCTTTTTCTCTTTAAGATGGTAGCATCATTTCTATTAAACACATCAATACTAACGTTTAGTGGGTAGCACATCAGTTTATATTGAAACAAACGGTGAGGAGAGTCAATTGAATTGTTCATTGGATTATCGAAAACATATGAAACTTTCCGTGACAAGTCCTACACAAAGAAGTAGCTATTCTGCATTATTAACTGCACAAGTACTTGAGTTTCTGTACTTATTCGTATTATAGATGAAGATGATGCATGTGAAATTCAATACGCAACTATTGATAAATAAAAAATTAAAGGAAGAAAATTTATTTATATTTAGTGTATAATAATTAAAAACGAGGACTTAAATTTTAATGAAAAAAATATTAATTGTCTTTGGCACAAGACCAGAAGCTATTAAAATGGCACCTCTTGTGCAAGCATGTTACCAAGAAAATACTTTTTTAACAAAAGTGTGTGTTACAGCACAACATAGAGAAATGCTAGATCAGGTACTTGATATATTTGATATTTCTCCTGACTATGATTTAAATATCATGAAAGAGAGTCAAGATTTATATGATGTAACCTCATCTATCTTACGAGGGATGAATCCTATATTATCTGATTTTAAACCAGATGTCGTATTGGTTCATGGAGATACAGCAACTACCTTTGCTGCCTCCTTAGCTGCCTTTTACCAAAAAATAAAAGTTGCTCACATTGAAGCTGGTCTTCGTACCGGTAACATCTATTCTCCTTGGCCAGAAGAGGCAAACAGACAACTTACTACTCAACTTACTACCTATCACTTTGCTCCAACCCCAACAAGTAAAAATAATCTCTTAAAAGAAAATATTCAAAATCCAATTATCGTAACTGGAAATACTGTTATTGATGCATTATTTTTAGCATTAGATAAAATTAAATCAAATACTAAACTTAAAACAGTTATCATAAACTCAATCAATAAACAATTTCAAGAAAAGAGTCATTTTGATATTGACAAATCAAAGTTTATTTTAGTAACAGGGCACAGAAGAGAAAATTTTGGACAAGGCTTTATCAATATATGTCAAGCATTAAAACAACTAGCACAAAATAATCCATCTATGGACATTATCTATCCTGTGCATCTTAATCCAAATGTACAAAAACCTGTGAATGAAATACTTCAAGATACAAAGAATATACATTTAATTCATCCACAGCAGTATGAATCTTTTATTTACATGATGGAAAAATCTTACTTTATCATTACCGATAGTGGAGGTGTTCAAGAAGAAGCACCAAGCCTTGGTAAACCTGTACTTGTAATGCGTGATACTACAGAAAGACCTGAAGCAATTGAGGCAGGTACAGTAAAATTAGTTGGTACAGACCCTCAGGCAATCATAAATGCTGCTCAAAATCTAATAGATAACATAGAAGTCTATCAAACAATGAGTCAAGCAAGTAATCCCTATGGAGATGGAACTGCTTGTAATAAAATAGTACAATTTTTGAAGGAAACAAAATAATATGAAAATTAAAAAAATATGTGTAGTTGGCCTAGGATATATTGGACTTCCTACTGCAGCCCTTTTAGCAAATAGAGGTTATGAAGTACATGGTGTAGATGTAGTTCAAACTACAATTGATACTATTAATCGTGGAGAGATTCATATAGTGGAACCTGAACTTGATACCTTTGTGCGAGCTGCGGTGAAAAGTGAAAAACTTAAAGCATCTTTATGCCCAACAAAAGCAGACGTTTTCATTATTGCTGTACCTACACCATTTCATGAAGGCTATGTACCAAATGTTGACTATATCATTTCTGCAACTAAAGCTATTGCTCCTTATCTAAAAAAGGGAGATCTTGTAATATTAGAATCAACTTCACCTGTTGGGACTACAGATATGATGGTATCTGTGCTTCAAGAAGAAAATATTGATGTGGATGACCTCTATGTAGCACATTGTCCAGAAAGAGTACTACCTGGGCATATTATGAGAGAGCTAGTTGAGAATGACCGTATAGTAGGAGGAACCACTCAAGAAGCCACAGAAAAAACTGTTGCATTTTACAATACCTTTGTAGAGGGAGAAGTGCTTGCTACCGATGCAAAAACAGCCGAAATGGCAAAACTAACAGAGAATTCTTTTAGAGATACAAACATAGCCTTTGCAAATGAATTATCAATCTTATGTGATAAATTTAATATTGATGTTTGGGAACTTATTAAACTTTCAAATCGTCATCCAAGGGTTAACATACTTCAGCCCGGAGCTGGTGTAGGGGGGCATTGTATTGCCGTAGATCCGTGGTTCATAGTTCATGCAGGAGGAGCAGATGCTAAGATGATCCGTACTGCAAGAGAAGTAAATACCTATAAAACTGAATGGGTCATAGAGAAAATAAAAAATGAAGCATTAAAGTTTGAAAAAGAAAATGGAAGAAAAGCAAAAGTTGCATGTATGGGGCTAGCTTTTAAGCCAAATATTGATGACTTACGAGAATCCCCTGCACTCCATATAACTGAAAGATTAATCGCAGAAGGATTAACAGTATTGGCTGTAGAACCAAACATAAGTAAATACAAAAACATTGAAATTATAAATTATAAAGATGCTCTTCTGAATGCAGATGTTTTTGCTTTATTGGTTGCACATAAAGAATTTACTTCGTTAGAGATTCAAACCTCTCTTGATTTTTGTGGAGTATTACGTTGATTCTTAAAATCAAAAACTTCATACAAGATATAAGACCGTTTAAAATTCCGTGTCAGTAACATTAAGTAGCACTTTTTGGTGCTACAACCTCCACTTTTATATCTCCAAATATTTATCAATCCCCCCTTCAAAAAATATAGCCAACTGTGAAAGATATTTTGAATACCTAAATAGAGTAAGCTTAAGAGGCTATTCTTATTAAGAAAAGCTCCTTTAGTTTTAAAAGCTCTGCTTCTGGTATCAAAAGAAAAGCAATATATCAGTTTAGGACAGTTAAAACATTTTATAACATTGAAAGAGAACGAATTATACTCTTGACACTATATCTATGTAGCATTATACCACTCTCACCAAAGGCATATTTACATCAAACAAATAGAGTGCATAACGATTCTCATAACTCAACTCAATCGCCTCTTCCCCATTTTTAGCCCAATCCACCTCATAGCCATGTCGCTTCAAATACTTCACAAGCGTTTTAGCCAAGTTAGGGTCGTCTTCAAGTAACAAAATCTTCATAACTCTCCCTTTTTCTCTTTAAGATGGTAGCATCATTTCTATTAAACACATCACACTAACATTTTACTAACGTTTAGTGGGTATAATTTTTCTATGTTACTAATTATTTATACGACTTGAAGTATAATATTTCTAACTGAATACATCAGTGATATAAATTAAGGAGGAAAATGATAAAGTTTATAATAGGATTAATAGCTATTATTTTTATTGCTCTTATGACATATCTTTACAATGAGAATAATAGTCAAGAGGTAAATATACCTCTAACAGAGAAGAGAGTAGCTAAAAAAGTTATTACCCAAAAAAAAGATATTCCAACTGTTTCAGTGGTAAAAAAGAAAATACCTCAAGTAACCATACAAAACAAAATAGTTGAAGATGATTTGAAGGTTATGCATAGCAATATTGGCAAAGATATGACCTTGAACGAAATCAAACATATGAATATTTCTGAAAACTCTAAAGAAATCTTAATTGATGATTTAGTTTATCAAGAAGGTCTCACAAAAAAACCATCTTCTTCATTAAATAAGGATCAAATCCTTAAATTAATAATTGAAGACTTAAAATAATAAAAGGAAAAAAAATGAAAAAAACTTTAATAATGGCTCTAACATTAGGACTATCTAGTGCATATCTTCAAGCTGATTGTATTGCTTCAGGATGTTCAGATGTTACTGTTGATAAATTATATATGACTGCATCAGGCACTCTTTATGTAGGTACGAGTGGTGATGAAAAGAATCTAAACTGTGCTGGGGGCGAAGGTGATGGTGGTATTGCAAATGTATATATGTCTTTAGATAAAGATGATGCTGGCCAAAATGCAATGTATTCTTTACTTTTAACTGCTCAAACTACAGGTAAAACTGTAAAAATAAGAATAGAAGAAGATACTGATGATTGTCGCGTTGCATATGTAACACAATAATAATAAAAAGGTATAGTAATTCTTTCTATACCTTTTATCTAAGCTCTAAATTATATAATACTATTTACTTTAATTTAAAATTAGGAGTTCATAGTATATGGTACAAATATATTCAGCTAATTTTCGATGTAAAAGTACATTATTTGAAGCAATAAAGACTTTATTAACTCAAACGTACAACCATAGATGGCAAATTTACTTAGCAATCATAAAAAAACTACAATCTACCTATAAGCAAGATGTATTTGGGATTTTTTGGTCAATTATAATGCCAATAATACCTATGACTATATATATTGCTCTTGCACATATTAAGGTTTTTAAAACAGTAGAAAATATGCCTTTTGTATTTTATATAGCTATTGGCATGACAATTTGGTTACTGATGACTACTACTATTCATGGTGTTCTACTTTCAATAAAAGCAGAAAAATCTATTTTAACTACTTCTAATTTCCCTATATTCCCTATTATGCTTTCAAAACTAGGAGAAGTTTTCTATGAAACAATTATTCGTTTTTTTGTTATAGCAATAATAGTTTTTTACTTTAATGTAAATATTAACTTAATCTCTATACTACTAGCACTACTCTCATTAATTCCAGCAATTATTTTTGCTCTAGGTGTAGGAATAATACTAAGTTTATTCGATATACTTATTCAAGATATACGTAGAGTCACTTTACTTTTATTAAGATATGGTTTATTTGTATCTTCAGTTATTTTTCCTTTTCCAGAAGAAGGTATTATAGCAATAGTAAATCAATTTAATATTTTTAATACATTTGTTAATGCAACAAGAAGTATTCTATACACTGGAACAATTGAACATATGGCTCTTTATATCAGTACTTCTATCTTTGCTATTATTGTCTTTATAATTGCTTCTAAATTACTCTACTCTTTGGAATACAAAATAAGGTCTTATCTCTAGCATGAATAAAAATATAGTTATTAAAATAAAAAATGTATCAAAAGCATTTAGTAAAAATCAAAGTTCTTCACGTCAAAAACTAAAAACATTATTTTTAGAAAGTATTTTAGGTTGTAATGAACAAACAACCATACAAAACAATGATTTTTTGGCATTAGACAATATTACATTTGATATTTTTAAAAATGAAAGAATTGCAATTATAGGTTCAAATGGTTCAGGTAAGAGTACCCTATTAAAAATGTTTAATGGTATTTTTTTACCTGATAAAGGTACAATAACCATTAAGGGTAGAGTCAATAGTATTCTAGAACTTTCTAGTGGATTTAAACCAGAACTAAGTGGCAGAGAAAATATCTACTTAAAATTTTCTCTTTTAGGTAAAGATAAGAAAGAAGTAGATCAAATTATTCATGATGTAATTACTTTTTCAGAACTTCAAGATTTTATTGATACACCATTAAAACATTATAGTTCAGGTATGAAATCTAAACTAGGGTTTTCAATTGTTTCCACTTTTGAACCAGAAATTTTAATCCTTGATGAAGTATTTGCCGCGGGAGATAAAAACTTTCGTAAAAAATCAGAGAAACGTATTCAAGAATTATATGAAAACACAACTACAATTTTTGTAACACATAGCATGAGTATTGTTAAAAAAATTGCTAATAGAGTAATAATTATTGATAAAGGGAAAAAAGTTTTTGATGGTAAAACGTTAGAAGGTATCGATTTTTATAATAATTTAAAATAAATCTTAAGTAAAATAAATTTAGCTATAATCACACAATTAAAGAGTAGGATATATGATGAAAATGAAAATTGCAATTATAGGATTAGGATATGTAGGTTTACCTCTTGCTCATGCCTTTTCAGAAAAATATACTGTATATGGTATTGATATTAATCAAGAAAGAATTGATGAATTAAAAAATGGTTTTGATAGAACTCTTGAACTTACTGAATATCAAGTAAAAAATGCTCTCTCTAATAATATGAAATTCAGCACAAATATTGATGATGCAAAAGATTGTAATATATTTATTATTACTGTTCCTACACCGATAGATAATGAAAATGAGCCCGACTTAACACCACTTATTATGTCATCTAAATCTGTAGGAAAAATAATTAAAAAGAATGATATTATCATCTATGAATCTACAGTTTATCCTGGTGTTACGGAAGAAATATGTGTCCCTGAACTTGAGAAATCCTCAGGATTAAAATTTAATAAAGATTTTTACTGTGGATATTCTCCTGAACGTATAAACCCAGGAGATAAAGAGCATACAGTTACAAAAATACTTAAAATTACTGCTGGCTCTACACCAGCAATAGCGAAAACTATAGATGATCTTTATGCAAGTATTATTACTGCAGGTACACACTTAGCTCCGACTATAAAAGTAGCAGAAGCAGCAAAAGTTATAGAAAATACTCAAAGAGATGTAAATATTGCACTTATGAATGAATTAGCTATGATTTTTGATATGATGGACATAGATACACAAGCTGTTCTTGAAGCAGCTGGTACTAAATGGAACTTTATTAAACTTACTCCTGGTCTTGTAGGTGGTCATTGTATAGGTGTTGATCCATACTATTTAACACACAAAGCACAAGCACTTGGTTATACGCCAAACCTTATTTTGGGAGCACGTAATATTAATAATAGTATTTCAAAACTCATCGCAGAAAAAGCTGTAAAATATATGGTAAAAGCTAATAAAAAACTTAATGGTGCAAATGTCTTAGTTTTAGGTGTCACATTTAAAGAAGATTGTCCAGATATGCGTAATACAAAAGTAGTTGATATTATTACTGAATTACAAGAGTTTGAATGTAATGTAGATGTATATGACTACTGGGTAGATGAGAGTGATAGAGTTGTTAAAAATATTAATTTTATCGATACCTTACCTTATGGATTAAAGAAGTACGATTCAATTATTGTAGCTGTAGGTCATAATAAATTTAAAAACATATCACATAAACAATATTTAGAACTATCTAAAGGTACCCCTATCATTATAGATGTAAAAGGTATTGTTAAAAATCCAACTTGGAGACTATAATGAATAAAAACTTTGCACTTATTGGAGCCTCTGGCTATATAGCACCTCGTCATATGAAAGCTATAAAAGAAACAGAAAACAAATTAGTCGTTTCATATGATCCTTATGATGGCATAGGCATCATGGATAGTAACTTTCCTCAAGCAGATTTTTTTACAGAGCTAGAAAGGTTTGAAGACTTTTTAACCTCATGGAAGAGAGAACATAATACACAACT
>Ga0256843_1001273_pt1 | contig 20189 bp, 19 predicted proteins | sample AlvinellametaG_FD_191572 | JGI IMG/M metagenome (GOLD analysis project Ga0256843, IMG submission 191572) | Pompeii worm associated microbial communities from hydrothermal vent at the East Pacific Rise, Pacific Ocean - Alvinella | ecosystem: Host-associated > Annelida > Integument > Unclassified ... | reverse complement strand
GTTAGTTTTCTTCGCTGCGCTCTCCCCGTTTGCGGGCGACGATCTCCAGGGGGACGCCTTCGAAGTCGAACTGTTCCCGCAGGATGTTGGCCAGGTAGCGCCGGTAGCTGAAGTGGAGCAGTTCGGGTTTGTTGACCACCAGGGCGATGCGGGGCGGCTTGGTGGCGAACTGGGTGGCAAATTTGATCCGGACCACCTGGCCGTGGTGGCTGGGGACATGGTGGCGGCGGATGGCATACTGGATCACTTCGTTGAGTTTGCTGGTGGGGATGCGCTGTTTGTAGCGTTCGTAGATCGCCGTGAGCTTGTCCAGGATCTTCACGACCCGCTGTCTGGTTTTGGCCGAGACGGTGAGGATCGGGGCGTAGTGGAGAAACTTCAGCTCGTCCCGGATCTCCTCGATCGCCTCTTCGTAGCTCTTCTCCCCCCGGATATCCCACTTGTTGACGACGATGAGGGCGCCGAGCTTGTATTTGTCGATGAGCCCGGCGATCCGTTCGTCCAGCTCGGTCACCCCGGCGGTGGCGTCGATGAGGAGGATGGCGATGTCGGCCTGCTCCAGCATCTTCTCGGTGCGGCCCAGGGCGTACTTCTCGATGCCCAGGATCCTGGAGCGGCGTCGGATCCCGGCGGTGTCGACGAAGGTGATTTCGTAGTCGTTGTGGGTGACGGTTTCATCGACGGGGTCGATGGTGGTGCCGGCCACTTCGCTGACCACGGAGCGCTCTTCGCCCAGCAGGGCGTTGAGCAGGGAGCTTTTGCCCACATTGGGGCGGCCCAGGATGGCGACCTTGAAACTTCGATCCTCCTCCTCGGGCTGGGCATCCTCCATCTCCAGGAGCTGCTCGAGGCTCAGCTCTTCGTCGGCTGTCAGCGTTTCGGCGGAGCGCTCTGCGGGGGGGATGTACTTCTCCAGCCACCGGTAGAGGGGGTTGAGCTTGCGGTTGTGGCTGACGGAGATGGCGAAGACGTTGTCGGCGCCGAACTCGATAAACTCCCAGAAGCGCTCCTGCTCCTCCCGGTCGTTGTCGATCTTGTTGACCACCAGAGCGATGGGTTTGCCCAGCTGCTGGAGGCGGTAGAAGAGCTTTTTGTCCTCCTCTTCGGGCAGCTTTTTGCCGTCGACCATATAGAGGATCACGTCCGCCTGTTCGGCAGCGCGCATCGACATCTCGGCGACTTTGGAGAAGAGCGCGTCGCTCTCGTCGATTCCGCCGGTGTCCAGGAGCTCGAACTCCCGATCCTCGCTGATGGTGACGATGTTTTTCTTGATATCCCGGGTAGTGCCGCTGACGTCGGAGGTGATGGCGTCGCGCTTGCGGGCCAGACGGTTGAAAAGAGAGCTTTTGCCGACGTTGGGACGTCCCAGTATGGCGACTTTTTTCATGATGATTCCTAACAGATATTTTACGATTTATGGGGAAATGGAAGCAGACATTTCTAATTGGATGACATTATAGCGAAAAGAGACGATCATCGCTGGTCGCCTCCTTTCGGTTTTTTCGGGAAATCGAAGCGTTATCCGCGATCATTGGGGTTTTCTGCCGGTGGGGCAGACTCTGTCCGGACTTGTGGCGGGAACCAGGGGACTGAGCGGCTTTCAGGAATATGCCGGATCACACACAACGGCATGGGTCGGGGTCAGCTTTCTTCCGCTTCATCTTTTTTCTTATGTTCCAAAAGTTTCGGATCGTCTCCGTCGATGATTCCTTTCTGCAGAAGTCGGGCCAGTTCGATCTTGACACTCTCGTCGGTCTGCTCCGAGGCGATGATCTCCAGGACCTTTTCCACCTCCTGGTGTCGCAGCCGCCGCTCCAGCAACATCGCTTCATGACGGCGCTCTTCTTCCCGGCTCTGTCGTTCCAGTCCTTTGCGGTAGCGATAAAAAAGGAACCAAAGAAGCAGCAGAAGCAGAAAAACTCCGACGCCGATCCAGAGGGTTTTCTCCTGGAGCTTTGTTCGGAGCAGGGCAATGGCCTTCTCATACTCACCCCGGAGTTTGACGAGACTCTTTTGGGTGTCGGTTTCCATTTTGGCGATCCGGCTCTGGGTCTGATCACGATGAAGGGACGCATTGGCCTCCAGGGCTTTGATCGTCTTCTCCTTTTCGGCGATGAGGGCGGCGTATTTTCGTCGCTCCTCCTGGAGTTTCAGGGCTTTTTGCGCTTCGATCTCCGCGGTTCTCTGTCGGATCTCTTCGGTGCTGCGGAGTCTTTCCAGTTTCAGAGCTTCGAGGGCTTTTTCCTTCTCCGCTTCGATGGCGGCGAGACGTTCCTGATGGGCCAGTTCCATCTGCCGCATTTTCAGTTCACGCTCCTGAGGATAGCCGATTTCTCTGACGGGAGGGGTTTTGCGTACAGCGTGGTCGAGTCCCCGAAGGGCGATTCCCCGTTCCATCAGACGGGGGGCGGCAGTCTGCCGATCCGCGGAAGAGCTTTCATTGCATCCCGCCAGCAGAATCACCAGCAAAAAAGAGATTGTTACCGATCTGATCATTATGTCTGTCCACGTATTGAATATAAGTGGTGGGCATTGTAACACTAATTTCCTTATCGGTCTTTTTTAGTATAATCGACGAAATTTACTATTCCAGACGGAGAATTTGCCATGAAAATGAGCGGAGCGCAGATGGTTTGTGAGGCGATTATCGCCGAGGGGGTCAAAACGGTTTTTGGCTACCCCGGCGGCGCCATCATGAATGTCTACGACGAAATCTACAAACAAAACTCCTTTCGCCATATCCTGACCCGTCATGAGCAGGCGGCGGTTCACGCCGCCGACGGATATGCCCGGGCAACGGGCGAGGTGGGCGTGGCGATGGTCACCAGCGGGCCCGGATTTACCAACGCCGTGACGGGATTGGCGACGGCCTACATGGATTCGATCCCCCTGGTGGTGATCAGCGGGCAGGTGCCGCTTTCGCTTATCGGAACTGACGGGTTTCAGGAGATCGATGCGGTCGGCATCAGTCGTCCCTGTACCAAGCATAACTATCTGGTACGTTCTCTCGAGGATCTTCCCCGGATTCTAAAGGAGGCGTTTTACATCGCCCGCAGCGGTCGTCCCGGACCGGTTTTGGTGGATGTTCCCAAGGATATTACCGGAGAAGTCGGGACATTCGTCTATCCCGAAAGTGTGGATCTGCCTACCTACAAACCCCGCTACAAAGGGAACGATCGTCAGATCAAAAAGGCGGTTGAAGCGATTGTCTCGGCCAAAAAACCACTGCTTTACGTTGGCGGGGGCGCGGTATTGAGCAATGCCTCCGAAGCGGTGCGAGAGTTGGCGGAGATGACCCAGATCCCCGCGGTGGAAACGTTGATGGCCCGGGGGGTCATGGGCGCGAAAAATCCGCTGCTTGTCGGTATGCTGGGAATGCACGGAAGTTATGCCGCCAATATGGCTATGAGCGAAACCGACCTGATCATCTCTCTGGGCGCCCGTTTTGATGACCGGGTGACCGGAAAGCTCTCCGAGTTTGCCCGCTATGCCGACATCATCCATATCGACATCGATCCGGCCAATATCGGCAAGCTGGTCGATGTGGATTTTCCCATCGTCGGCGATGTCAAAATCGTCGTGAAGAAGATTATCGAAATGATTCGGGACCGGGTCGATCCCGACCGCTATCAGGTCTGGAGGGATATTCTGGAGCGTTACAATGAACTGCATCCCCTGATGTACCACGACAGCGACGAAGTGATCAAACCCCAATGGGTCATCGAGCGCATTGGTCAACTTCTGGGGGAGAAAGCCGTCATCACCTCGGATGTGGGGCAGCATCAGATGTGGGCGGCGCAGTTCTATCCTTTCGATCGGCCCCGTCAGTGGATCAATTCCGGCGGTTTGGGAACGATGGGCTATGGCTTTCCCGCGGCGCTGGGAGCCCAGGTAGGCTGTCCCGACAAAACCGTGGTCAATATCACGGGAGATGGCTCGATCCTGATGAACGTCCAGGAGTTGGTCACGGCGGCGGAGAATGGACTGCCGATTATCAACGTGATTCTCAACAACCATTTTCTGGGGATGGTGCGGCAGTGGCAGACCTTTTTCTACGACAAACGCTACAGCGAAACAGATTTGAGCTATCAGCCCAACTGGAAACTGCTGGCGGAGGCCTGCGGGGGTGCCGGTTATGATGTGACGACCAAAGAGGAGTTTGACGAAGCGCTGCAGTCGGCTATCGAGGGAGGCAAAGTGACCTTCCTCAATGTCGCGGTGGACCGCTTCGAAAATGTACTGCCCATGGTGCCCGCCGGCGGGGCTCTTTATAATATGTTGCTGGAACACAAGGATCAATGAGATGGATAAAGTAAGACGCGTCATTTCAGTCATCGTCGCCAACGAAGCCCAGGTCCTGGCCCGGGTCTCCGGACTTTTTGCCGGGCGGGGGTACAACATCGACTCGCTGACCGTGGCACCCATCCCCGATACGGATCTCTCCCACATGACGATCGTTACCCGGGGCAACAGTCGGGTCATCGAACAGATCGTCAAGCAGCTGCACAAGCTCATCCCCACGTTTAAAGTGATCGAGCACGAGCAGATGGTGGAGAAAGAGATGGTACTGATCAAGTTTCCCATTGAAGCCTCCATCTCCGAAGTCCAGGCCCTCTGCCAGGCCTATAACGGCGGTATTGTCAATGCCGGTACGGAGATGTTCATCGCCATGGCAGCCGACGAATCCCGTCGGATCGCCCACTTCATCGACGCCATCAAACGCTATCAGCCTGTGGAGATCGTTCGCAGCGGCGTGGTGGCGATGGAACGATAAACCGGCAGGATTGAGTGCGCTGCGCGCAGGACCGGCTGATGTCCGGAGAGGATTTTTCCCTTTAACCAACGGAAGGAAACAGGATGGCCCACACCTTAATGAGCATCTGCCGTTATCTCGATATTCCCTTTGAGGGGGAGGACCGGATCATCAACGGCATCGGCACCCTGGCTGAGGCGGGTCCGGAGGAGTTGAGTTTCTTCCACAACGCCAAATACCTCAAAGAGCTTCCCCGGACCCGGGCGGCGGCCGTACTGATCGAAGCGAAATATGTAGATCATCTTCCCGAAGGGGTGATTCCGCTTGTCACTGATGAACCCTATCTCAAACTGGCGTATGCTACGGAGCTTTTCGCTCATGCACTCTCTACCCGGGGGGCTTCCCCCCGACTCGGGGAGGGGTGTGATATCGATCCCACGGTCCGTTTCGGTCGCAACGTGACCGTCGGTGCGGGGAGTCGGATTATGGCGGGGTCCTATATCGGCGACGATACGGTCATCGGCGAAGGCTGTCTGATCCATCCCAATGTGACGCTCTATCACGGAAGCGAAATCGGGGATCGCTGTATTCTCCATGCCGGTTGTGTCATCGGCAGTGACGGCTACGGCTTCGCCCATACCCGTGACGGGCGTCATGTCAAGATTCATCAGCTGGGCAATGTCATCATCGAAGACGATGTGGAGATCGGCGCCAACACCACTATCGATCGGGGAGCCCTGGGACCGACGATTATCCGCAGGGGAACCAAGATCGACAACCTGGTTCAGATCGGTCACAACTGCGAGATCGGAGAAAACAATCTGATTGTCGCTCTTTGCGGTCTGGCCGGCTCCACCAAGCTGGGACGCAATGTCGTTCTGGGAGGCCAGAGTGCCAGCGCCGGGCATCTGGAAGTAGGGGATTTCGCCCAGTTCGCCGCCCGCAGCGGGATCATCAAGTCGATGGAGGGGGGGAAGGTTTACGGAGGAGCCCCGGCCATTGAGTTTCGGCTTTGGAAACGGATGCAGGCACTGTTGATGCGTCTGGCGAAACGAGGCAACTGAGAGGAGGAGACTCCTCATACTGGGGTGGGAGAAGAGGGGTTTTTGATATAATCAAAATCGGACTTCACAGGTCAGATTTGATTCTTTTGGGATGAGGAAGCAGAGGAGAAGCGTGGAAAAAGTTCGTGTCTATTCGGCAAACTACCGATGCAACGACAGCATTATGACCGCTCTCAAAGCGCTGTTGCGTCAGGCAGAATATTACCGCTGGCAGATTCTGCTTTCGATACGAAACAAGATACACAGTACCTATCAGCAGGATATTCTCGGTCTCTTCTGGTCGATCGCGATGCCGATCATCCCCATGACTCTCTATATGTTTCTGGCCATGGTCAAGGTATTCAAGACGGTCAATGATATGCCTTTTGTCTATTATATCGGATCGGGAATGCTGATCTGGCTCTTGATGTCCATGACCATCTACACCACCGTCACCTCCCTCAAATCGGAAAAGGCGATTCTGAGCACGACCAGTTTTCCCATCTTCCCCGTCATGCTTTCACGCCTGGGAGAGGTCCTGCATGAAACTTCGATCCGCTTTGCCGTTTTGGTTGTGATTATGCTCTGGTATCACATCGGGATTTCGCCGGGTACGCTGCTTTTGACGCTGCTGGCTCTCCTGCCCGTTATTCTGTTTGCCCTGGGGGCCGGGATGATGCTGGCGATCCTCGATGTCATCGTCCAGGATACCCGACGGGTCGTTCTGTTGATGCTCCGTTACGGGATTTTCGTCTCCTCCGTTATTTTTCCTTTTCCCGAAACGGGGATTGTCGGCGAACTCAACAAGCTCAATATCTTCAATACGTTTGTCAACTCCATCCGGGATCTGATCTATCACGGACGCATGGAGGATCCGACGCTTTTTCTTCTCTCATCGCTTTTTGCGTTGACCCTTTTCGCCGTCGCCGCCAAGATGGTCTATACTATGGATTACAAAATCAGGGCGTACCTCTAAAATGCAGCCGGAATATGTCATCGAGGTGAATCATGTGTCGAAAATTTTCAGCAAGAACTACAAATCGGCGCAGGTGGAGCTTTTTAATATCCTCAGAGAGTCGTTCGGAGGATGTCGTGCCAAAAACACGCTTCGCAAGGATGAGTTCTGGGCATTGAGGGATCTCTCGTTTTCCGTTCGAAAAGGTGAAAGGCTGGCCATCATCGGACCAAACGGCTCCGGGAAAAGCACGCTTCTGAAGATGCTGAGCGGGATCTACCTGCCGGACAACGGGACGATTCGGATCACCGGAGGCATCAGCAGCATCCTGGAACTCTCCAGCGGCTTCAAGTCAGAACTCAGCGGTCTGGAGAATATCTATCTGAAGTTTGCGCTTCTGGGAAAGAGGCGGGAAGAGGTTGACCGGATTATCGATGAGGTCATCGAGTTTTCGGAGCTGAAGGAGTTTATGGAAACGCCGCTCAAACATTACAGCTCGGGAATGAAATCGAAACTCGGCTTCTCCATTGTCTCCCATATGGATGCGGAAATACTTATTCTGGATGAAGTGTTTGCCGTGGGTGACAAAAAGTTCAGAGCCAAATCGGAAGCACGGATAAAAAGTCTTTATCAGAATACGACAACCATTCTTGTAAGTCACAATATGAAAACCGTGGAGAAATTGGCGGATAGGGTAATAGTCCTGGTGAAGGGTGAAAAAAAATTTGACGGAGATACAAAAGGCGGTATTGAGTTTTACAATACAATCATGAAGTAGACTTCATGATTGTGCATGGTCGAACCGAATAATTCTGAAAGGTGAAAAGCAGATAATGAGAAATGTGGCGATAGTATTGGCGGGTGGAGTCGGAAGCCGATCCGGTATGAGTATTCCAAAGCAGTTTATAAAAATTGCCGGAAAAACCATTATAGAGCATACGGTCGATATTTTTGAAAATCATGAGTTGATTGATGAGATCTGTATCGTGGCCCATCCCGACTGGATATGGAGAATCGAAGAGATTGTCAATCACGGGAACTACGGAAAAGTCAAAAAAATCATTTCCGGGGGAAAAGAGCGAAAGGACTCCTCTCTCAGCGCAATCAGATCCTACGAACTTGAAGGGGAGGAGATCAATCTTGTATTTCACGACGCGGTGCGACCTTTTCTTGAAAAGAGAGTGATCGACGAATGCATCGATAAACTGAGTGAATACAATGCGATAGATGTGGCGATACCGGCTACGGATACCATCATTGAAGTTGAAGATGACATCATCAAAAATATTCCGGATCGCTCCCGGATGATGCAGGGACAGACGCCGCAGTGTTTCAGGCTCTCTACGATTTCAAAAGCCTACAGTGAAGCGATGAACGATAGGGATTTCAAGCCGACTGATGATTGCGGAGTTGTCAAGAGATATCTGACAAATGAGAAAATATATGTTGTCAGGGGATCGGTCAGGAATATCAAAATCACCTATGCCGGAGATATATTTCTTGCAGAAAAGCTTTTCCAGCTGAAAACCGTAGAGTTTTATAAGCGATATGCTTCCGGCGATTACCAACGCTATTTCAAAGATAAAGTCTTTGCAATCTTCGGTGCCGCATACGGAATCGGGTATGAAATCGCCAGATTGGCCGAAGAGTATGGTGCAAAAGTCTATGGATTCAGTCGGACACTCACCCATACGGATGTCTCTTCCTCCGATGATGTCAAAGGGGCGTTGCAATCGGTTTGGCAGGAGGCGGGAAGGATTGATTTTGTTATCAATACCGCTTCGATTCTTATCAAAGAGAGTATGAATCATACCGAATACAGCGATATGGAACGATTGATAGCGACCAACTATATCGGGGCCGTGAATATAGCGAAAGAGTCCTATCCTTACCTCAAAAAAAGTCGGGGGCATCTCCTGAATTTCACATCAAGCTCCTATACCAGAGGAAGAGCGAACTATGCCCTCTACAGCTCGACCAAAGCCGCTATCGTCAATCTGACCCAGGCGTTGAGTGAAGAGTGGATGAACTCGGGAATCAGGGTCAACTGCATTAATCCGGAGCGGACGGCGACGCCGATGCGAATAAAAAATTTCGGTATAGAGGACCCCGAAACCCTTCTGGATGCCGAAGAGGTGGCCTATGTCTCGCTCAATACCCTTATGAGTGATGTCAGCGGCCAGATTGTCGATGTGAAAAAAAGATGAGACATCTCAAGCTCTTTTTGACCAACCCCCGGCAATTTGTTCAGAAGGTCATTGTCAAACTCGGTCTCTCAGACACCTTTGTCAGGAGAAGTATCAACTTTGACAAGTTCAGAAAGTATGTCTACCTGATCTATAGCGGTGAAAATGAGATGGGGCTGAGTCATCTTGATATGTGGATTCCCTATTTTCCCATGAAGGGTGACAAAACGATCATTCTTGTCAGAAGTATTGATCTGTATGAAAAGCTTTGTGAAAAATACCCGGAATATACGGTGATCTTTGCCGGCAGAAAAGAGGACGTCGATTACTTTATCAAAACGCTTCCATACCTGAGAGCCTGTTTCTATCCCTCCAATACGGGACTGAATATCCATCTGTTGCGGCACAATCACCTGAAGCATATTTTTATCGGGCATGGAGACAGTGACAAGACGGCGAGTGCGCATAAGTTTTTCAGAGTATATGACGAAAACTGGGTCGCCGGGGAGGCGCATATCGACCGATTCAAAAATGAGGGTTTTGACTGCAGAGGCTTGAGGCATGTTATCGTCGGCAGACCCCGTCTTGAAAAGGCTCTGACCCAAGCGGAGGTACCTTGGAGAGAGAGATTTGAGGGGAAGATGAGACTCTTGTATCTCCCGACATGGGAGGGGTTTTTCAAAGAGCAGAACTATACTTCCGTTCCTCTGATTTTGCCTTTTCTCAGAGAGGAGAGAACCCGTGAGATTTTTCATGAGATCTCAGTCAAGATGCACCCCTGGCTGGGACGGAAAGACTCCTCGCTTCACCACTGTGAAGCGCAGTACAGGAAGAGTGAAGGCGTGTTGATCTATGACAAATCTTTTCCCGTCCAGGAGTTGATCGAACGATCCAATGTGTTTATCTGCGATATATCGGCCGTCGTGTCGGAATCGCTGGCTGTCAATGCACCGATTTTTGTCTATATCCCGAAGGAGAAAGAGGTCAGGCTGGCGCAGAGCAGAATGAGTTATACCGACTATACCTATACCTTTTCAACTCCGGAGGAGCTGTCCCGGAAGATTGAAACGGTCATCGTGAAGGGGGATGACTATCTGGCGGCGGAGAGATTGCAGGCGATGGAGTATATTCTCGGCAGAGAAGCGACGCTTGAGAGAAGATTTATCCGGGAGTTGAGCCGTGTGGAAAATGGATAGCATAGATGTTTCGGGATTGAACGGAAAAGAGACAAACCGATTGATGTTTTATCTGAGCGAGGAGAGGGGTGCGATAGCCGATCTCGGCTATTGGGTCCGTTCTCCTCTGATGTCCGGGAATGATTTGACGGTATTGTCGCGGGAGCGAGGAGTGTATCGCAGGATTAAAAGCAGATATCCGAAGATGCAGATCTGTTTCGCCGAAAATTCGGATGATGTGGAGACAGTCGTCAGGATGCATCATCGGTTGCAAAAGGTTTTTTATACCCGTCACGCCGCAAAAAATATTCACGTACTTCGTTTCGCTCATGTGAAGCATATATTCATCGGGACAAAAGAGACAAACTGGACGAGAAGATTTGATAAGTCCTATCGGGCTTATGATGAGATATGGCTGGAGGAGGAGTTCATGATTCAGAGGCTTCGTGAGGATATCGGAGATATGGTTCATTTGAAAATACGATTGACTCGTGATGCGCTGGACGATTATCACCGGAGCGCCTCGCCACGCCAAGAAGATGTATTCGCTGGTATCATAGAGAGAAAGCAAGGATAGGTAGTTATGAAAAAAAGAGTAATCACCTATGGGACATTCGATATGTTTCATATCGGTCATCTGAGGCTTCTGCGGCGTTTGGCGGATATGGGTGATGAACTGATCGTCGGAGTCTCCACCGATGAGTTCAGTCGGGAAAAAAACAAGACGGTTTTTATCCCGTTTGAACATCGTGCGGAAATTGTTGAAAGTATAAAGTTTGTGGACAGAGTCATTCCCGAGTACAGTTGGGAGCAGAAAATCGCTGATATCGAGAAATTCGATGTCGACATTTTTGCCATGGGGGATGACTGGAGAGGAACGTTCGATTATCTCAAACCCTATTGCGAGGTGGTCTATCTCGAGCGGACAAAAAACATTTCGACTTCCGAATTGAAACGGAATCTGGAGAGTGCGCTTTCCATGGAGAAAAAGGATTTTACCAACGCGCTGAAGATACTGGAAACACTGAACAGAGAGTTTGAATAGATGGAGACGGAGCGTACGTCCCTCTTTTCCGACCTCATAAACTGGCTCAAACTGAGACGGACCGGGAAGGAGAACGACCTGTGGGTGTTCGGCGCGATACGGGGGACCCGATATGCCGACAATGCGAAATATTTTTTCGAGTATGTCAACCGTGAAACCGATATCCGCGCGGTCTGGATCAGCAGAAAGCACGAGGTCGTGGATCGGGTCAGGAGTGAAGGGTACACCGCTTATCTCGACTCTTCTGCCGAAGCGATGGAGGCGTGCAGCCGGGCGGCGGTAGCGATCGTCACCCATCGGGGGCATCGGAATGAGGCGGATATACCGATGCACTATCTCAGCGACCGGACGAAGATCATTCAGCTGTGGCACGGTATCCCCCTCAAAAAGATCGCCTACGATGACAGGATATTCAGCTTCCGACACGACGAAGGGAGCATTTACTATAAGCTCAAAACCGTCGTCAAAAGGAGTTTTTTCCCTTTTCTGGACTATATAAACCATCCCGCACTCATTCCCGCCCTCTCGGAAGAGACCCGCAATCTCTTCTCCCGGGCTTTTCGCGTTTCGGAAGAGAAGGTTGTGATTAGCGGTTATCCCAGAAACGACCTCCTGCTTCGCCACACGAAAAACTTCGAAGAGAACGCGCCCAAAAGGGTGATCTATATGCCGACATTCCGGGGGGAGTTCGATTCCGGTTTCGATCTCTTTCTCCGCTACGGGTTTCAGACCGATGAGATGGATCGTTTTCTGCGGGATAACGGGATGCGTCTGGATATCAAGCTGCATCCCTTCAACCACCCATCCGACAGACTGATGCAGGCGCTGGAGCGTGCCGAAAATATCAGCCTGCTGGATCAAAGTGATATTTATGAGAGGCTTCATGAGTACGCCGTCCTGATTACCGACTACTCGAGTATCTATTTCGATTATCTGCTCCTGGATCGTCCTGTCGTGTTTGCTCCTTTTGACAAAGGGTCCTATATAAAGAGTGAACGGGAGTTCTATTTCGATTACGAGGAGGTGACTCCGGGACCCAAAGCGGATAATTGGCAGGAGGTGATGCGTGCCCTGAAGCGATGCATCGACGATCCTTCCCTCTATGCGGAGGAACGCGCCGAGATCCGTGACAGATTTCACACCTATCGGGATGACGGCAGCTCGCGGCGGCTTTACGAGATGATTCTCACGCTGCTGGAGCATGAGGGAGTCGAATGATGAAGGATATCCTCTCCGTTTTTTCTCTGCCGTTGTGGTTGATCTATCTCCTCTCCGGCTTGTTCCCCCGGGATAAAACCCTCGTTCTCTTTGGGGTGCATACCGCCGCGCTCAGCGGGAATGTCAAAGCGCTCTTCCTGGAGGAGAGTGACCCCCGATTCAGAAAAATCTTTCTCTCCGACGATCCGGAACATATACGTTTTCTGAGAGCACAGGGAGGCGAAGCCTACCGTCGAAAAAGTCTCAGAGGGATCTGGTATGCTCTGCGGGGCGGAACCTATATCTACTCGGGATTCCCTTCCGATATCGGTTTCTGGCTCTCGAAAGGGGCCGGATACATCAATCTATGGCACGGAACGCCGCTCAAACACATCGAAAGAGACGTGCGAAAAGGCCGCTACGGAGTGAAAAACCGTTATCGATATCTGTTCAGGATTTTCAAGCCCCATCTCGTGACCCCTCCCGATCTTCTTCTGGTCTCGTCGGAGTATGAACGGCGATGTTTCGGATCGGCGTTCGGTATTCCGGAACAAGCCATGTTCAAAGCCTATCCGCCCCGGTTGAGCGGATTGCTTCGGCAGAAAGAGCGGACCCTCCGGAAAAGGACGCTCCTCTACGCTCCGACCTGGAGAGACGATCACTCTTTCCGTCTCTCGGACTATATTGATCTGCGTTCCTTCAACGATTTTTTGAAACGAACCGATCTTTTTTTTCTTGTCAAGCTCCACCCCTCCGATCGGAACGCCGCAGAGGAATCCGATGAGTTTTCCCACATCACTTTCGTCGCCCCGCAGGAGGATATCTACGATTATCTTCCCGCGGTTTCTCTGCTGGTCAGTGATTACTCCTCGATGATTTTCGAAGCTTTCTATCTCAACAAACCGGTGGTCCTTTTTTGCCCCGATGCCGAAGACTATCGGGAGAAAAGCAGAGATTTCTATCTGGACCCCTGCCGTGAATTGCCGGTTTCGATCACCCGTACCCAAAAAGAACTGGAAAGAGCGTTGCGGGATGCCTTTTCCGGAACCCAGGCGAATATGTCGCTGCCGGAGGCGCTCTTCCGCCCCTATCCTCCGCAGGAGGCACTGCTGAGCAAACTTCTGGAACGGCTCCATGGTGAGGTATGACTATCTTATCGTCGGCGCGGGGCTGGCGGGAACGGTTCTGGCCGAGCGGATCGCCAACAGATTGGGGAAAAGGGTTCTTCTCCTGGAACGGAGATCCCATATCGGCGGGAACTGTTTTGACGAAGTCGATTCCGAAAGCGGTGTGCTGATCCATCGTTACGGACCGCATCTCTTCCATACGGATAGCGAAAGAGTCATGCGGTATCTCGGGCAGTTCGCCGAGTGGAGAAACTATACCCACAAAGTGGTTGCCCAGGTGGATGGACGGCTTCTGGCACTGCCGTTCAGCTTTTATACCCTTTATCAGTGTTATCCCTTCCGTCGGGCGGCCAGACTGCAACGTCTGCTGATCCGGACCTATGGGAAGAATCGGAAAGTACCGATTCTGGAACTCATTCAGAGTGAAGAGCCTCTTTTGCGGGAATTGGGAACCTTCATCTACCAAAAGATTTTTCTCAACTATACCTCCAAGCAGTGGGGGAAAAGGCCGGAGGAGATCGATCCTTCCGTCACGGCGCGCGTTCCTCTTGTTACGGCGTTCGATACGCGGTACTTTTCGGACCGCTTTCAGGCGGTTCCGGCAGCGGGGTATACCCGACTCTTCGAGGCGATGTTGGATTCGGAATATATTACCCTTCGGTTGGGGGTCGATGCGGCGTCACTGCTGCGGATCGAAAATGAGCAAATCTATTTTCACGAGGCACCTTTTACGGGAACGCTCATCTATACCGGAGCGATCGATGCACTGTTTGATTATCGGTACGGTGAACTCGCCTATCGCTCTTTGGATTTGCGATTTGAGAGGATCGGGAGGGAGTACTACCAAACACACAGCGTCGTCAACTATCCCAACGAACATGCCTATACCCGGATTACGGAATTTAAACATATCCATCCGGTATCATCGTCGCGTACCACGATTTTGAAGGAGTATCCCCAGCCATACCGTCGGGGGGAGAATCAGCCCTTCTATCCCCTGCTGACCGAAGAAAACCGAACGCTTTATCTTCGGTACAAAAAGCTGGCGGATCGGATTCCCAATCTGATGACGGTCGGGAGGCTGGCGGAGTTCCGCTATTATGATATGGACGATATCGTGCTTCGGGCACTGACCCTCTTCGAGAAAGAGATTTGCCATGAAAAGTAGGATCCTGATCGCGACGCATCAACCCTATATCTTTCCGGATCTGCCCCTTTACGAGCCGGTGCAGGCGGGAGCGGTGAACGGGAAGGCCATTACCGGGTGTCTCCGGGATGACCGCGGTGACAATATTTCCGCTAAAAATCCTTTTTATTCCGAATTGACCGTTCTGTACTGGGCCTGGCGAAACGGTTGTTATGCGAAGGGGACCCTGGGCGGCCTGGTGCACTACCGGCGTCACTTCAAGGGGGAAGAGCCTTTTGGACGACATCGCATTCTCGGGGCGAAAGAGATTGCGGATATTCTGAAGGATTATGACGTCATTGTTCCCTCCCGCCGTCGCTACTACATCGAAACGGTTCAAAGCCATTATGCCCATGCCCATCATTCCGGGGATCTTTCGGTGGTTCGGGAGGTTCTGCAAGAGAAGGCTCCCGAATACCTGGAGGCTTTTGACCGACTGATGGAGAGGCGCAGCCTGCATCTTTACAATATGTTTGTCATGTCGGCGGAGCGTATCGACGCCTACTGTCGATGGCTTTTCCCTCTGCTTTTCGAGAGTGAAAAACACATCGACTACAGAAGTTACGACAGCTATCAGCGGCGGGTAATGGGATTTCTGGGGGAGAGACTCTTCAATGTCTGGCTGATCCGAAACGAATGGCGTCTGTACGAACGGGGCGTTGTCAATCTGGAAGGAGAAAATCTTTTCCGGAAAGGGTGGAGGATGATCGGCAGAAAAATCTTCTCATAAAGAGAAGGTATAATTTCGGACAGATCCGAGAGGAAAGAGGAGAGAAACGTGGCTTATTTCGTCATCAGCAGCCTGGTTTATCTCCTTCTGTTCTTTATTGATCTGCTGGTCGTTCATACGTTGGCCAGCTATCTGCTGCCGGATATCTACCGACATCCGCTCCTTCGTTATGTCTGGATGATCGCGCTCTATTGGACGGCTTTTCTCCTTCTGGGACTCTATACCCGGCGAATGAGTGCGTTGATGGAGACATGGCGGGGACTGCAGGCGACAGGATTGGCGATGATCGGGGTGGGAACGGTACTCTTTCTCTCCAAAGAGGGGGAGAACTATTCCCGTCTGATCGTTCTGGGGTACTTTCTGATTAATCTACTGATCCCTTTCTGGATGGCGGGGATTCGTAAGCGGCTGATGCGTTTGCCTTGGCTGAGGGAACGGGCTCTGCTGGTCGCCGATACGCAGGGGGAGCGAAGAGTCAGATCGTGGCTGAATGAAGAGCCGGGATATGGCTGGGAGCTTTCGGTACGTCTCAATCCTCCCGACGCGGGAGATCGCTTTGAAGTACCGGACGGAGAATGGCCTGTCGCGATCGTGGTCTCGGATACTCTGCCTCTGGAACGGACGCTGGCTCTCGTCGAAACACTGCAGCATCGGGCCGATCGGATTCTGCTGCTTCCCCGTTCCACCCGACTTCCCCTGTTTCAGGCCGAAGTCGTAGGGGCTCTCGGACGGAGCGGTGTCGCTTTTGATGTGCGCAACCGGCTTTTCGATCCCATCGATCGGGTGGTCAAAGCTTTTTCGGATCTTTTCCTGGGGCTGCTTCTGCTCATCCTGCTGGCTCCGGTATTGGGAGTCATTGCGCTTGTGATCTGGCTCAACGACCGATCCTCCCCGATCTATCGACAGGAGCGGGTCGGTCGGCAGGGGCGAACATTTTATATCTACAAATTCCGAACGATGCGACCGGATGCCGAAGAGCTCCTCGAGAGGCTTTTGGCATCCGATCCCGAACTTCGTGAGGAGTGGAAGCGGGAGCAGAAGCTCAAAAATGATCCCCGGATCACCTCCGTCGGACGATTCCTGCGTCGGAGTTCCCTGGACGAGCTGCCTCAACTTTTCAATATTCTTCGGGGGGAGATGTCGCTGGTGGGGCCCCGACCCGTAACCGAGCGAGAAGCTTCGAAATACGGGGAGTCTTTTCAGTACTACATTGCAGTCCGTCCCGGTCTTACCGGTCTTTGGCAGATCAGCGGCCGTAATGATCTGAGTTATGAAGAACGGGTGGAGTTGGACGGATGGTATGTCCGAAACTGGTCGATCAGTCTGGATATGATGATTTTGATTAAAACGTTTGGGATTGTCTGGAAGCAGGAGGGGAGCTATTAAGACACTGACGGAAAGCGAAACCTGGAAAACACGGTTGCTGACATGGATGCTGGCTCTTTTCCTTTTCTGGGTCGGTCTCGGGATCGGTGACAATCTCTCCGATGCAAGATTCTGGGTGGGAAGTACCTGGTCCATTCTCTACGGGGAGTGGATTTTTATGCTGCTGTATCTGGGGCTTTTCTCCCCCTGGAGAGCCCTGAGCGCGTCGATCGGTGCCCATCCTCTTGCCGTGAAACTCGGAATTCTCTGGCTGGTCGCGGTCTGGGCCTCCTGGATGCTTGCCCCCTTTTGCAGCCTCTCCAACCCCCTGTGTCTGATGCGCCTCGCCGAGACGATCACACACCCGCTTTTTTTTCTGATCCTCTGGCATTTTTTCAGCGAGCACAAGGTCGATTACGCGCTGATTATCCTCGCACTGCTGGGAGCGACAGTTCTGGTGATGGGCTATTTTGTCTATATTCATTTTGCCTATTCGGGGCTGCATGCCGATCGCGGAACGTTCAGTATGCGATCGTCCCATCTCTGGCTCAATACCCATGTCCATCGTATCGGATACCAGGTTGAGACGGCTATTTTGATGAGTACGGCGTTTCTCTTCGATCGGAAGAGCCGGGGACGCATATTTCCCGTTCTTCTTCTGCTCTTTCTTTTTCTGATCTGGCTGGGAGGCCGAGCCGCCCTCTTGGGGACGCTGGTCGGGCTCGCGGTGCTGTTCGTCCATTTTTGGGGAAGAAGAGCCTTTGTCTATATGCTGATCTTTTCACTCCTCACCACGTTGGCACTTTTTCTGCTCTGGCGGTATCGGCTGGTTGATTTCGGTTATATGGGGCGCATCTTCGAGCGGACTTTTCATGTCTCCTCCCTCGATCACCTTTTGTCGGGTCGGGTGCATCTTTGGAAGCTGCTTTTTCATGAGTTGCAGGGGCATTGGCTGTTTGGAAACGGACCGCAGAGTTACTACTTTTATGCCGACAGACCCCTGGAGGTGATTCATGCCCACAACTTTGTTTTGCAGTTTCTTGGTGAATGGGGGATTCTGGGAGCGGGTTCGGCCCTGGCGTTGCTCGTCCTCGCGTGGGTGTACGGGATGCGACAGCGCCGATCGGCACGCCGGGAAGCGGTTGCCGCCGCAGACTGGCGACTGGCTGCCGGAGTGACGCTTCTGGGGCTGAGTGTCACGGGACTCTTTGGCGGCATCTATTTTTTCAGCCAGAGTTCTCTCTTTCTTGCCCTCGGCTTTGCCGTGTGGCTCAAAAGATAATTATGTCAGAGGGAACTCCTTCGGTTTTGTTTATGATAGAGTGTTACCATAACCCAAATCCAATGATAAAGGAGTCAAGATGGCACCAAATGTACAGGAGATCAAGACGTTTCCTCTCGCCGGAACGGAGAATGGCAAAATCGAAGTGGCGGTGATCGCGGAACCTTACGGAGCGGGAAGCGCTCCGGTGGCGAGTGTGGGAATCTTTCTGGACAGCGGGAACAGTGAACCCGATTGGAAAGTTCATCTGCCCCAGGAGAATATCGATGAGGTGATCGCTGCGCTGCAGGAGGCAAAAGCCCGAATGTAGGAGCGCGGTAAAAGCGTACGCCTACTTCTCTTCCTCCGCCTTCATCTGTTTGTAGAGTTCGAGGGCTTTCTGCATTTTCTCTTTGTCGGGAATCTTTCGGCCGGCAATATAGCCGACAATTTTTCCATCCTGGTCAAATTTGGGTTTGATCCAGACGACGACCAGGTAGTATTTGCCGTCTTTACGCATATTTTTGACGTAGCCTTCCCAGTACTCTCCGTTTTTGATAGTCCGCCACATCTCACGAAATGCGGCTTTGGGCATATCGGGATGGCGATTGATGTTGTGAGGGGATCCGATGAGTTCCTCTTTGGTGTAGCCGGTCATCTCCCGAAATTTCTTGTTGGCGTAGGTGATGATACCGTACCGGTCGGTTTCGGTGATCATTACACCGCCGTCGAAAGGAACCTCTTCATCGACGGGATCGGGTTTGACAATGGTCTGCCCTGTAACAGTATTTTTGATGGTTTGGCCCATCGCTCCCTCCTTGGGGGGGTCAATTTTTAGTTTAAGGGTAGCAGGCGGGGGCTTAACATTCAATAAGATATGGCTGTTTGTGTCCCGTCGTCCGTCGCTTGTTGTCAGGGAGATTCGGGTGGGGAGGTACATGAATGCTTGATGGTCGCTTTCAGCTTTGCACCTTTGAAATGGATTGCTGCCGAGGTCGCGAGGGGAAGTGTCCGGTCGTCAGCAGGGGGCTTTGGTACAATACGGGACTTTATCACGGGAAGGAATCTGTACGTGAAACTGTACGAAACCATCGCGGAGATGCTGCGGGAGCGTTATCTGGTCATCGACGGCGCCATGGGGACCCAGATCCAGGATCTGGAGATCCCGGAGACGGCGTGGCTGGATGAAAAAGGCGAGAGTCAGGAGGGGTGCAACGAGCTGCTCAACGCCACCGCCCCCGAGATCATCGGCCGGATTCACAAGCGCTACGCCATGGCGGGCGCCGACCTGATCAAGACCAACACCTTCGGCGCCATGGACTGGGTGCTCGACGAGTACGGCCTGGGGCAGCGGGCCTACGAGCTCTCCCGCAGGGGCGCGGAGCTGGTCCGGGCGGTCTGCGACGAGTACTCCACCCCCGAGAAGCCCCGCTACGTCCTGGGCTCCATCGGCCCGGGGACCAAGCTGCCCAGCCTGGGGCACATCGACTACGAGGAGATGTTTGCAGGCTATCTGGAGACTGCCCGGGGGCTCATCGACGGGGGCTGCGACATTTTTCTCCTGGAGACCTGTCAGGATCCGCTCCAGATCAAGGCGGCGCTGCACGCCTGTGAAGCGGCCAACGCCGAGAAGGCGGCGAAGCTGCCGATCATGGTCTCGGTTACCATCGAGCTCTCCGGCTCCATGCTCATCGGGACCGACGCGGCGACCATCGTGACGATCATGGAGCCTTTCGACATCCTTTCCCTGGGCTTCAACTGCGGTACCGGCCCCGACCAGGTCAAAAAGCACCTCAAGGTCCTCTCCGAGCGCTGCCCCTTCCCCATCTCGGTCCACGCCAACGCCGGATTGCCCCAGAACCGGGGCGGCTACACCTACTACCCCATGGGGCCCGAGGAGTTCGCCGCCAAGCAGCTGGAGTTCACGGAGTTTGACGGGGTGAGCTTCCTGGGAGGCTGCTGCGGCACCACGCCCCAGCACATCCAGGCCCTGGCCAGGGCACTGGAGGGCAAAAAGCCCCGCCCGGTGACCGGCTCCATCCCTCCCTCCATCGCCTCGCTCTTTGGCAGCGTGGAGCTCTTCCAGGAGCCCGCGCCCCTGCTGATCGGAGAGCGCTCCAACGCCACGGGATCCAAGGCCTTCCGGGAGCTGATCCTTGCCGAGGA
>Ga0256843_1001272_pt1 | contig 20213 bp, 21 predicted proteins | sample AlvinellametaG_FD_191572 | JGI IMG/M metagenome (GOLD analysis project Ga0256843, IMG submission 191572) | Pompeii worm associated microbial communities from hydrothermal vent at the East Pacific Rise, Pacific Ocean - Alvinella | ecosystem: Host-associated > Annelida > Integument > Unclassified ... | reverse complement strand
CTGCATCTTTATCCCAAATAATCTCTTTCATCTTTACAAGGTCAATAACACCCTCAAAGTTCTCTTCTGCACCAATAGGAAGTTGGATTGGAACTGGATTACCTTTTAGTCTATCTTTGATTTGTCTCTCAACTTCATAAAAATCAGCTCCTGTTCTATCCATTTTGTTTACAAAAACAATAGATGGAACACCATATCTATTTCTCTGTCTCCAAACAGTCTCAGATTGAGGTTGAACACCACCAACAGCACAGAAAACTGATACAGCACCATCAAGTACTCTCATACTTCTCTCAACTTCAATAGTAAAGTCAACATGGCCTGGGGTGTCTATAATGTTTATCTGTTTACCTCTCCACTCACAAGTTGTAGCAGCAGAAGTAATTGTAATACCTCTCTCTTGTTCTTGTTCCATCCAGTCCATAGTGGCAGCACCATCATGAACCTCACCAATTTTATGCTCAACACCTGTATAGAATAGAATTCTCTCTGTTGTTGTTGTTTTACCTGCATCAATATGTGCAGCGATACCAATATTTCTTACATCTTCGAGTTTATGTGTTCTTGCCATAACCTATTCCCTTACCATCTATAGTGAGCAAATGCTTTATTAGCTTCTGCCATTCTATAAGTATCTTCTTTTTTCTTAAATGCTGCACCTTTTTCTGTTGCTGCATCCATAAGCTCATTTGAGAGTCTCTCAACCATAGTTCTCTCATTTCTTTTTCTAGCAGCATCAATCAACCATCTAATAGCAAGTGTTTGCTGTCTAGCTGGTCTTACTTCGATTGGTACTTGATATGTTGCACCACCAACTCTTCTACTTTTAACTTCCATAACAGGCTTGACATTATCCATTGCCTTGTTGAATACATCAATACCTTTTTCACCAGATTTCTCTTCAATTCTATCTAATGCACCATACATAATCTTTTGTGCAATAGATTTCTTTCCATCTAACATTACAGCATTTACAAATTTTGTTAAAACTTTTGAACCATGTACTGGATCTGGCAGTACTGGTCTAACAGGAGCTTTTCTTCTTCTCATATTTTATTATTCCTTCAATCTAATATTTTTGATTTACTCAATCCATTTCCCCTAAGGATAATTGAAACAGACTGGGTTCTTCTTGTTTGATTATAAATTATTTAGGTCTCTTTGTTCCATATTTAGAACGAGCTACAGTTCTACCATTTACTCCAGAAGCATCTAATGCCCCTCTAATAATATGATACTTAACACCAGGTAAATCTTTTACCCTTCCTCCTCTAACTAATACGATAGAGTGTTCTTGTAAGTTATGTCCTTCTCCACCAATATAAGCGATAATCTCAAATCCACTTGTAAGTCTAACTTTTGCAACTTTTCTAAGAGCTGAGTTAGGTTTTTTTGGAGTTGTGGTATAAACTCTAGTACATACACCTCTTCTTTGAGGACAGCTAACTAACGCCGGTGATTTTGATTTTTTAATCACTTTTTTTCGTTCTCTACGAACTAATTGATTAATTGTAGGCAATACAATTCCTTTCTTTTGTTTTTTTTGAATTAAATCTGGGCTTGGAAATCCCTAAAAAACGGTCTTTAAACGCATTTTTGGCATTTTCAAAGTGCATATTATACCCAAATAGACTTATTTTACTATTTAGTTTGTATTATAAAACAGAAAAAGAGTCTAACTTAACAACTAGGTACATTTCCTGAGTCACTTGCAAATTCAATAAGAAATGCACTAATATCCAAAAGATATTTATCTTTTATCTCAACGCCATTACATACTGCTTTGATTTCATCAGCTAATTTACCATCTTTTTCAATTTTAATCCACTCATCTTGAGTATGTTTTTTAGCAAACTCTCCACCCTTCATACCACACACTTTTTTTAATTTTTTAGCATAAAGTTTTTGTCCTTTTGATGAGTTACCAGAAGCTTTACTATCTTTACTATCAGGAGCTGTCTCTTTAGCTTCTTTTGATGTACTATTCTTCTCTGAAGCTTTTGTTTCAACCTCTTTTTTATTAGTTACAGCCTCTTTTTTATTAACTACAACCTCTTTATCAGCGACATTATGAGTAACAGTAGGTACACTTTTTTCAACATGTTTTACAGTATCATTTTTTAAATCTTCCTGTTTAACATCATTACCACATCCATTTAAAAAAATAAGAAAGCTACTAACTAAAGATAAGCCTATTAATTTTTTGTGTTCCATTTTTTTCCTTAAATATTTTTTTCATTTAAACATATAAAAATATATTTAAACTGTTTTTTATTACTTATTTATAATTATAAGAATTAATATAGTAGCATATTTTTTTAAAAACTAAATAAGTTTCAAAAAAAAAATTTAATCTAAAATTAATTTTTTTTAGCCCCTAACATCATAATTCCAAATGAAACTATAGTACCTAATATCATCTGAATAGAAAAATCCACTTTGATAGGAAAAATATATGGTTGTAAAACCAAAACAGTCAAAAATCCACCAATCAGAGCAAATAGAACTGTTTTTTCATTTCCTCTATTGGTAAAAATTCCTGCTCCATATACTCCTAAAAGTGAAGCATAAGCAAATGCCATTACGCCCAATGCGAAATTTAGTAGTGGTAGTTGTGTATATTGTTGCCAATAGTAACTAATCATAGCCATAGCAGATAATAAGATAGCAAAGACAATAACCATTATACGACTAACTTTAAGAAAATATGTTTCATCTTTACCCTTTGGTGCTAACCATGGACGATAAATATCCTCAACAGCTACCGAAGCCATAGCAGATAGAACTGAGTTTGTAGATGATAAAGCAGCTGCTATTGCTCCAACTGTTACTAATCCTCTAAGCCCCTCTGGCATCTCATTTAAGATATAAAACATAAATATAGTAACTCTATTCCCATCAAACTGTTGGTCTATACAACTCTCCTTTATTCCAGAAAACTCTGGATGAGTATAAAACAGATAAAGCAATAATCCAATAAATAGAAATAGTATAGCAACAGGAATAGTAAATATAATAGAGTAGATAAGAGACTTCTCTCCCTCTTTTTTATCTCTACAAGTTAATACTCTTTGAGTCATATCTTGGTCTAATCCATATGCTGCTATATTTAACAAAAGCCATCCACTAATCAGTGTCCATATAGTAAACCCACCTGAAAATGAAAAATCTATAACTTTTAATTTTTGTTCATTTTCTAAAGTTGTAAAAATAGTAGAAAAATCAGCATCCAAACTATAATATAGATAAAATAGTACAGCCAATCCAGCTCCAATATATGTAATAGCTTGAATAACATCAGATAGTATAACAGATTTAACCCCACCAAAATAGGTATATCCTAAAGCACCAATTATTAAGATAGATATAGAGATAGCAATATGTAATGCTGATATATCATAAAACAGTATCATAGATATTGCCAAAGCTCCAATATATAACCTAGCCCCACTAGCAAAAAGTCGCCCTACTAAAAACATAACCCCTGCATATCTCTTTGCCCTAGGTGTATATCTATGTTCCAAGTACTCATATACTGTTATAGCCTTGATAGCATAAAATCTAGGTACTAATACTTTTGCCACAAATATAACTGCTAATAGAGCTGATATATAAAATCCTATAAATGTCAAATCTTTGCCAAAAGAGTACTCAGGACCACCTAAAAATGTAGCAGCAGATTGAGAAGTTGCTAGAACTGATATAGCCACAGCCCACATAGGCATACTATTATTTCCCGTGAAGTAATCCCTAGAACTTTGAACTTTAGTTTGACTAAGTATCACAGAGGTTAAAATCAAAATAAGAAAATATGAAACAAAAACTATCCAATCTATAGTACTAAATGATGAGTTCATTATATTATATACCTTTTTTAAAGGCATTATATCAAAATATTAAATCATTTTAACCCTAAATAACATCATCTAATTCATTATATTAATAAAAAAATTAATTATTATTTTATATTTTTAATTTAAAATTATTTTAAGTATTATATAAATATAAAGTGTGTAGTATTCTATAATACATTAGATATTTTTTTTAATTTTAAAATAAGTTTATCTACATAAAAGGATTACAAGATGTTAAACAAAATCTTATTAACAATTATTCTATTTACTATAACTATCTCTGCGTCAGAAGAGTTTACTTCAGAAAGATTTTTAGGAATAGAAGCTGGGTATGGAACAGTAAAATATACCAACAAAATAGGTGTTACTCAATCAGAAAAAGGAGTTGAATTCGGATTTAGAATTGGAGCTCAAAATGATGAGTGGAGAACAACAATCTCAGCCCACAACTTCAATAAAAATGGAGAAAAATATTTTCGTACAATGCTACAATTTGATAAATTTTTATGGACTAACCTATATAAGACAGACAATATAATATTCAAACCATATATAGGTGCACATATTGGATGGTTAAAATATATGGGAGATAATAGCTCTAGTGATGACCAAGGGATGATTTATGGTGGGCAAGTAGGTTTAGCATGGAATGTTTTAAGAGAAGTTGATTTTGACTTTGGCTATAGATATTCAATATCTGATATTAATAAAGTTGATGATATTGGTAGTGTTGTATTTGCTGTCAATTATTTATATTAAGAAGGATTTATTTATGAAAAATTATTTAATTAAATATATAATATTTTTTATGGTTTTATGGTTTAATGCTTGTGGAGAAACTGGAAGTAGCCATATTACCACTCAATCAACTAATTCAAAAATTGAAGTAGAAACAGAAAACACTCTAATTGATAGTACTCAAACTAAATTCTATATGGAATTTACAATGAAAAGTAATTATGAAACAGGAGTAATATCTGAATTATCTGATATATCTTTGGATTTAAATACTTGTAAAATAGCTCAAATAAATCTAAATACTATAAATAACAAAATTATATTTGACCAACCTCAACAGACTCATACTATTAAAGTTACAGCAGAATTTATTAAACCTTGTTTACCAACTGGATATATTATTAGTGCTAAAAATAGATTAGTTTATGAAGGTACATCTAATGAAATGCTATATAATTCAGGACTTAAACCAATACAAATTAATGAAGATATCACAATATCAAATGATGATAATAGTAGTGACAACTCAACAGATAATAGTAATGAAGATGATAATATCTCTACTGAAAACAATAATGATAATAGTGCTATTCAAGATTATGATATTAAATTTACTCCTATTGATAACAGTTCAAAAATCGAATTAAATAGTCAAAAAAGATACTTATTATCATTAATAAGTTTAGACAATAATACAACTATTGAGGATAATAATATCAACAGCATTTCTATTAGTAGTAGTGACCCATCTAAAGCAAAACTAATTAATCCAAATGAATATTCAGATGAAACTATCGCTAAATCAGAGTTAACCTTTAACAATAGTAACAACATTGATGTATATTTACAAACATACAACTCATCTGGTATTGTAAATTTAAAAGTAACTGCAAATTATATAAACAATAAAAATGAAAATCACGATATAAATGTAACTATACCTATTACAATATTATCAGGAGAGCCGACAGCATTTTCAATTAATCCTGCAGGAGTAAAATATGATATTCAAACAAAATGGTTTGAACAAAAATTTTTAATATCTGCATCGGACAAATATAATAATATAGTTAATACTCATCCTATAATAAATATATCTGCTATGGCTGATTTTACTAGAGATAATAATGGTAATAGAATATTACACGGTAGCTTTAGTAATATTAAAGGAACATTGATAGCAGATGATGATACACATATTGCAACATTTGAATCAAACGAAACAAATCTATCCAATATCGATAGTCAAAGAGATTTTTTATTTCTGTTTGGTGATGTAACTGCTTATGAAGCTTTGGGAAAATGGAATATAGATTTATATAACAACACAGATACAACTTTAGATTTAACAGATTCATATTATGGAAAATCTCAAAATAACTTAGGATTTGCCATAGGACATAACTATTATAAAGAGATATGTAGTAGTGAATCTAAAGAGTGGGAACTTCAAATCGATTCAACAGATGGTAGCTATAAATTAGATGATGAAGGTAAAGCCTATATGAGTCTAAAATTTCCTGCCTATATGATAGGTAAAAAAATTGCATTAAGTGTTAATTTTTCTGGGACTCAAAAAAGAAGTGGAGAAGTTCATTTTGAGACGCTACATAGTTTTGATGGAGTAAAAACACCAAAAACTATCACACTAGAAGCAAATGCTACTGCTACTGCTGAAGCTATATATTTTGAGGTTAATACAGGTACAGGAGATAGATTTTGGGTTAAGAATGCAAAAGTAGTATGTAATACAACAGCTGAAAATGTTATGGTTACAAACTTCTCACAAAACAGTGAGGTAACAAAAATAGAAGATTGTGGTGGAACAGAAAATGGTGAAATAGCTTATTGGAAATTCACAGTATCATTGATAGACAAGTCAAAACAAGGTTCTCTATCTTTTAATGAGTGCCAAGTATCTAGCTTTATAAATGGATTTTAATTAAAAAAGAGCAACTTTTTGCTCTTTTATCTATTTTTTCTACTCTTTTAACTATAATTTCAAAAACTTATCTTAGGTACTAAACAATGATTGATTTAAAATATTTACAAAAAAATTTCGATGAGGCAAGTAAAAAACTTGCTAAAAAAGGTGTTGATAGTGATACACTAAATAATCTAAAGTCACTATTTGCAAAACTAAAAGAGGCAAATAGAGAACTAGAAGAGGCAAAAGCTGAACAAAATAGAATGTCTAAACTATTTGGTCAATATAAAAGAGAAGGCAAAGATATCTCTGAACTAAAAGCTAAAGTTGATGCAAACAAAGAGATAATAGCTAAACTTCAAGCAGTAGCAAATGATGCACAAGAAGCATTAAATAGTATGGCTTTAGCTATTCCAAATTTTCCAGATGACTCAGTTCCAGAAGGAAAAGATGAAGATGATAATATTGAGATTAAAAAAGTTTTAAACCCAAAAGAGTTTGAGTTTAAACCAAAAGAGCATTGGGAGTTGGCTGAAGTTAATGGTTGGATAGATTTTGAACGAGGTGTAAAACTAGCAAAAAGCCGTTTTTCAGTCCTAAGAGGAGATGGAGCTAAACTTGAAAGAGCTTTGATTAACTTTTTTTTGGATACCAATAGAGAAAAAGGGTTTGAAGAGGTTTGCGTACCATTTATAAATAACGCTACTATGCTTCAAGGAACAGGTCAACTTCCAAAATTTGGAGATGATTTATTTAAAATCGAAGATGAAGAGCTATATCTAATCCCAACAGCAGAGGTACCATTAACCAATCTATACAACAATGAGATACTATCATCAAAAGAGCTACCTATACTTCTAACAGGATATACACCTTGCTTTAGAAAAGAGGCAGGTAGTGCAGGACGAGATACAAGAGGAATGATAAGACAACACCAATTTGATAAAGTTGAGATGGTAGCAATATCAAATCCTAATGAGAGTGATAAGATATTTGAGATGATGGTTCAAAATGCTTCAGATATATTAACCAAACTAGAGCTTCCTCATAGATGGGTAGAGCTTTGTGGAGGAGATTTGGGCTTTTCTGCTAGTAGAACAATAGATTTAGAGGTTTGGCTACCTGGTCAAAATAAGTATAGAGAGATATCTTCTATATCAAATACTAGAGATTTTCAAGCTAGAAGAGCCAAAATTAGATTTAAAGATGGGAAGAAAAATCAGTTAGTTCATACTCTAAATGGTTCAGCTCTTGCTGTTGGTAGAACACTTATTGCTATTATGGAGAACTATCAAAATGAAGATGGAACCATAGAGATACCAAAAGTATTACAAAAGTATATATAGAACAAAATATGATATAATCACACAAACGACAGAAAGGAAGACATATGTTTAAGAAAGTTATTATGAGTTCAATTATTACATCAGGAGTACTTTTTGCTCAAAGTGGTGTGGGTATCAATGTAAATAAAGATGATTTAGAAATCGAAGGTACACTAGACTCAAGAAATTTAGCCGCACTCCAAACAAGTAGCACAATCTATTTAGGAGATTTCAACTTTATCAATATAGATAGTGGTGATGTTAACTCCAAACTAGTAGGTGTTGGCTTTGGAGCAACAAATAAATTTGAAGGTGTTGAAGGAGTTGAACTTACATTTGGAGCTAAATTGATACTTAGTAATATAGAAGATGATAGAAAAAATATTGATGATTGGTTCTCTGCCTTACCTCTTATGGGTATGATTAGATATACATTTCCTCCATTAATGTTTAATATACCTCCTATATCATTAGAAGGAAAACTTCTATATGCACCTGGGGCTTTAGCATTTGGTGATTCTGATAATTATCAAGAATTTAGAGTTTCAGGAGATATTGAAATGATAGAAAATGTAAAGATATATGCAGGATATAGAAATATAATAACTGGATATGAAACAGATACAAACTATGTATTTAGTAATGGATTTTATGGAGGAATAAAATTTATATACTAAAAGTAATATCCCTATAAAGGGATACTACGACTTCTCTTTTTCACTCACTTTTTCCTTATGAGCTAAACGAGACTCCATACCATTCTCTTCTTCAAACTCTTTGATAATAGAATAAACTTTAGTTCCTTCAATTACCTCTACATTTAATAATACTTCAGCCATTCTATCAATAGCACCTCTATATGTATTTAGAGTATCTTTAACAAAATCATATCTCTGTGCTAAAGTAGATTTGATATAGGCATCAATCTCCTGAGCCATCTGTTCAGAGAACTCATTTGAGGTATATCCACCACCTAAAAATGTGCTTTGACTTCTGGATAAAACCATCAATCCTGCAACCTCTGTCATACCATAGACCATAATCATATCTTTTAAAATAGCTGTTGCACGGTCAAGGTCATTTCCTGCACCTGTACTTACCTCTCCGATAAAAATCTCCTCAGCCGCCCTTCCACCTAAAAGAACATCAACCTCAGCCAATAGCTCATGTTTTTGAGTTAAAAACTTATCCTCTTCATCAGGAAGATGCAAAGTATATCCCAACGCTCCAAGTCCTCTAGGAATTATGGAAACCTTTGTAGTTCTAGTAGCACCCTCAGTTAGCTCTGCCATAAGAGCATGTCCACTCTCATGATATGATACTATTCTCTTCTCTTTTTCAGATACTTTTCTATTTTTTCTCTCTAGCCCTACAAATGCTCTCTCTACAGCTTCAAGTAGATGCTCTTGCATAATAGTCTTTTTGTTAGCTCGACCTGCTAAAAGTGCTGCTTCATTAATAATATTGGCTAAATCAGCTCCTGCCATACCAGCTGTCTGTTTTGCTATAGTTTCTAAATCAACAGACTCATCAAGCTTAACATCTTTTGAGTGAACTTTTAAAATTGCAAGTCGTCCTGCATAGTCTGGTTTATCAACAAGTACCTGTCTATCAAATCGTCCTGCTCTAAGCAGTGCTGCATCAAGAGTCTCTGGTCTATTAGTCGCTGCTAAGACAATAACTGGTGTATCTGTACCAAATCCATCCATCTCTGCTAAAAGTTGATTTAGTGTCTGCTCTCTCTCGTCATTTCCACCTATTTGACCACCACTAGCCCTACTCTTACCAATAGCATCAATCTCATCTATAAATACTATAGATGGAGCAGCCTTTTTTGCCTGTTCAAAAAGGTCTCTAACACGACTAGCACCAACACCTACAAACATCTCAATAAAACTAGAACCACTTACAGAGAAAAATGGAACATCAGCCTCACCTGCTACTGCTTTTGCCAATAGTGTTTTACCAGTTCCAGGAGGTCCTACTAGTAGAACCCCTTTTGGTATCTTTGCACCTAGTTCTATATATCTCTCTGGATACTTCAAAAAGTCAACAATCTCAACCACTTCATCTTTGGCTTCTTGGACTCCTTGAACATCATCAAACTTGACATTTGGTTTTTCTGAGTTGATATTTTTTCCAACCTTTCCAGCACCTAATATGCCACCCATACCTTTGCTCATCTTTTTTGCCAAAAAGAGCCATATACCCAAAAAGATAAATATAGGAAGCAACATACTAATAAGTTGAGAGACTATCCCCTCACCTATACGACCCTCATATGTGATATTTCTATCCTCTAGTAGAGGAATTAGCTTATCATCAAATGCAGGAACATTTCCAGCTATATATCTAACTGTACCTGTTTTATCAATAGCTTCAAGTGTATTGCTAGTGATTTTTACAGAGCTTACTTTGTTATCTTTGATATACTTTTTGATATCAGAGTATTTTACTCTTTTGGTTTTAGTAATTTTAGGATTACCCATTATCTCAGATAGTCCTGTATCACCCTCATTCGCAAATGACTTAAAAAGAATAATAATAACTACTGAAAAAATCGCAAACGCCAATAGTGGGTTGTCATTAAAAAAGTTATTATCATTGTTCTGATTATTATTTTGGTTACTATTTTGACTACTCATTATATTTTTTTATCTTCCTTATACTTTTTGATAGATAAGTGTTACCCACTCATCTTTTAATTTTCTATCCAATAACTTTAAGTCACTATAAACTTCTGTTACTTGTGACTCCTTTTTATCTAAAATACCTGAAAGTATCAAGATACCATCCTCTTTTAGCACTTTTTTTATATCATTTACTATAAATTTTAACACATCAGCTATAATATTAGCTATAACTATATCATATTCGCCTTTTGCTTGGTTGGCTGACCCCTCCCACAGTGCTTCATACTCTGCACCATTTAGTTCAAAATTAGCATCACAACTATCAACTGATATTGGGTCTGTATCACACAGCTCAACACTACAGCCAAGCTTATAACAAGCAAGTCCTAAAATTCCACTTCCACACCCAATATCCAAGACTCTCTCATCACCTTTGACTATCTCACTTATAGCTTCTAAACAACTAAAAGTAGTAGCATGATGACCAGAGCCAAAAGCTAATGCTGGGTCGATTTTAATATTTATTTTACCCTCTTTTTTCTCATACCAACTTGGATAGATATAAAATTTTCCAACTTCTATAGGTTTTATAGAATTTTGATAGCTTTCTATCCAATCTCTGTTCTCTTTTTGCTCAATAGTATAAGATATATCCATATCTCCACCAAGTGATGCTACTAGTGACTCAACAGCCTTTTGAATATGCTCAACACTATTTTCACTTCGAACTATAATCTTATCTTGAGCTATCTCTACACCATCACTAATATTAGCAACAAAGTCAGCAATAAAATCAACAAACTCCTCTGGAAGTTTAATAGTTAGTTCATTATATACATTTTTCACTATAACCCTTTTGATAATTTAAATGCCTCTTCTAAATCAAGAGTACCCTCATAAAAAGCTTTACCCACAATGGTTCCATCTATATTAGCCTCTATAAGTCTTTTGATATCTTCTATATCTTTAAGCCCTCCACTAGCAATAGTCTCAACCCCACTAGCCTCTTTAATGGATAAAGTAAAATCAATATTAACTCCACTCATCATTCCATCTCTACTAACATCAGTACAGATTATAGCCTCAACTCCTGCATTAGCAAACTCACGAGCCAAATCAGTAGCTCTCATATCACTAACCTCACCCCAACCCTCAACAGCAACCATGCCATCAATAGCATCAATTCCTACAACTACAGGGTATTTTTTTGCCATATCTTTTACAAACTCAGGGTCTTTTACTGCTATTGAACCAAGAATAACTCTATCGATTCCAAGTTCAAGATACATCTTGATAGTCTCTTCATCTCTAATTCCACCACCAAGTTCTAGTTTGAGGTTACAATTCTCTCTTATCTTTTTTATCTGTTCTAAATTTTTTGGCTCACCTGCAAATGCACCATTTAGGTCAACTAGATGAACCCACTCGCTTCCTAATTCTTCAAATCTTTTAGCTACTTGCCACGGCTCATCACTATATATTTTGGCACTATCCATTAGACCTTTGCTTAGTCTTACTGCTTTGCCATCTTTTAAATCTATCGCTGGTAGTATTGTCATTTTTGTTCCTTGAATATGTTTTTTAGTTTTTGTTTTAGTTTGTTGAAGTTTGGATGAGAAAAATCAAATGGTGCATTTGGATATGCTATTTTATATATTTGGTTTAAAATAGCTTTGTAGTTCTCTTTTGATTTAAACTCACTACAATCTAAAAAATCCTCTATACACTCTTTCTGTTTTTTAGGGATAGAAGACAAAATCAGAGACTCCAAATAGCCACTTTTTGTTTTTGGGTCACAAGTTATATATATATCGCTATAGTTTTTTAAGCCTAACTCATTTATAACTTTTTCTAACTCTTTTTTTGTATTTTCATATCCACCATATTTTAAATCATTCTCTTGATAATCTGCATCTACAACAAAAAGTATTTTAGAGATGATATTTTCATGAAATTCCATCAATAACTCTTTATATGCTCTATTATCAATTTTAAAAAAGTTACTTTTTGTTCCTATTCCAAAAAATTTTACATTTGTTATATCTAAGTTTAAATTTTCAATCAATAATTTTAGAAGTTCATTATCAGCTGTTTTTTTAGCATTGCCTTCATGTAAAATAGCTACCATTTATCTAACCTCATGTCCATCTTCAAGTGCATATTGAAGCATATCATAGTCTCTAACTCCTGCTATAACACCTCTATTTTCTAATTTAGTTAACTTTATAAACTTAGTATCTTTATCTTTTAATTTTTTAGCAACTCTTGCATAGAACTCTATACACTCTTTTGAGTGGGTTGTGGCAAATAGCTGGACATTCTGTTCTGTTGATAGAGTTATGATTATTTCTAAAAGTAAATCAAGCTTACTATAGTGTATCCCATTATCTATCTCATCAATAAATAGATAACCATTTTCACAAGCATATAAAGCAGATATAATAGATACAAACTGCTTAAGTCCACCTCCAAACTCATTTATATCTCTATACTCTTTACTATCTTTTAATCTACACTCTGGGCTATTGTCAAATATTTTAAACTTCTCTATATTTGGGTCAAATTGGTTTATATAACTATTTAAAGTCTCCTCTTTATCTTTTCTCTGAACTGATATATATACCTCTTTTAACCAAAAATTACTAAATCCAAAACTATCTATAAAATATATATTATCTATCTTATTAATTTGATATGAGAACTCATTTGCATTTAAAATAATCTCTCTACCATCTATCTTGAAACTATACTCTACTTTTCCATAACCTCTTATTATAGAAAAACCAACTTCTCTTATATTGCTTTTAGAGTAGTATTGTGAAGTTTTTTCAAAAAGCTCTTTGGGATTATCTATATTACTATTTTCAAGTTTGTTTCTTTGAAAATTTACAAAAACAATAGCACTAAATAGACTCTCTATATCTATAGCATGTGCATTTATTCCAATCGCCTCCATAAAAGCAGTCTTCCCCACATTATTTTTCCCACCAATAAGATTAACCCTACCAAATCCATCAGCTCTAAAATCTTTAAACAGTTTATAGTTTTTTATCTCTATCTCTTTTATAAAATGCTCACTCATTGGTTCTCCTTGTTTGGTTTTGACGGTATTTTCAGGGGAAAACACCCTACAAATTTATAAAATTTTCTATAATTTTTAGACCATTTTCATGGCTTTTTTCTGGGTGAGGCTGGATACCGTATATGTTGTCTTTGTTTACAGCACTTGTAAACTCATATCCATAATAGGTTTTTCCTATGGTATATTTATCATCACACTCTACATGATATGAGTGTACAAAATATAGATAAAAATCACTAGGCAATCCTGCAAACAGTTTACTGTTCTCTGTTCCCTGTTCACTATTCACTTGAAAAACTTCATTCCATCCCATATGTGGTACTTTTAATTTATGGTCAAATCTACTCTCATCAAATGGTACTACGGCTCCCTCTATAACTCCTAGTCCTTTATGGTCTCCAAACTCTTGGCTACTCTCAAATAATAACTGCATACCAAGACATATACCAAGCAGAGGCTTACCACTACTAGCATACTCTTTTATCGCTTCATCCATTTTATTACTCTGTAGATGTTCCATAGCATCACCAAAAGCTCCTACTCCAGGTAGGATTAGTTTATCATAGTTTTTTAATTTATTAGGATTGCTCTCTACAGCAATATTGGCTCCTATAATCTCAAAAGCATTTATAACAGATGCCAAGTTTCCCATATTATAATCTACAATTCCTATCATATCGACTCCATATAATTTAGTGTGATTATATCAAAATAAGACTATAAACGGATTAGAGAAAGAGATGATGGTTCAATTATCACTTGAACCATTAGAAGATTTTTATAACTATTTTGCAAAATCCTTTAAAGCATATTGATAAGCCTCATCAAAATTCATAACCTTACCTTGATGTTTGTTTGCAAATCGCCTAGCACTCATACGCCCTTCAAAAGCATATTTACTTAAACCACTCATAGTTCCTCTAACATCACTACCCACCACATAGGTAGCATCCTCAACAGGTATAAATTTTAGAGTATCTACAGCTACAACTTTTATATCAGACAGATTAGTTTTATTGATACTTTTATCTTTTGCTAAGCAGTGAATAGAACAGTACTGTCTAACTTCTCCATTATGTGTTGCTGCATGGTTTGTTTTATAAAACATAGGTAGTTTCATACCACAGATTATGCAGTTCTCTTTTTTATCCCCTTTTTGCAAAATGATTGCATCTTTTTTATCTACTGTTTGAAACATCTTAAACTTTTGTGCTGTTGGTTTACCCTCTTGTTCAACACAACCTCCCATTAACAATAACATAGACAATAGAACTAAAATTTTTGTTTTCATATCAAAACTCCTATAATAATATTATTTTATAATATAGTAGATATTGTTAATTTAGTGTTAATAAAATCATAGATACCATACTATATGAACAAACAGATATTATTTGCAACACTTCTTTATACATTATCGGTTTTAGTTTTATTGGGTTTAGTTATAAATATTTTTGATAATGGCATTGTAATTGTAGTTATTTCGACTCTAGTTTTATCTCTAATATTTGGATATATACTCAACAGCTATATTTTAAGCCAAAAATTCAATATGGATGAAAATCTACTACATCTAACCAAAGAGATAATACATGAATTAAATATACCACTATCTACTATCGAAGCAAATATCTCTTTGTTAAAAAAGAGACTAAATAGTGATGAGAAATCTATAAAAAGACTCTCTCGTATAGATGAAGCATCCAAAAGATTAAAAAGATTATACAGTGAACTAGTCTATAGTATAAAAAAAGAGATACAAAGTATAGAAAAAGAGAATTTTGAACTAAGTGATTTGATTATAAACAGAGTAAATGAACTAAAACTTCTAAATAGAAACCACTTTGAACTACATCTAAAACCTCACTATATTCAAGCAGATAAAATTGGATTTGAAAAAATGTTGGATAATATCTTGATAAATGCTATGAAATACTCCCATAAAGATAAACCCATAACCATAAAACTTGAAAAAAATATCTTGACTATAGAAGATAGAGGTATAGGAATGGATGAGACTGAACTTATTCGTATATATGAAAGATATTATCAATCAAATAATAATATTCAAGGGGATGGTATAGGTTTGGCATTGGTTAAAGCCTATTGTGATACTGAAAAGATAAAGATATGGATTAGTTCCCAGAAAAGAGTGGGAACCAAAGTTAGTTTTGATATATCTAATATTATAAATTAGATATATTTTTTGTCAATTTTAAATGAATCAAACTTAGTTAGTTTATTTTTAATAATAAACTTTTTAAGTCTTCTAGTATATTTACCTCTAAGCTCACAATAGTTAACTAAATACTGTACAAGCTGAAGTGGATTATCTGTTATATTTCTCTGCTTTCTAAAGCTTTTATATGCCCCTCTACCTATTGTTACAAAGTAATCATCAACAGCATCACTAAGATTTTTGTACTTTTTAACATAGATTGATTTTCCATTTCTAGTACCTTTAGCTCTCATTCTTGGCTCATTTTTATTAAATGACCACATACCAAAAATATTGTTACCCTCTTTAAAAAATCTAGATTCACCCCATGCAGACTCAATAGCAGCTTGTGCTAAAACAATACTAACAGGATGAGTTTTCATTCTTGAAAGAAGTTCTTTGTTATCTTTAGTTCTGAATTTTTTGTACATTTTGTCGAGGAAGAGTAGGTCTTTAGTTGAAGGATTTGGGTTGTTTATGATATTTTTAGCCCTCGTCCTCAGAACTTTAAACTTCTGTTTACTAATCAAAATAGCTGGTAGCAACATATGAAAAAATCTCTTTTTCTTTTCTGAAACTTGTAATTTATTCAAAGAAATAGTGTTGGTGTAGTTGATTGGTTCAACTTTTTTATCTTTGAAAATAGTAATATCACTTGGAGTAGATATTCTCTTATTAACAATTTTAGCAAACTTATCGCTAGACTCTTTTTCAGGTTCATTTAAATCAGTTTTAACTGACTTTGTTTTATCAACAATCCCTGCCTTATTATCATATTTTTCTAAAGCATTATTAACTTCTAAAAAATACGAATTTTCAAAAGAAAATCCCGTAATAGTTACGCTAATAAAGATTAAAAAGTATTTAATCATGTTTTATCACCTTTTGTAAAAAAATTTCAGAATTATATCTTGGTAAACTTAAAATAAAATAATTTTCAATATTTTTTTTACTTTTTTTTTACTTTTTTTAAAAGCAAAAAAATAACTATTAAAAGTCTATTTTTCAATAGTTCAGAGGTGATTTAAACAATTTATTTTATAGTTATATATTTAATGTAAGTAAAAAAATAATAAAAAAAAGTTAAATATTTTACATTTAATACATTTAAATTAGAATTTTCCCAATAGTAATTATATTTTAGATTTTTTTTGCTATACTTACGAGCATAAATTTAAACAATTAGGAGAGTGTCATGGCACTATTTGATGAAGTAAAAGAGGTAGTTGTAGAACAACTAAATGTTAGTCCAGATGAAGTTAAAGAAGAATCTAAATTTGTTGAGGACCTTGGAGCTGATAGTCTTGATGTAGTTGAATTAGTAATGGCACTTGAAGAGAAATTCGATATAGAAATTCCTGATGAAGATGCTGAACAAATTGCAACTGTAGCAGATGCAATTAAATTTATTGAAAACATTCAAGCATAATTTAAATTATGTAGCTTTCCCCCAAATTTATAGGGGGTAAATATAGATATATATCAAAACAGATTAAAATCTCTTTTGATATATATCTTAGAACCAAGAACAGGAGATAGAGTGAAAAGAGTAGTAGTTACTGGCTTAGGCATGATTAATAGTGTAGGACAAGATAAAGAGACAGCATTTTCTGCAATTTTAGATGGAAAATGTGGTATCAAAAAAATTGAACTTTTTGATGTTGAAAAGTTTTCTGTAAAAATCGCTGGAGAGATTGTAGGTTTTGACCCAAGTGAAGTTATGGATGCAAAAGAGGTAAAAAAAGCTGATAGATTTATACAACTTGGTCTAAAAGCAGCTAAAGAAGCGATGATTGATGCAAATTTTAAAGAAGATGAACTTGACAAAAACAACTTTGGTATCTCTTCTGCTTCTGGAATTGGAGGACTACCAAATATAGAAAAAAACTCGGTCATTTGTGCAACTAGAGGTCCTAGACGAATATCTCCATTTTTTATTCCCTCTTCTCTTGTTAACATGTTAGGTGGTTTTATCTCAATTGAACATGGACTAAAAGGTCCAAACTTATCTTCTGTAACTGCTTGTGCCGCAGGAACTCATGCTATTGCAGAAGCAACAAAAACAATCATGTTAGGTGGAGCTGACAAAATGCTAGTAATTGGTGCTGAATCAGCTATATGTGGTGCAGGAATTGGTGGATTTGCTTCCATGAAAGCTCTTAGTACCAATAATGATGACCCACAAGGTGCATCAAGACCATTTGATAAAGATAGAAATGGATTTATTATGGGTGAAGGTGCAGGTGCATTAGTACTAGAGGATTATGAAAGTGCAAAAGCCAGAGGTGCTAGAATATATGCTGAGGTAATTGGATTTGGAGAGAGTGGAGATGCTAATCATATCACTACTCCTGTAATGGATGGACCTCTTAGAGCTATCAAATCAGCTTTAAAAATGGCAGGAGATATCAAAGTAGATTATATTAATGCACATGGAACCTCTACTCCAGCCAATGACAAAAATGAAACAGCAGCTATCAAAGAGGCCTTTGGTGGCAAAGAAAACTGTCCTCCTGTTAGTTCAATCAAAGGTCAAATAGGTCACTGCTTGGGTGCTGCTGGTGCCATTGAAGCAGTTGTATCTATTATGGCAATGCGTGATGGTAAATTACCACCAACTATTAACTATACTACTCCTGATGAAAATTGTGATTTGGATTATATTCCAAATGAGGCTAGAGATGCTGAGCTTAATGTTGTTATGAGTAATTCGTTTGGTTTTGGTGGAACAAACGGAGTTGTAATCTTCAAAAAAATATAAGGTCGATATATGGCAACATACTTAGAGTTTGAAAAAAAAATTGAGCAGATTCAACAAGATATTGACGCTGCAAAAGCAAGAGATGATAAATTTGCATTAGAAACATTTGAGAAAGATTTGGATAAAGAGGTTACAAAGACATTTAAATCTCTCAGTGCATATCAAAAACTTCAACTAGCTAGACATCCTGACCGTCCATATGCGTTGGATTATATTCGTGCTATATTAGAAGACTCTTATGAAATTCATGGAGATAGAGCTTTCAGAGATGACCCAGCTATAGTTTGTTATATAGGATATATAGATGGTCAAAAAGCTATGATAGTTGGAGAACAAAAAGGTAGAGGTACAAAACATAAACTAAAAAGAAATTTTGGTATGCCAAACCCAGAAGGATATAGAAAAGCTCTTAGAGCTGTAAAACTAGCCGAAAAATTCAATATCCCTGTTCTATTTCTAATAGACACTCCTGGTGCATATCCAGGTCTTGGTGCAGAAGAGAGAGGTCAAAGTGAAGCTATTGCAAAAAATTTATTTGAATTTACCAATATCCAAGTACCTATGGTTTCTATTGTCATAGGAGAAGGTGGAAGTGGTGGTGCATTAGCTATTGGAGTAGCTGATAAACTAGCAATGATGAGATATTCTGTATTCTCCGTAATATCTCCTGAAGGTTGTGCAGCTATTTTATGGAATGACCCTAAAAAAGTTGAACAGGCAAGTTCAGCACTAAAAATCACTCCTGATGATTTAATAGAACATGGTTTAGTTGACGATATTTTAGATGAACCTTTAATTGGAGCACATAGAGACAAAAAACGAGCTACAGAAGTAGTAAAAAATTATTTTCTAGAAACAGTTAAAGAGCTTAAAAAATTATCTACAAAAGAGATGTTAAATAAAAGATATGAAAAACTAATCTCTGTAGGTGCATATTCAGAAGAGGGATAATTTCTTATCCCCTTTTTAAATTTAACATAGAGTTCAAAAACTCTTCTAATGGTTTATTTTCAAAATTAATAAAATTAATTTTTCTAACACACTTTATCAAATAATCCATCTCTTTATTAATAACTCTTGTTATAGTTTCTCCTAATTTTCTATTTTTTTCTAAATCTACAGAAAAGAAAAAGTCATCACTAAGATAAAAATAAATCTTTTTACCTTCATGAATAATATTTAAATTCTCTTTTCTATCAGCATTATTTCTTTTTAAAATATAGTATATAGTTGCCCCTATACCAACTATCACTACTATTGTAATAATAGTTAATAACATTTTTTTATCCTTTATAATTTGATGATGAATTGTATCAATCAATTGTGGAAAAATTATAGCTCTCTATATTGCAACTTTAAACCCTCATCAGTCATAAAAAATCCCATAATCTGTATCTTGCCTTGGTGTACCATATCGTGATGTCTTTTGCATAGTGCTATGAGGTTATATTTATGATTTTTGTCTATATATCCTATCTTGCCATTTTCATCTGCCATATTTTGAGGCATGATATGGTGAACATCATCTACTATCTCATCACACAAAGCACACTTGGTTATATATAAATTTTTGTTATATCTGCTTCTCTTTTTCTCTTTTAGTTTTTTAAGCTCTGAACTCTCTCCAACTATAGAGTCTCTAATCTCATAAGCATTTTTCAAAAAAGTTTTGTAC
>Ga0256843_1001271_pt1 | contig 20227 bp, 18 predicted proteins | sample AlvinellametaG_FD_191572 | JGI IMG/M metagenome (GOLD analysis project Ga0256843, IMG submission 191572) | Pompeii worm associated microbial communities from hydrothermal vent at the East Pacific Rise, Pacific Ocean - Alvinella | ecosystem: Host-associated > Annelida > Integument > Unclassified ... | reverse complement strand
GATCTGCCATCTTATCAGGGTGCCCTTCTGTTACAGACTCTGAAGTAAATATGTACTCTTTTTGAGTGTTGTTAACTTCCGTCATCGATTTTCCTTATTGAAATACAAAGTCAAGCTTCATAAATCGATGCAATTATAGCGAATTATATACTGTGATAGCTATTAAAAGATTTTGTTTTAGAAAAAATTAATCTTTTATCTTAATTTATGTGACTCTCTTTGCTCAACTATCTCTTCAATAGTCTCAAATATATCACACGGATGTTTTTTGTAAGGGTTGTAATAGCGACTGTAAAGAATGTAAGCTGCTGCAAAGATCTCTTCTACACTACGCTTGACTCTTCGTCTTTGGCATTTAGACTTGTCTGTAGTAACACCCCAACCTGCATAAAACGGCATACCAAAACAGACGCATTCACATCCAACTAACAAGGCTTCAAAGCCCATGCCTGATGTTTTTGTATAGACCTTGGAAAAGTGTTTCAAAAGGGAGATGGGGTTTACATTTTCTTCTATGATGATACACTTTTTTTTCGCTTTTTCTACATCAATATCTGACTTTTTTTTACCACTAAGAACATCTGGGTGGAGTTTAAGATAAACCTTGGCACCAGGGTTTTCCAAGATGGCTGCATCTATCATCTCATCTGTTGAGAAAGCCTCTAACATACCATACTCTAAAGAGGCATCTCCAGCTGTTTGAGCGATGACAAGAACTCTTGACTCATCTGCATTTTCAAAGAAGTCATCACCAAGATCAGGGGCGTTGTTATACTTGGAGATATGATGCTTTTTTATGAGCTCTATAGCTCGTGTGGCATCCTGCATTAACTCTACATTACTTTTAAAGTCGTAACTGTTTAAAAGGTTCTCTAGTTTTGAAGGAGCAGTGGCATCGTAGTATATGCCAACATCATCTTCTACTAGTGAAAAGGAGGGGGAACCTTCTACTCCTAAGCCTATGGAGCGGATGAAGCCATCTTCGAGAAGAACAAAGGATGTTTTGTACTTTTGTGCTAATTTAACAGCCTTAAGACCTGACTTTTTTCGTCCCCAGCCGTAAAAGATACCTTTTTTTTGAAACAGCTCTTTAAATGTTCCATAATATACTAGATCTAAAAATTCTTGTGTATTTTTTAATAGTTGTTTTGAAACTGCGTAATTCATAATTATTTTAATTTAATGTCTTTAAAAAATTGTATGGGATTAAGTAGTAGTTTTCTTAGTTTTCTTTTCATAGTTTTCTTTGGAGGATTTACTGAATCATTATATTTATACAGTCCACAATAAAGACTTGTATCAAATTCATTTAATAAATCCTCAATAAATTTATCATATAACATTAAATTTTCATTCTTATTATACTGATATTTTTTCAGATCTAAAGAAATTTTTCTTAAAAAATATTTCTGATTCTTTTTTCTTACTTTATAATATTTTTTACTTAATGGTCTAGGGTGCCATAAGTGTATAGTGTACATATCTCTAAAGAAATTAGGTAAAGCCATATACGCAAAATATTTTCTAAAACCTTTATACTTTGCAGGAAAATTAGTTTTAAAATCTATAAGATAGTCTTCATCAATTTTACAAGAAACATAATTTAAATATAAACGATGAATAAGCTCAAAGTCTTCATATCCATGACCTTTAAAGTTTTCATCATACATACCAATTTTTATAAAATGTTCTTTATTGACTAAAATTGTAGAGGTACTTACTGCCAAATATAAAACTTTATCATTAAAGCCTTCTAAGTAACTTTTTTTAATCTCACTAAAGTTAATTTGATTATATTTTTCAATTGACCTCGTAAAATTTTCACTTAAATATAAACATGGATATATAAAAAATAAATTTTTCTTTTTATTATTCTCTATCTTTTGAATATCTTCAAAAATTTTTTTTATAAACAAATCACTTACTAGTAAATCCACATCATAAAATAATATATATTTTGATGATGAATTTTTAACACCAAAGTTTCTAGCTTTTGCTGCAGAATAAATATTATTTATTTTATAATACAGATATTTAACATTTGAGAAGTTGGATATCTTTTGTAGTATCTCTTGTCTATATTTAATTTTTTCACTACTATCTACTACAATAATTCCCAAGTTTTTATAAAGAACAAAGAACTCTAGTATCTTTAATAATCTGTTCAATATATATATATTATCTGAATATACCCTAATGGGTATAATTAAATCGATATGAATATTATTTTTCATACTTAGAAGGCTTAGGGAAAAAAGCTTCTAAAAACCTAACAACTTCTGTATTCCATGATTCATTTAAATGACTATCAGCCCCATCATTTATACATACGCTTAATGGTAGTTCAGCATATTTGTCTTTTAATTTAATTAAATTATTTAATCGTTTCTTAAAAGGATGATTTTGTTGAATGAACATAACTTCAATATCTGATTGAATGGCATTTCCTGACATGTAACTATAATGTGGATATAAAAAACTTGCTATTGATATATCATTAATAGTGCGAAATTTATTATGCAATGTTTCATTAATGTTTTTAGAATATTTTTTTTCTATTTCATTTAAAATATCGATCCTCATTGATTGCATACTATGTGTATGTAACTGCGTCGCTGTTTTTCCAAAAGTAGCTTCTAATAATTTAACTCCATTTCTAGCAGCATTTAAATAATCAGGGTCTTCTCTACAAACACTATCATTAATCATGCCATAGTTTTCAAGTTTTAACTTAACAATACCATTTGAGTAATAAAAGTCATTAGGACTAGATGGTCGAGTTAAAAATAAATCATCATTACTATAAATAAAATAATTACTTAAACCTTTTATTTTATGCAAACTAGTTTCTATAGCATGTGAATTAAAAGTTGGCAATGCTCCCTTTGGCATAATTTCTTCATGATATACCCAAAAAATATTTTTTTCTTCTAAATTCAACCATTTTGGAGGTTTACAATTTGAAATAATATAAATATTTCTTATAAATTTTCCATATAAGTCCCATGATCTTAATGCATATTTCAATTCATCTCTACTTAAGAATCTTGATGTGCTTGTTGCATCTGTTTTTGCTTCTTCAGGTTTATATTGATGATATATTTTTTTCCAATCTTCATCATCAGAGTTTACCCATGTAAATACAAGATCAATTTCTAATGTATTTTCTTTTTCATGAGGATAGGCAAGGATTTTTCTATAATCAATAATTTGATTTACCTTAAAAATCTCATGTTCTTCAGCAACCCTTTTGAATAGTTTACGAGATATATAGTTTGCAACAGGCGCCATATAATAATCGTCAAATTCATCCCAGAACTCAAATCGAAACCAAAATAATGATAAATTAAGTGTTCTATTAGTTGACAATCTTATATCGACTTTCTTTAGAGTAGAAATATCTGTCCAAAATTCATTGATTGTTTTAGGAGTTTTCACCGAACTATTATACTTATATTTTAAAGTAAAACCTTCATCATAAATAAATTTCAAAAATTCTTTTATTATTCTTTCTTTATCACTATTCCTAACACAAATAGCCCATTTTGCATTTTGGTCTAATGGTTTAATGTATATTCCTGGTACTTTAAGATTATCTATTAAATAGTTTACATTGAAGTTTTCTATTGGTTTCAAGTAAATCTCCTTATTTTCGGCATTATAAATGTTTATTTTATCAACTTTATTTTTTTTAATTTCATCTTTATCTTTCCCAATTTTCTCAATTTTAAGAGATTTATTTTTATAATTTAATTTACTATCTCTCCAAAAAGCTTGTGGATTTCGGAATAATTTACGCATTTTTTTCTTAAACATATTACAAATACCTTTTATTTAATTTTTATTAGATACATTTACAACAATAAAGGTGAGGTTAAAACAACTTGAGTTTAAAATTTTACATAAAAATCCCTTAAAATCTGGTGAGTTATTAAAAATTTTATGCTAGAATTAAATTATGACAAAACGCACTTCATTCACTATTTTCAAGTCAGTAATTTCAGCACTATTTTTACGAGAGATACAAACTCGTTTTGGTACTAAAAAGCTTGGCTACTTTTGGGCACTTTTTGATGCTATGTTTATGGTTTTGGTCTTTGCTGGACTCAAGTCTGCCATCTCCAAGCATGCTATGCCTGGCATAGACTTTCCTGTCTTTTTAGCTACAGGTTTTTTAGCATTTTACATGTGGAAAAGCATTGTTAACAAGTCCATGGGTGCCTTTAGTGCGAACAAAGCACTCTTTAACTACAAACAGGTCAAGCCCATAGACACTATCATCACTCGTTTTTTAGTTGAAGTGCTCATAAGCATTATGGCTACTTTAGTCTTTTTAGCCATTGGTCTTTACTTTGGTTTTGATGTAAGAGTAAAAGACTTTACCATGGTGGTTTTAGCTGTTGCATGGCTTGCTCTTTTTGGCTTCTCCATAGGTCTGCTTACTGCAGTTATAGGCACATTTTATGAGACTTTTACAAAGATAGTCAGCATCATTATGACTCCCTTGCTCTTTGTCTCAGCACTGATGTACACAGTAGATTCACTTCCCCCTGTTTTACAGGAGATCATTCTCTACAACCCTTTAGTACACTTTATAGAGATGATCCACGGCTACTACTTTCATACTTTAGATACAAAGTATGTAGATTATGAGTATATGTTTTACTGGACTTTCATACCACTTTACCTAGGGCTATACTTCTACATACGTGCAGAGAAGAAGTTAATAGCATCACGATGATATGTTATAATAAAAAAACACTATTTTGTAAGGAAAGATTATGAGGTTAAGTCAACATTATGTCGATGTGATAAAAAAGTACTTTAACCAAATCTTTAAAAATGGAGAGATCTACCTTTTTGGCAGTCGAGTAGATGATAACAAAAGGGGTGGAGATATAGACTTGTATCTCAATGTCACAGATCATGAAAATCTTTTTAAGAAAAAAATTCAATTTTTAGCAAAAATAAAAAAAGAACTTGGTGAACAGAAGATAGATATTGTCTTTAACAAGGACAAAACAAGACTTATAGAAAGAGAGGCACTCAAGTGGGGAATAAAACTCTAGTTTATAAACAAAAAGTTCTAGACAATCTAAGTGAAAGTTTTCGACACTTACATAGAATAGAAACCGCTTTTAATGAATTGAAAAAGATTTTAGAAGCTATAGAAAATTTAGTAAAAACAATCAATATAAAATAGATGATAGAACTCATAAATGTAAGTAAATACTACAAAACTGCTCATGGCAAAAAGTACATTTTAAAAAATGTAAGTCAAGTCATACCCCCTGATGTAAATGTAGGTATCTTAGGGAGAAATGGTGCAGGAAAGTCAACCCTTCTTCGTATGCTTGGGGGCATAGACTTTCCAAACTCTGGAGCTATAGTCTCAAACAAAACATTTTCATGGCCTATGGGTTTAGCAGGTGGCTTTCAAGGTTCAATGACAGGGAGACAAAATGTCAAGTTTGTTTGTCGCATATATGGAAAAAGTGATGCAGAGATCCAACAGGCCATAGCATCTGTTGAAGAGTTTGCAGAGATAGGTGACTACTTTGACATGCCCATAAAGATCTACTCATCGGGTATGAAATCTCGTCTAAGTTTTGGACTGAGTCTAGTTTTTGACTTTGACTATCTAATCATCGATGAGACACTATCAGTTGGAGATAAAAATTTTCAGGTAAAATCTAAAAATGCTTTACGAAAAAAGATAGAGCACTGTAATGTTTTACTTGTCAGTCACTCTATGCCCATTTTAAAAGAGATTTGTGATGTCGGTATAGTCGTGCATAATGGACAGATGCACTACTTTGATGATATAAATGATGCTATAAAAAGTTATGACAATATAAATAAATAGTGAAAGTAAATGATTAAAAAAATTATACAATTATACTGGTATGAAAAAAGTGATAAAACTCAAGAGTGTAGAACTTTTAGAAAGCTCTTTGCCCGTTTAAAAAGACATGGTTTTAAAGGCATGAAAGAGCGTCTAGATAAAGAGTACTCTGTTCTTAAAAAAGATATAATAGCATACAGTACTGTTACAAAACGATACTCTACCCTCATAACAAGAATGATCTTTGGAGCTATCTTTATAATCTTAAGTCTCTACTTTTTAGTGATTAAGTCTGAACTTTATGAGTCTAAAACAACACTTATGGTTCGTAATCTCAACTCCTCTACACAAAGTTCCTCTTTAGGGCTTGCCCTTCTAGGTGCAGGCTCAAACTCTCAGCTGCAAGACTCCATGGTGGTTAAAGAGTATCTAATGTCACTTGACATGCTCAAGCGTCTTGACAAAGAGTTTGGACTCATAAAGCACTACAAGAGTGATGATCTTGACTTTATAGAACGACTCCCTCAAGATGCAACGATGGAAGAGACTTTGAAGTTTTACCAGTCTCGTTTACACATAGAGTATGATGAAGTCTCTTCTCTACTCTACATCGCATTTGCCCATACAGACCCAAAAACTGCTCAGGCTATTGTCACTTATCTCATAAAAGCAGTAGAAGAAGAGCTCAACGAGTTTAACCGCCGAAAAGCAAAAAAACAGCTAAAGTTCATAGAGCATGAGCATGATATTAAAAAGAAAAAGATGCAAGAGTCTGCTGCTATTTTAGAAGAGTACCAAAACAAGCATCTACTTTTAGACCCTACAGCAGAAGCAACAGCTTCTACAAGCATCATTGCCAAGCTTGAAGCATCACTCACGCAAAAACAGATTGAGCTACAAACAAAGAGTAACTACCTCAACCCTAACAACTACGAGCTACAAGCTCTTCGTAGTGAAATAAGAGCTATAAAACGCTCACTCAAAGAGGCAAAAAAAGGTCTCGCCGGAAACAGTGAAGCACCACTAAACAAAATTTTATTTAAGTATCAACAGCTAAAAATGCAACTAGAGTTTGATACAGAAGTTTACAAAAATACACTCTTGCAACTAGAGACCATTCGTCTAGATGCTCTTAAAAATGCAAAAACTTTAAGTATAGTAAGTGAACCAAACTTACCAGATGGCTACACCTATCCAAACAAACCAAAAGTTTTCATAACACTAGTAATCGTAATGCTACTGCTTTACGGTATATTTTCAATGTTAATTGCAATCATTAAAGACCATAAGGAATAATCTATGATAAAACTACTACTAACTACTTTACTTTTGAGCTGCTCACTCTTTGCCTTGGAGCTTTCAAACATAACCGACACCACTTCTCAAGATGGAAATATCTCTGAGTATAAACAAGAAGAATCACTAAAAGTCTTTGGTTACAATCTTTTCAATGGTAGTTTCTCAAGTAACAGACAGCATAGATACAACCCTGAATACCTCATAAGTATTGGTGATACTATCGACTTAAAGATGTGGGGAGCTTTTGATTTTGAGACAAAGGCTACTGTTGACTCTCAAGGAAATATTTTCATACCAAAAGTCGGTACAGTAAACATACTTGGCATTCAAAATGACAAACTCTCAGAAGTTTTAGAGTCTGCGATAAAGAAAGTTTACAAAAAAAATGTCTATGTATATGCAAGCTTAAACTCTTACCAGCCTGTTAGTATCTTTGTTACAGGAGCGGTAAATAAACCGGGACTATATGAGGGGCTCTCTTCTGATTCTGTTATTCAGTTTATTGACAAAGCAAAAGGTATTAACCCACAAAGTGGTAGTTACAGGAACATTAGAGTTCTTCGTCAAAACAAAGAGATCTACAATGTCGACCTTTACACTTTTTTACTCAGTGGATCTTTAGAGCTTTTTCAGTTTCATACGGGTGATGTTATTGTTGTAGACTCTATTGAGCACTACATAGAGATTCGTGGTGATGTAAAACGACCTTATCGTTTTGAGATGAAGTCTGATAGTATAACTTTAAGAGAAGTTCTCAATGCAGTACTACCAAACCCAACACTTACAAACTTTACAGTCACAAAGTACAACCAAGACAATGAGCAAAGCATTGCTATCTACTCCATAAAAGATAATCTTGATATGAAGATATATAGTGGAGAGAGTATCAACTTCATTCCAGATCACAACTCTCAAGATATTGAGATCCAAATCACAGGAGAGCATGCGAACATACATAACCTTGTTGTTAAAAAAGGAACAACACTCAAAGAAGTATTTGACAAGATACAACTTACAAACATGTCTGATCCATCTTCATTTCAACTCTACAGAAGAAGTGTCGCAAAACAACAAAAAAAGCTTTTAGACGCACAGCTTAATGACCTTGAAGCAAAAACACTCACAACAGGGTCAATAACAACACAAGAGGCCATTGTCCGCAAACAAGAAGCAGCACTTGTTCTAAACTTTATAAAAAGAGCAAGAAAAGTTCAACCTAAAGGGCAAGTCATCATAAATGAAGACTCTAACCTTTCAGATATCTACCTTGAAGATGGAGACAACATCTACATACCTAAAAAGAACAATATGGTAGTTGTGCAAGGAGAGGTTATGCTACCTGGTGCACAAACCTATGTAAAAGATATGAGCTTTGAAGACTACATAGACTCATGTGGTGGTTATACATTTAGAGCAAACAAAGAGAAAGTACTTATCATTAGTCTTAATGGAAAAGTAGTAACATATGATGATGACTCTATGTTTAAAGAGGAGTACACGATAAAACCAGGAGACTCTATACTTGTACTTGGAAAAGTAGATACAAAATATCTTCAAGTTGTAAAAGATATAACACAGATAGTTTACCAGATAGCAGTTGGTGCGGCAGTAGTACTTAGATACTAAGCCTCATCAAAATCAAACTCTGGTAACTTACCATAAAAACTACCGTTTAGCTGTGTGTTTTCTATGAGGTAGACTCTGAATTTTTTCAAGAGTTCTTGGTCTACTAAACACTGCTCTTTCCAAAATGCATCGAGTTTTCTACCCTTACAAGTAAGCCCTTCTATGTCATAAATGGCATTTCCAAGTGTGATGGTTGGTGTTTTATGATAAAGAGAAGACAAGCCTACAGTTGAGTTGATAGTGATAGTTCCTATGGCGTTTTTCAAGATCGTAGGCAGGTGTGTATCATACAGAACGATGACTTGCTTTTTAATACCCAAAAGTTCTGCTTGCCGCATAATAAATGACTTATAGTTTTTTCGCCCTCTATCAACTGGATGGTGTTTAAAGATCAGCTTTTTATCACTCTTACTATTAGCAAAAGAGTCTAAAACTTCAATAATGAACTTCTCTATAGATTTATACTCTGAGTGCTCTAAAATCTGAAAATCATTATATGTCTGCAAAGGAACAAAGAAGTACTCTTTTGAGAGTTCTCCTTTTATCTTCTGAAGATATCCACGCTCTTCAAACTTGTAGAGATACTTACGAACAAGACTGCGTACACCATAGAAGAACTCTTTTAATGCAGAAAAATCACGATGGTGTTCATAATGCGGATAACGAAAGTGAAATAGATTTGCTACAAGATAGTACATAGTAGCACTCGTAACCATAGAGAACTGACTATATTCTACATCTTTAGCAATAGGCTCTTCTTTTAGAGCTTGTGCCTTATAAAATGAAGCATCACGCGGTATACGACTAAAGTTGTTTACTCCAAACTTCTCCATAGTGATATAGTTTGGACGAATGTATCCCTCTTCAAAGACAAATACATCTACACCAAGCTTCATCGCTACTGCTATAGACTTCGCCTGATAAAACCTACAATCACCGAACAAAAAGATCTTATCTATCTTTTTTTCAAGTAAAAATTTTTCAATAAATGCTCGATACTCCTCTTTCTTTCCTCTATAAGGAGTATAGTTTTTATGTCTTGAGAAAAAACTGTCACCAGCATTGAAACCTACTCTATAGGTTTTAGCACCCTCCTTTTCAAAAACTCTCTCTAGTTTAGAAAAAAAGTTCCCCATTGGACCTTGAAGAAATAGAATATTTTTACCTTTAATAGTTCCTATCTTATTCATCTCTTTAGCATCACCATTCGTAATAATAACTGTAACTTTCTACTCACATAGTTCCGACCATGTAGTTTCAATCTATAAAGCAAAGAGTCATTGTAATCACTTCTTTGTTTTTGGAGTGTCTCTAATAACTCTTCAACCTCGCATAGTCTCAGTGTCTCTGGGTTGATATACTTAGGATAATGTAACAGCGTAGCTGCTACAAGTTCTAAAAGAGTCAACTCTCTTGTTCGTCGTTCAAGCGAGATACTATCGTATGTTAAACCCCAACCTGCATAAAAAGGCATTCCATATGTAAAAACCTTTTTGTTTCGCATCAATGCTTCAAACCCTACGAGTGATGTCATTGTATGCACCTCGTCACACAACTCTAAAACACTGTCTAAACCAACCTCAGTAACAACTCTGTCCGCATATTTCAAAGCTTCGCTCTCTTCAATATTACCAATTCGGTTCCCTACAAGAACATCAGGATGTGGCTTATAGATGATATAGGCATCTTGTGCATTCTTACGAGCCTGTTGTAGCAACTTTAAGTTTGTCATACCATCAGTTCCAAGACGAACTGATGCATCATCTTCCACCTGTCCAGGAACTAAGACAACCCTTTTTTCTGTTGGAATATCTAGCTTTGTATTTGCATAAAGATTATACTTAGAAAGTTTATGCTCTACAAGAAAGTTACGAATATTTTCTGCTCGTTGTAGCTCTTTTTCTGAAAAAGTTTTGTTTTGTAACATATACTCAAGATCACTCTCTTGAGTCGGATCAAAATAGATACCACGAGAATCAATAACTAAAGAGTAAGGCTGCGTTAGATCTGATCCCAAGCCTACAGAGCGAATAAATCCATCTTCAACCCTATAGATCGGAATATTGTTTCTTTGTGCGAAGTTTTCTACATCAACAAAGCTCTTTTTACCCCAGATATAAATGCGTGAGCTTTTATCAAGACCTTTTTTTAAAGCCAACTTTAAAAGGTTTTTTTGAAAAAACGGGTTTATAAAACATATCTTTTTTTGTTCTTCTTCAGAAAAAAAAGGCATAACAAAGTCATGCTTCCAATAAGAGAATCCAAAAAAATAGTACACTATCAATAGCCTTTAAAAGTTATTATTTTTCACTATAAAACATATTTTTTGTATTATATCCAATCAAAAACCAACAAAAGGTATAATAGAAAAAATCAAGACTTAAAGAATCAGAGTATTTCATATTTTCTAAGATTTATTAATCATATTTTTGTTATTATCTCATAATAAAAACATTAAAAAAAAGGACATATATATGTTAGTAACAAATCCAGCTCCAGACTTTACAGCTGCTGCAGTTTTAGCAGACGGATCAATAGTAGAGGACTTCAAACTAAGCGAAAACTATGGTGAAAAAGGTACAGTAGTATTCTTTTACCCATTAGACTTCACTTTCGTTTGTCCATCAGAGATCATTGCATTCTCACACAGATACAATGAGTTCCAAGAGAGAGGCGTAAATGTTATTGGTGTTTCAGTTGATAGCCAATTCTCACACTTCGCATGGAGAGAGACTCCAGTAGAAAAAGGTGGTATCGGGCGTATTAACTTCCCACTCGTAGCTGACCTTACTAAAAACATCGCTCGTGATTATGATGTACTTCTTAACGATGCTGTTGCACTTCGTGGATCATTTTTAATCGATGACAAAGGAATCGTTCGTCACGCAGTAATCAATGATCTTCCACTTGGGCGTAATGTTGATGAGATGTTAAGAATGATCGATGCACAACAGTTTACTGATGAGCATGGTGAAGTTTGTCCTGCTGGTTGGCAAAAAGGTGACGAAGCAATGAAACCTAATGCAGAGGGTGTTGCTGAGTACTTAGCAAAACACGAAAAAGAGTTATAAGAACTCTTTTTAAGACAGAGAATCTACTCTCTGTCTAACTTATCAAAAGCTTTTTCGCTTACTACATTCACACGCTGATACTCACTATCTGAGAGTACCTTTTCTTTTGTACTACATGCACTCAAAACCATAAGAGAGACAGCAGCTACAATCATATATTTCATACAGATTCCTTTTTTACACCATTGTACGATGCTTTTAATTAAAGACTACTTTATTTCTTCCTAGATTTTTTGCTGCATAAAGAGCCATGTCTGCACGGTTTATAGCCTGCTCTTTTGTCTCATCTTCTCTATACTCAGTCACACCAATACTGACTGTCAGTTTTATATTATAAAAGATACTCTTTGCTACGAGCTCTTTGAGCTTTTGTCCTATAAACATCGCTTCATGCTCACTTGTCTCATCCAAAAGCAGCACAAACTCCTCACCTCCCCATCTACCAAACTTGTCAACTACTCGAATATTTTGCATTATCAACTTACTAAAAGCCTTGAGTACACTGTCTCCTAGCGTATGTCCATAGGTATCGTTGACAACTTTAAAGTAGTCAATATCAAAAATCAAAATAGAGAATGGATGTCCACCTCTCTTTTTACGGGCGATAAACTCATCAAAAAATTCATTTATCTGATAGCGATTAGGAATCTTAGTCAAAGGATCAATTGTTGCCAGTGTTCTAAATTTCTCTTCATTTTTTATGCGACCACTGATATCTCTAGCTGTTACAACATAGTAAGCGGGTTTTTGCGTGTATTCATCATTTACAGGAGTTATCTTGGTATCTACATAGATAAGTTCACCGTTTCTCTTTTTATTGATAATCATCTGATGGTAGTTTTTCCCAGCTAAAACTGTACTCCACAGCTCTTTATAAAACTCATTCGTATGTTCACCAGATCGAAAGATTCTCGGATTTGCCCCTATTACTTCCTCTTTTGAGTATCCATATATGCGAAACAGGGCTTCGTTGGCATAAGTAATTACACCTTGTGCATCTGTAATAAGAACAATATCATCACTTTGAGAGAGAGCTTGAATGAGTACCTGTATCATCTGGTTTTTTTTGACAATATCGGAGATATCCATCATAACACCAATACCTGCATAGGAGTCTTTGTAACGGATGGTCTCAGCAGAGATCTTTACATCTAGTCGTGTTTCATCTCTTCTTATAAGGTATGTGTCGTTATGTACAGAGGAGAACATCTCACCTCGCAGTCGCTTTTGTACAAGTTGCTTAAAGGGACGCCTGTTATGTGCATCAACAAGATCCCAAGGGTGCATCGCTAACAGCTCTTTTGTAGTGTAGCCTGTCATCTTGGCAAAAGCTTCATTTACATAGATAAAGTACTCTTTATAAAGGAACATCCCAACGAGTGAATTTTCTGCAATTTTGCGAAACTTCTCTTCACTCTCCTCAATCAGATCGACACATCTTTTTGCATTCTCCACAGATATTCTCCAAGTAATTCTTCTTAGATAATATCTTTTATTTGTTATATAATAACTTAAAGTAACTATTTTCGACTAACTAGAACGCCACCGATCACTATAAGAGTGATCCCTACAAAAGTCAATCTGTCTGGAAAAGCATCGCCTAAAAGATAGCCAAAACCTATGGCAAATGGAATGTTGGTATAGCTGATAACACCAACGATACTTAAGTTTTTTGCTGAGTATGCTTTGGTTAAAAGCCATTGTGAGAGGGTAGAGATAAGTGCCATCACCCCTATCAAAAACCAAACAAACAGTGTTTGTGGCACAAAAAACTCAGGAAACAAAAATGCCAAACTCTCATCTACATGCACAAAAGGAGCAAGCATAAAAAGTAGAGCCGGCATCAATGTTCCAACCCCTACAAAGGAGAGTACTATCACCCGTGAGTCATAGATATCTTTTATCTTTTTTATAGTCGTGTAGGCAGCTGCGGCAAAAAATCCACCTAAAACACCAAGTATATGTATAGATGAAAACTCCATACCAAAGGGCTTGGCAATCAGTACCACTCCGCTAAAACCGATAACAAGTGCGACAAGTGTACGCAGACGCAGTTGCTCTTTGAGCAGAAAAAATGCCAATATTGTTACAAAAAATGGCGAGGTTTTATTGAGTGTTATCGCTTCTCCTAAAGGAATCGTACCGATAGTATAAAAGAAGAGTATCATCGCCATAAAACCAAAAAATCCCCGTGTAAAAAGTAAGTGAAACTTCCCACCTGTAAGTTTTGGAGGGGTGTGTTTTAGGGCATAGAGAATAATAAAGAGTCCAATGATATTACGAAAAAAGACCACTTCAAGGGCTGGCATATCTTGTGTGAGCATCTTTGTTAAAGCACCATTAAGTGCTGAGATAAGCGCGGATGCGAGCATAAAGAGTATGCCGTTATCAAGATTTTTTAGCACACTTCACCTCTCACAAAAGCCATCGCTTTTGGGTGTACATAGGCGAGCTCATACCACTGTCTCTGTGGGGCAATGAGTATGAGGCTCTTAGGGTTAGAAGAACGAGAGAGTGCAACATAAAACTGCGAAGGGGCAAAGATCTCACGCGTCTCGATAATGAGATTTTCTATACTCATTCCCTGTGATTTATGGATGGTAATGGCAAAAGCAAGCTTCACTGGGTACTGATAGATGCTAAAGCGCTCCTCTTCAACAAGCTCTTTTTTGCCCTTGACAACCTTCTCCTGCCACTCACTCTTACTCTGTGCCACCTGTTCGAGTTTGACCACCTTGCCATCACTCTTTTGCACATAGATATAGCTCGCATCGACATTGACTATCTCTCCACGCTCACCGTTGTAGTAGTTCCATGCGTTACGGGTAAAAAGAACAGGAGCACCCACTTTTAGCTCTAGTGTCGCTTCAATACGGGCATCTTGCATAAAACGCTCTATCTCTTTGTCACTCACACTCTTTTTATGTTTGATGATCTGCGCCTCTTTAGAGAAGTGCTCTCCATCTATCTCTTTGAGCTGCTCTTTGTTGTGGTGTGATGCAGAGATGTTCTTTCCAAACAAAAAGGTATACTCACGCAGCTCATTTGGCAAGGGTTTTATAAAGCTGTTGAGCGCATTGTGCACAGTTTCATCTATAGCTCCAAATCGTACAGCGTGCAGCAGTTCTATAAACTCTTTGTCATCTGTTCTGTAGATATGTGTCAGCTCAATCTTTACAAAATCACACGATGCCCATGCATCTGATTCAAAAGCAAAGTGTACTTCACTGCTTCCACGCACTACAGGAGGTAGCTGTAAAAAGTCACCTACAACCAGTAAAACACCCTTAAACTCTGCCTGTTTGAGTCGTAGAACTATCATCTCAAAAAGTGCATCACTCACCATAGATATCTCATCTATAACAATAAGATCCATCGAGTGAATCAGCTTTTTTACCTTCTTCTTTGGTTCTAGTTTGCCATTTTGTTCCAAGGCATCAAGATCATTGGCAATACCAAGATCAAAAAAACTATGCAGGGTCTGTCCACCAATGAGAGTTGCAGCCATTCCTGTTGATGCAAGCTTTGCTACCTTTTTTGCTTCAGCCTCATAAGCTTCGATGATCTCTCTTGTCAGTGTAGTTTTTCCCACACCTGCACCACCGGTTAAAAAAACATTCTTGCCGTTTTGTAAATGAGAAAGTGTTTCACTTTTATAATTCATAAATGCGATACTACCTGCTCTTACTATAATTTTAGATTAATGTTGCTATACTTTTTCATACTTATGGGAGATCACTATATGGCAGAAAAAGAGACACGAGAAAGAATTTTAGTTGTTGAAGACAACAAGGCACTTGCAAAACTCATTGCACAAAAGATAAGTAAGGCTTTAGACTTAGATGTCGATGTAGCCTACTCACTCGCAGAAACAAAACTATTTTTAGCAAGGTACAAATACTTTCTGACACTCTTAGATATTAATCTTCCAGATGCTCCAAATGGTGAAGTTGTTGACTATGTTATCAGCAAAAAAAATCATGTCATCGTACTAAGTGCCAACATTGACAAAGAGTTCCGTAAGAAGATGCTTCAAAAGAGCATTATTGACTACATCAACAAAGGTGGTACTGGTGATATAAACTATATCATCCACACTATAAGACGCCTCCAAAAAAACCGTAACCATAAGGTTTTGGTAGTCGATGATGCTATGACCTTTAGAAAGCAGATGCATAACATACTCAAAAACCTCTTCTTTGAAGTCATAACAGTAGCGCATGGCGAAGAGGCACTCGGTATGCTTCAGGCAAAACCTGACATCTCTTTAGTCCTGACAGACTATAACATGCCGGTAATGGATGGACTTGAGCTTACCTATGAGATACGAAAAACACACTCAAAAGAGGAGCTCTCAATACTGGCACTTTCAGGAAATGAAGATGAAGAGATCACTGCACTCTTTTTAAAATATGGGGCGAATGACTACATCAAAAAACCTTTCTCAAAAGAGGAGTTCTCAGTTCGTATCAACAACACCATAGAAGCATTAGAGAACATTCAAACCATTATGCACTATGCAAACAGAGACTACCTCACAGGTCTTTACAACCGTCGCTACTTCTTTGAGACGATGCAAGAGTATGTTGAAGATGTCAAAGAGAGTGGGCATAGATTTGCTGTTGCGATGCTTGATATTGACCACTTTAAAAAGATCAATGACACCTATGGGCATGACATAGGAGACAAGGTAATTGTAACACTTGCAGATATTCTCAGAAGCTCTACAAACCCTAGTGATGTTGTAGCACGCTTTGGTGGAGAGGAGTTTTGTGTCGTTCTTAAAAACATCAACAGATACAGTGCTTTTGACATACTTGAGCGTATTCGTGAGACGGTTGAGGGCTATGCTGTAGAGGTTGAAAAAGAGAAGTTCATCAACTTCACAATCTCTATAGGTGGTGTACTCCACAGTAATGAAGAAGATTTAGACACAAGTATAAATGAAGCAGATATGTGCCTCTACAAAGCAAAAAACACAGGTAGAAACCAAGTTATATTTGAAGCCTAATCTTCTAAAACTATCACCTCTCCAAAAGGAGTCTCACTCTCCTTTGGACTTACCCACTTCACACTAAAAAAGGGTTCTTCTTTTGGAAAAAATCCCTCTAAATCTGTAAAATAGAGCAGCAGTGCCACATCATCCAAATGCTCATCTATGTAGTTAAAAACAGGACGAAAGTCAGTTCCTCCACCACCTTTAAGTGTAACTTCCAAAACCTCACCACTCAAAAATTGCTGATGCGAGTGAATCTTATCATCACACACAAGCAGATCTATAATGTAATTTTGCGTATGCTCCATTATGAAGCTTACTTCACTCAAAAAGCTATCAAGCAGCTCTTTATCAACCGAGCCCGAACTATCAACTGCTATGACGAGTCGAAATGTCTCTGAGATGGATGAGGGAAGGTATATCCCCTCATAGAGCAGTTTTTTTGATGGGGGCATCACAACATAGTTGTCTTTGAAAAAAGGAGCTATCGCCTCACGCAGCTCCTCTCTCCAGTCCAGCTTTGCAAAACCGCTAATGTCAAAAAAACGCTCTATGGACTCTGGAGCCTCGCCACTTTGCAGCTTGGACTCCAGCAGGGCTATGGCCTCCTCTGCAAAAAGCTGCTCTGCTAAAATCTCCTCTTGGAGCTGCTCTTGTGTTTGCTTTGGCTCTTGATTTTTTTGTGGCTCTACATCATCACTGCTGTCTGCTTCATATTCGAGATCTTCATCATCACGCACTATGTCACTCTTGAGCTCTGCATAGATCTCTTCTGCATACATACCGCTAAAGCGTTTTCTATACTGCGCACCATAGGGCATTGTCATGCCGTTTTGCAGCAGCATATCATTGATGGCGATATCTGTTGCCATCTGCCACAGCCAGCCACTTCGCCTGTTTTTGCGCTGCTCGTGTGCCAAGGCTGCATGCATGGCACCGTTTGCGAGTAGAAACTCCACCTCATCAAGTTCAAGTTCAGAAAGATACTCCTCTCTAAACTCAAGCTTTTTTCCATCACTCTTAAAGCTCTCTAAGTCATCATTGACAACAAACTCCAGTCTTGAAGCGAGTGTTCCAAAGTATGGGTACTCTACTAAGAGTTTTGCTTTTGCCCGGGAGATCTTCTCTTGAGTCTTCATAGCCTATGCAAGCAGATATGCAAACTGCTCTACCCACTTTTTAAACGCTGCCAAGTGCTCCATCTTCACACCCTCACGCTGCAGGTCTTGCACAATAAGCACAGCAAACTCACCTTGAAGACCAAGTGTATAGGTAAGAATATTCTCCAGCTTTTTATCATCTGGATTTTGCAAGTAGTGACTTACCACTCCTGAACTGAGCGCATAGAGCACATCTATCTCACTTGGATACTCACGCACCTCACCTGATGCGATAGCTGCAATATCTGGCAGTCTATCCATCACCTTGATAAAAGAGAGAAAACTCACAGCCACCTCACGCCCAACAGCCCCAGCAATAACATCAAGCAGCAACGAAGCCTCGATGCCACTTTGTAAGATGTTATGCACATACTCCCAAGATCTTGGTGTTGCAAAGCTCTTTTGCTGTTTTTTTGCATCAAAGGTAAAGAGGTGCTCATTTTTGTAGGTGATGTAGGCGATAATGCGCGCATCCATACCCGCACCATAAGCCCAGCTACGCCAATCTTCCACGCTGACTTCAAGCTCAAAGTGTACAAAACGGTTTGCCAAAGGAGCTGGCATCTTGTATGTCACACCTCTGTCACTCTCTCTGTTTCCTGCCGCTACGATTGCCCAACCATCAGGCAGCCTGTACTCTCCGATGGCTCTATCAAGTATGAGCTGATAGGCTGAAGACTGCACAGCAGGAGCAGCGGAGTTGAGCTCATCTAAGAACAAAATCCCCTCTCCCTCACGCGGTAAAAATGCAGGCGGTGCCCAAAGAGCGCTGTGGCTCTCTTTGTCATAAAAAGGGATCCCTTTTAAATCTGTCGGGTCCATCAACGCAAGACGCAGATCTATAAAGCCGATACCTCGCTCTTTTGCAATACTCTTTACAATAGAAGACTTCCCAATACCCGGAGCACCCCATAAAAATGTCGGCACCTTCTGAGTGACTAAAGCCTCTAGGGCCTTTGTTACTTCACTTGCTCTCATACTAACCATCCTATATTCTCACTCTGAATATGCTTACCAAAAGCAGCATTTGTTCGTACAGCTCGCTCAAAACGGCTATCTAACTGGAGCTGATAGAGGATATCTACCGGTGTTGCCTCATTAGCTGCCAAAGCTGCCAAGATTGCCTCATCACCCTCACTGTAAAGGGCCTCTAAGATATCTGGCGGTGTTGCGCTGTTTTGTGCGAGGCTGAGATGTAGCTTTTTGTTAGCGTATGCCTCACGCAGTTTTTGCTCAGCCATTGCAGGGTTTTTAAAGAGTAAGGCTGCTAGCGCATCATCTGCCTCTGCTAACATCTCCTCTATAACGCTGCTTGTAAGTGCCTCATTCTCTGCTAGTCCATGCAGCACTCTTTGGCTTTTACTTTGTAAAAGTGCTCTTTGCATTACTTCATCAAGGGAGCTGTTATGTGCCAGATCATCACTCCACGCTTGCAGCTCTTGAAATAGCTCACTATCGAGTGCTATATTTTGTGCGATCTGCCGTACATAAGGCTCACCCATAGCTATGAGCTCTTTGGCTATTGTCTTATCAAGCGAAGCATTGGAACTCATCGCCTCTAAAACTGTTGCATCTGCCTCACGCAAAAGTTTTTTGAGTACTTTTTTTGGCGTTTGTGGATGCTGTGCGAGGAGCAGTTTTATCTTTGGATGAAAGCTAAGTGGCTCTAACTTACTAATGGCTTCTAAAAGCTGTGGATTTTGCGTCTGAGATACAAGGTGAATAAGCCCTGTAGTTGCATACTGCACATTGTGGTTTCGCTCTATATTCTCATAAAAACGCCCAATGAGTGCTGCTGTTACATCACGGTTGTCATCATTTTCAAAGAAATCTTCACCACCCCACTTATACATCTCTAAAAGTTTAAAAAAGAGCTCATCAGAGATGGTACTGTTTTGCAAAAAGCTCTTAAGGCGCTCTTTATCATTGGAGAGTTTGAGACTCATCAAAAGAACATTATCATCAATGCTCTTTGCAAGTGCCTCCTCAAAAGCATCAATATCTAAAAAGCTAAAGCCACCCTTCTCATAGAGCTCTTCGGAGAGGTTTTGCTCATAAGGGGTCATCATACGCCCCTCCAAGATGGTATCTACCTCATCAGTGAGCTCTTTTGTTACACTTATATGCTGGCTTGCTAGTTGCGCATCAAACTCCTCTTGGCTAAATGCTCTTGGCTTGCCTAAAAGGAGGATGCTCTTATCTCTGTAGCTATCTAAATTCATAGAGTGAT
>Ga0256843_1001270_pt1 | contig 20228 bp, 19 predicted proteins | sample AlvinellametaG_FD_191572 | JGI IMG/M metagenome (GOLD analysis project Ga0256843, IMG submission 191572) | Pompeii worm associated microbial communities from hydrothermal vent at the East Pacific Rise, Pacific Ocean - Alvinella | ecosystem: Host-associated > Annelida > Integument > Unclassified ... | reverse complement strand
ACTGTAAATATTTTTAACCAAGGTATTTCAGATTGTTCAATTTGTATATCAATATATTTATTCTTTAAAATTGTCATAAATTTCTACTATTTCCTCTTTAGATTCTATAAATAAGTCTACAAGTTTTGGATCGAAATGTTTGTTTTTCTCTGTAATTAGAAATTCCAGAGCATCATCAATGCTCCATGCTTTTTTATATGGTCTTTCAGAAGTTAATGCATCAAAAACATCTGCAATTGCTACTATTCTGGCACTAATTGGTATATCATCTGCACTTATACCATTTGGATATCCACTACCATCATATCTTTCATGGTGATTTAGTGATACCAATGCGCCTTGCGCTAGATATTCACCTTTTGCATCTTTTAGTATCTCATATCCTATTTGTGCATGAGTTTGCATAATTTTATTCTCTTCAAAGTCAAGTTTCCCTGTTTTTAATAAAATTTTATCAGGTATTCCAACTTTTCCTATATCATGAAATGGTGCAGCATAGAATATGATCTCCTGTTCTCTGTTGCTGAGTCCATATTTTTTAGCTAAAAGTTTAGAATAGTGTGCAACTCTTGCAACATGATTAGCTGTTTCAGGATTTTTGTATTCAGCTGCTTTTGTAAGAACAGTTAGTGCTTCATGCTCTCTTGAGATAATCTTTTTAGTAGCTTTTGCAACTTCATCTTGAAGGTGAAGTGTTTTATCTTCCAATAACATTTGAGAATATCTAAGTTTTAGTAGATTAGTAGTTCTTGCTTTAAATTCAGTTAAGTCAATAGGCTTACTTAAAAAATCAGTAGCCCCAGCTTCAAGTGAAGATATTTTTAGCTCTTGATCATCTCCAGCAGCTGTAATAACAATAATAGGGATATTTGAATTTATCTTTCTATACTCTTTTATAACTTCTAGTCCGTCAATATCAGGCATCATATAATCTGTAAATAAAATATCAATATCATTATTTAAAATATAATCTAGTCCTTCAACTGAAGATTCAAAACATTTGATATCAAGATCAAATTGAGATGAATAAGCTTGAACCAGCATAAGATTTATTGGTTCATCATCAATATAAACAGCTTTAAAATCTTTAAAATCCATTTTAGCCTTTCTACTAATCTATAATAATTAATTAGTATATTATCATTAAATTTATAATTAATAGCTTTAGTAAGTTTATAATACCCTTAAATATAGTTTAAGTATTTATTAGATATACTCCCAAACCATTTTCAACCATTAAGGAAGTTTTTATAAAATTAGATTGTTAGTTTTATAAAGAGTTGGCAAAAGTTATAAAAAGCTTTTAGCCTGTTGATATGGCATATAAACACAAAGGACACTTATGAAAGTAAGAGCTTCAGTAAAGAAGATGTGTGACAAATGTAAGATTGTCAAAAGAAGAGGTATCGTAAGAGTAATTTGCGAAACTAAAAAACACAAACAAAGACAAGGATAGTAGATGGCTCGTATTGCAGGGACAGACTTACCAAACAAAAAGAGAATGGAGTATGCTTTAACATACATTTATGGTATTGGTTTACATACTTCAAGAAAAATCTTAGATGCAACGGGAATCTCTTATGATAAGAGAGTTCACGAATTAACTGAGACAGAAATTGCTACAATCAGACAAGAGATTCAAAAATCTTATATGGTTGAGGGTGATTTAAGAAAAAAAGTTGCTATGGATATTAAAGCTTTAATGGATTTAGGTTCATACAGAGGTTTAAGACACAGAAGAGGTTTACCATGTAGAGGGCAAAAGACTAAAACTAATGCTCGAACTAGAAAAGGTAAAAAGAAAACTGTTGGCGCAGCAGCTAAATAAGGGATTATAGATGGCAAAAAGAAAAGTAACTAGAAAAAAAATTGTAAGAAAAAATATTGCTGAAGGTATAGTACATATCGCTGCAACATTTAATAATACAATGGTAACAGTAACAGACAATGCTGGAAATGCAATCTCTTGGAGTAGTGCTGGAAACTTAGGTTTCAAAGGTAGTAAAAAATCAACTCCATTTGCTGCACAAGCTGCAGTTGAAGATGCAATGGAAAAAGCAATGGAACATGGTATTAAAAATGTAGCTATTAAAGTTCAAGGACCAGGTTCAGGTAGAGATACAGCTGTTAAAGCTATTGGTGCAATGGAAGGTGTGACTGTAAGATCACTTAAAGATGTAACTCCACTACCACACAATGGTTGTAGAGCACCTAAAAGAAGAAGAGTATAAGGATAAGATATGGCAAGATATAGAGGACCTGTAGAAAAAATCGAAAGAAGACTTGATGCTGATCTTGGACTTAAGGGTGAAAGAAGACTTAACGGTAAATCTGCATTAGAAAAAAGACCTTACGCTCCAGGGCAACATGGTCAAAGAAGATCTAAATTATCAGAATATGGTATGCAGTTACAAGAGAAACAAAAAGCTAAGTTTATGTATGGTGTTTCTGAAAAACAATTTAGAAAATACTTTAAAGAAGCGGCAAGAAGAGAAGGTAATACAGGGGCAAACCTTATTACTATAATTGAGCAAAGACTTGATAATGTTGTATATAGAATGGGATTTGCTACAACTAGAGCAAATGCTAGACAATTTACAACTCATGGACATGTTTTAGTTGATGGGAAAAAAGTAGATATCCCTTCATATGTTGTAAAACCTGGTCAAAAAATTGAGATCAAAGAAAAATCTAAAACTAACCCTCAAGTTGTTAGAGCGTTAGAATTAACTAATCAAACTGGTATTGTTGATTGGGTTGATGTTGATACTGATAAAGTATTTGGAATTTTTACAAGAATACCAACAAGAGAAGAAGTTGTAATCCCTGTTGAAGAGAGATTAATCGTAGAGTTATATTCTAAATAATAAGGTTGGATTCAATATGAAAAAATTTGTAGATACACCATTTTTACCAACAGAAGTAGAAATTGAAAGAATATCTGAAAACAGTGCTAAAATTTCAGCATTTCCATTTGAAAGTGGTTATGCTATAACTTTAGCACACCCTTTAAGAAGATTGTTAATGAGTAGCTCAGTTGGTTATGCTCCAATTGCAGTAAAAATTGATGGTGCTGGACATGAATTTGATTCTATTAGAGGTATGCTTGAAGATATTGCAGTATTTATTATCAACCTTAAGAATATCAAGTTTAAAATCAATAGCGATGAAGAACAAGTAGAGGTTGAATACTCATTTGATGGTGCTAAAGAGATCGTTGGCGCAGATTTAAATAACTCTGAAGTAGAGGTATTTTCTCCTGATGCTCCTGTTGCAACTATCAATTCTGATTGTAACTTAACTTTTAAAGTTATTATTCAAAAAGGTATTGGTTATATGCCTTCTGAAGATATTAGAGAGATTGTTGGTACTGATTATATCCCTATGGATGCTTTCTTTACACCTGTAAAAAAAGTAGTATATGATATTGAGAAGATGCTTGTTGAAGATAATCCAAACTTTGAAAAAGCTGTATTTACAGTTGAAACAAATGGACAAATCTCACCAGTAGATGCTTTTAAAGAAGCTGTAACTGTTATGTATTCTCAAATGTCAGTATTCAATAAAGTATTTGATTTATCAGAAGTAACAGTTAATGAATCAAATGAAGATACTATTGAGTTAAAAGATTTAATAGCAAAAATTGAAGATCTTAATTTAAGTGCTAGAAGTTTTAATTCATTAGATAGATCAGGTATAAAATTCTTAGGTGAATTAGTACTTATGAGTGAAGTGGAAGTTAAAAATATTAAAAATCTTGGTAAAAAATCGTTTGATGAGATCTCTGAAAAATTAGAATCTCTAGGTTTCCCAGTTGATAGTACTCTTCCAGAAAATATTGCCTCAGCTTTAAGAAAAAAGCTAGAGCAATTAAAAGCGTAATAAAGGTTTAATATGAGACATAAGCACGGATATAGAAAGCTTAGCAGAACATCTTCTCATAGAAAAGCATTGTTAAAAAATATGGCAATTGCTTTAATTGAGAGAGAAAAAATTGAAACAACAGTTCCAAAAGCTAAAGAGCTACAAAGATATATAGAAAAATTAGTTACAAAAAGTAGAAATGCTGATTTAAATACACATAGAGAAATATTCTCTTATTTACAATCAAAAGAAGCTACTAAAAAAATAATTAATGAAATTGCACCTAAATATGAAGGTCGAAACGGTGGATATACTTCTATCATTAAGACTAGAATTAGAAGAGGTGATGCTACACAAATGGCATTTATTTCATTCGTATAATCTTCAGTAGATTTTTATAAAAAGGGGCAGTATTTACTGCCCCTTTTTTTTATACTTTTTTTAAATTATTTTAAACACTACATAAACAAATTTTAGGTACAATCTAGCAATATTCAATAAATATAATTACATTTTAGGAGTGATATTTGATTACTTTAAAAGAAGCATTAAAATTATCTACTGATGAGATTAAAGATCTAAGAGATGATTTAGCTAAGAAGATTAATTCCAGTAGAGAACTTGGTGCTTATGTTGAGCAGTTAAAAGGCGAAGATATATCAATTAGTGGAGAAGGTATCCCTATTGCTATAAAAGATATTATTAATGTAAAAAACTGGAATGTAACTTGTTGTAGTAATATTTTACAAGGTTTTATAAGTCCATATGATGCAACAGTAATACAAAATTTAAGAGATGCTGGATTATCACCATTTGGTAGAGCAAATATGGATGAGTTTGCTATGGGTAGTTCTACTGAATCATCTTGTTATGGTAAAACATTAAATCCTCATGATAGTACAAAAACTCCTGGTGGAAGCAGTGGTGGTAGTGCAGCTGCAGTTGCTGCTGGTATTGCAATTGCTGCATTGGGTACTGATACAGGTGGAAGTGTGAGACAACCTGCAGCTTATTGTGGATGTGTTGGTATGAAGCCAACATATGGAAGAGTAAGTCGTTATGGAGTTACAGCCTATAGTTCATCTTTGGATCAGGTTGGTCCTGTAACTCAGAATGTAGAAGATGCAGCAATTTTATATGATATTATATCTGGTCATGATGAGAAAGACAGTACTAGTGCAAATGTTGATTATACACCTGTTTCTCCTAATTTAAATAAAGATAAAAAGCTAACTATTGCAGTAATAGATAATTTTATACAAGAGGCTTCACAAGATATAAAAGATGCTTTTGAAGCTACTGTTAAAAAGCTTGAAGATGCTGGACACAAAATAATTAGAAGAACTATGATGGATACAAAAAAGCATGTAGCTTCTTACTACATAGTTGCAACTGCAGAAGCTAGTGCAAACTTATCAAGATTTGATGGTGTTAGATATGGAAATAGAAAAGGTGATGCCGGATTAAAAGATATGTATATTCAAACTAAAACACAAGGTTTTGGAAAAGAGGTTCAAAAAAGAATTATGCTAGGTTCGTTTGTATTAAGCAGTGGATATTACGATGCTTATTATATAAAAGCTCAAAAAGTTAGACATCTTATCAAAGATGATTATGAAGCTATATTTAATGAAGCTGATCTTATTTTAAATCCAGTTGCACCAACAACTGCACCAAAATTTGGTGCATTTAAATCATCTTTGGAGATGTATTTAAGTGATATATATACTATATCTGTGAATTTAGCTGGATTACCAGCTATTAGTGTACCAGTTGCAAAAGATAGTGGTGGTATGCCAATAGGTTTACAGCTTATTGCAAAAGCTTACGATGAACAGACACTATTTGATGGTGCTATGAGTTTAGAATCTATTGTAAATTATAAAAAATAAAAAGGAATAAAAATATGAGAATTAGAAAAAGAGCGTTGACATTTGAAGATGTATTATTGGTACCTGCTAAGTCTGAAGTATTACCTAAAGAAGTATGTTTAAAAACAAAATTAACTAAAAATATCGATTTGAATATTCCTTTTGTAAGTGCAGCTATGGATACAGTTACAGAGTATAAAGCTGCTATTGCTATGGCAAGACTTGGTGGAATAGGTGTAGTTCATAAAAATATGGATATTGATTCTCAAGTTTTACAAATTAAAAAAGTAAAAAAATCTGAAAGTGGAATTATCATTGATCCAATTTCAATTCATCCAAATCAAACACTTCAAGATGCAGAAGATATTATGAGTACATATAAAATCTCAGGTGTTCCTGTAGTTGATGAAAATAATATATTATTAGGTATTTTAACAAACAGAGATATGAGATTTATAAAAGATTTTTCACAATTAGCTGGAAATGTAATGACAAAAATGCCATTGATTACAGGGATTGTTGGAACTACACTTGAAGCTGCTGCTGAAGTTATGCATCAAAATAAGATTGAAAAATTACCAATAGTTGATGAAGATAATAGATTAAAAGGTTTAATTACTATCAAAGATATCAATAAGAAGATTGAATATCCAAATGCAAATAAAGATGAGCATGGAAGATTAAGAGTAGCTGCAGCTATTGGTGTTGGGCAATTAGATCGTGCAACTGCATTGACAAATGCTGGTTGTGATGTGCTTGTACTTGATTCAGCTCATGGGCATAGCAAAGGTATTTTAGATACTGTGAAAATTATTAAAGAGACTCTTGATGTTGAAGTGATTGCAGGAAATGTTGCAACTGCTGAAGCTGTTGAAGATCTTATAAAAGCTGGAGCAGATGCAGTTAAAGTTGGAATTGGACCTGGATCAATTTGTACAACAAGAATTGTTGCAGGTGTTGGTGTTCCTCAAATTTCTGCAATAGATGAGTGTGCTGCAATGGGAGCTAAATATGGTGTACCAATTATTGCTGATGGTGGTATTAAATACTCAGGAGATGTAGCAAAAGCTCTTGCAGTTGGTGCTAGTTGTGTTATGATGGGATCTGCACTTGCTGGTACTGAAGAATCACCAGGTGAGGTTATACTAAGTCATGGTAGAAAATTTAAAACATACAGAGGTATGGGTTCAATTGGAGCTATGACAAAAGGAAGTACTGATAGATATTTTCAAGAAGGTACTGCTGCAGATAAACTAGTTCCTGAAGGTATTGAAGGGATGGTTCCATATAAAGGTGATATGGGAGATATTGTACACCAGTTTATTGGTGGATTAAGAAGTAGTATGGGGTATCTTGGAAGTAAAGATATTAAAACATTTCAAGAAACAGCAGAGTTTGTAGAGATTACAAGTGCAGGACTTAAAGAATCTCATGTACATGATGTAACAATTACAAATGAAGCTCCAAACTACCATATATAAAAGTTATATATAGATAAAAAAGGGAAATTTATGCAAAAAGAAACAATAGCATTACATGCAGGTTATGAAAAAGATACTCAAGGAACTATGAGTGTTCCTATTTATATGAGTACAGCTTATGAGTTTAGAGATTCGCAACATGCTGCTAATCTTTTTGCATTAAAAGAGCTTGGTAATATTTATACAAGACTTATGAACCCTACAAGTGCAGTTTTTGAAAAAAGATTTGCACAAGTTGAGGGTGGAGTAGCTGCTATTGCCACTGCAAGTGGAATGAGTGCTATTTTTTCATGTATAGTAAACCTTTGTGAAGCTGGAGATAATATAATTGTAGCATCTGCAGTATATGGTGGTACTTCAACTTTAACTGATCATACAATTAAAAGATTTGGTATTACAACAAAAAAATTTGATGTAACGAATCCATCAAATTTAGAAGAGTTGATTGATGAAAAAACAAAGCTTATACTATTTGAGAGTTTAACAAATCCAAATTTATGTGTAGCTGATTTTGAAACTATTGTTAATATTGCAAATAAACATAATATTATAACAGTTGTAGATAATACAGTTGCAACACCAATACTATGTAATCCAATTAAACACGGAGTTGATATAGTTGTACACAGTACTAGTAAATATACTACAGGACAGGGTTTGGCTCTTGGTGGTATTATAGTAGATAGTGATACAAGTGTAAAAAAGATAAAGGGAAACAAAAGATATGATCATTTTAATACTCCTGATGAGTCTTATCATGGTTTGGTTTATACAGATTTACCTTTCCCACCTTTTATAATGAGAATACTTTTAAGTGTATTAAGAGATTTAGGAGCTGCTCCATCACCATTTAATTCATGGTTGATGATTCAAGGATTGGAGACTTTAAGTCTTAGAATGGAAAAACACTCATCAAATGCACTTAAAGTTGCACAATTTTTAGAATCACATAAAAATGTTTTAAAAGTAAACTATCCAGGATTAAAGTCTGATTCTAACTATGATAGAGCTAGAAAATATTTAAATGGTGGAAATAGTGGATTATTAAGTTTTGAAGTAAAAGATTTAGATACAGCTAAAAAAATTGTGGATAATATTGAGATATTCTCTTGTGTGGTTAATATTGGAGACAGTAAATCAATTATAACTCATCCAGCTTCAACTACACATCAACAACTATCTAAACAGGAATTGCAAGATGGTGGTATTGGTGAAGGTCTTATACGACTTAGTATTGGTTTGGAAAACAGTGATGATCTAATAGAAGCTTTAAGCAAGGTACTTTAGGAATAATAATAGGTGAAGATAACAACAAATAAAGTAACTTTTGATGAACCACTTTATTGTGAAAGTGGACGAATTTTACAGCCCTTTGAAGTAGTTTATGAAACATATGGAGAGTTAAACGAGGATAGATCAAATGTTATAATAATTACTCATGCTTTAACAGGATCTCATCATGCAGCTGGAGTTTATGAAGGTGAGAGCAAAGCTGGATGGTGGGATGGATTTATTGGTGATGGAAAAGCAATAGATACTACCAAATATTTTGTAATATGTATGAACAATATTGGTTCATGTTTTGGTTCAACTTCACCACTTAGTCCCCACCCACTTGATGGTAAACCATATAGATTTAGGTTTCCTGTTTTAACAATCTCAGATATTGTAAAAGCTCAAATCAGAGTGATGAAATATTTGGAAATTAATAGTGTTTATGCAGTTGTAGGTGGAAGTTTGGGTGGTATGCAAGCACTTTGTTATGCTGTAGAGTATCCCAAATTTGCAAAACATATTATTATGATAGCTTCCACTGCATATACAAGACCATGGGCGATAGCTTATAATAAAGTTACAACTGAGGCAATTAGAAATGATCCAGATTTTAAAGATGGTTATTATGATCCAGCTGATATTAAAGAGAATGGACTAAAAGGTTTAGCTGTTGGAAGAATGGCAGGACATATCTCATTTTTAAGTCCACAAAGTATGGATAGAAAATTTGGTCGAAGATATGTTGGTCAAGATGGTTTGTATGAGCTTTTTGGAAGATTTGAAGTTGAAAGATATATGGAGTATAACGGATATAATTTTCCACATAAATTTGATCCGTTAAGTTATTTGTATATTGTAAAAACAATGAATATCTTTAACGCCTCAAGGGGAAGTGATACACTAGAGCAGAGTTTAAGTACAATTAAATCAAATCTTCATCTTATATCATTTAGTGGGGATCTGCTTTTTAGACCTGTAGAGATGGAAGAGATATATGAAACTATGAAAAATATAGGGAAAAGTGATATAGTTACATATAAAATGATAGAGAGTGATTATGGACATGATGCATTTTTGGTTGAGATTGATAAGTTTGATGATTATGTAAAAGATATTTTGCAGGAGAATATATGAGTAACACTGAAGAAAATAATAAAGAAGAATTGAGTTTTGAATCAAAAATAGAAGATGCAAAAAAACTGTTGGATAAATTATTAGATCCTCAAATAACTTTACAAAATAGTGTAAAAGTGTATAAAGAGGGTATGAGTAAAATCAGTGAAGCTCAAAAATTGTTAGATGAAGCCAAACTTCAATATGAAGAGTTGAATAAATCATAATTATGCAAGAATATTTTTCAAGACAAATAAAACTTTGGGGGAAAGATACTCAAAACTCCTTACAAGATAAAAAGATTGCAATAATTGGTTGTGGTGGGCTTGGATGTTCACTTGGCATTGCACTTGGAAGCAGTGGAATAGGGCATATTACTTTAGTGGATTTTGATGAAGTTGGTGTTCATAATATTCACAGACAAATAGCATTTACAACCAATGACAATGGGGCAAAAAAATGTGAAGTGTTAAAAGAACTTCTACAAAATAGATGTGATTATGTAGATGTAGTGGCATTGGATATCGATTTTGATGGTTTTGTAAACTATGCACAGCAAAATAAGATGAAATATGATTTAATACTTGATGCAACAGATAATCTTCCAACAAGGGCATCAATTAATAATTTTTCAAAAACTACATCAACCCCTTGGATATATGGTTCAGTTGAGCAATTTCACGGGCAGGTTTGTTTTTTTGATAAAGCTTCATTTGAGGATCTTTTTCAAATAACAAATAGAACTCCAGAAGGAATTGCAGCTCCAATAGTTATGAATATTGCTTCACTTCAAGCAAATTTGGCACTTAGATATCTCACAAATTACAGTGTAAAAAAAGATTTTTTATATTACTGTTTTTTTGATGAAGATGGTATATTTAAAATACAAAATTTTTCTTTACCAACTACTTAATTTAACAATATTCAAATAAGAGATAATTCTGCTGTTTTTAAGCATTTTTTAGTTAAAATGACGAAATTTATAATGTAAAAATGCTAAGGAATATTAATGCCAAAAAGAGAAGATATTAAGTCTATTTTATTAATTGGGTCAGGTCCAATTATTATTGGTCAAGCGTGTGAGTTTGATTATTCTGGTACACAAGCTACCAAAACTTTAAAAGAGCTTGGATATAGGGTTGTTTTAATCAATTCAAATCCTGCGACAATCATGACAGATCCTGAGTTTGCTGATAAAACATACATAGAACCAATCACTAAAGAGATGGTTTCAAAGATTATTCAAAAAGAAAATATTGATGCTATATTACCAACTATGGGTGGACAAACTGCACTTAATGTAGCTATGGAGATGTATGAAGATGGTATGCTTGAGGATGTTGAATTTTTAGGTGCAAATCCAGAAGCTATAAAAAAAGGTGAAGATAGACAAGCTTTTAAAGAGGCGATGGAAAAAATTGGTATGGATCTTCCAAAAAGTGATTATGCATACACGGTTGATGAAGCAGTTAGTGTTGCTAAATCTATTGGTTTTCCTGTAATTAGTAGAGCTAGTTATACTCTAGGTGGTCTTGGAAGTGGTGTGGCATACAATATGGAAGAGTTTATAGAGTTAGCAAAAACTGGTATTGATGCAAGTCCAATAAATGAGATTGAGATTATAGAATCTATGCTGGGGTGGAAAGAGTATGAGATGGAGGTTATCAGAGATAAAGCTGATAACTGTATCATTATATGTTCTATTGAAAATGTAGATCCAATGGGTGTACATACAGGAGATTCTATTACAATTGCTCCTGCTCTTACTCTTACAGATAAAGAGTATCAAAATATGAGAAACGCATCTTTTGCAATTTTAAGAGAGATTGGTGTTGATACTGGTGGATCAAATGTGCAATTTTCAATTGATCCAAAAACAGGAAGGATGATTGTAATTGAGATGAATCCAAGAGTTAGTAGAAGTTCGGCATTAGCTTCAAAAGCTACAGGATATCCTATTGCAAAAGTAGCAACACTTCTTGCTGTTGGATTTACACTTGATGAGATTACAAATGATATTACAGGAACGGCAGCTTCATTTGAACCTGTAATTGATTATGTTGTTACAAAGATTCCAAGATTTACTTTTGAAAAATTTCCAAATGCCCAGAGTACTTTGACAACTTCTATGAAGTCTGTTGGTGAAGTTATGAGTATGGGTAGAACTTTTAAAGAATCTATGCAAAAAGCTTTATGTTCACTTGAAACTGGATTGTGTGGTTTTGATCCAATAAAAGCTGATCTTGATACAATTAAAAAAGAGATTAGAAGACCAAATGAACATAGACTTTTATATCTAATGCAAGGTATGAGAGAAGGGCTTACAAACGAAGATATTTTTGAGCTAAGCAAAATAGATCCTTGGTTTTTATCTCAATTTAGAGAGATATATCAAATGGAGTTAATGATTATTGGCGCAAAAGAGAATATTTTAAAGGATGAGAATCTTTTAAGACAAGCAAAATCATTTGGATTTAGTGATAAGATGATAGCTAATCTTATAAATAGTGATGAGAATACTATTTATAATGCAAGAAAATCTTTAGGTATAGAGTTTGAATATAATGAAGTTGATACTTGTGCAGCTGAATTTGAAGCTTTAACTCCTTATCTTTATTCAACTACTAATGTTACAAAATTACCAAAAACTAGTAAAAACAAAAAAGATAAAAAATCTGTAATGATTATTGGTGGTGGACCAAATAGAATTGGACAAGGTATTGAATTTGATTATTGTTGTGTACATGCGTCTTTTGCTTTAAATGAGATGGGTATAGAAACAATTATGTATAACTGTAATCCAGAAACTGTAAGTACAGATTATGATACAAGTGATATATTATATTTTGAACCAATCGATTTTGAACATGTAAGATCTGTAATTGAAACAGAACAACCAGATGGTATTATTGTACACTTTGGTGGACAAACTCCGTTAAAACTAGCAAATGCTATTCACAATATGGGTGGAAAGATTATTGGTACAGCTGCACAGGTTATTGACCTTGCAGAAGATAGAGAAAAATTCTCAACTTTTGTACAAAAAGCTGGATTATTACAACCAGAAAATGGTACAGCAGTTGAAGTTGAAGAAGCTGTGAGAATTGCTACAACTATTGGATATCCTGTACTTGTAAGACCATCATTTGTACTTGGTGGTAGAGGTATGAAAATTGTATATTGTGAAGCTGAATTAAGACAATATATGGATGAAGCAGTTATGGTATCAAATGATGCACCAGTTCTTATTGATAAGTTCTTAGATAGAGCTATAGAACTTGATGTAGATTGTATCACTGATGGAAAAGATGTTTATATTGGTGGGATAATGCAACATATCGAAGAAGCTGGAGTTCACAGTGGAGATAGTGCATGTTCTTTACCACCTATGAGTTTAAGTGATGAACTAATCAAAGAGGTTGAGCAAAAAACAAAAAATATGGCACTAAATCTTGGTGTAAAAGGTTTGATGAATACTCAATATGCAATTTATCAAGATAAAATATATTTAATAGAGGTAAACCCAAGAGCAAGTAGAACTGTACCGTTTGTAAGTAAAGCTACAGGTATGCCACTTGCTAAAATAGCTACAAGAGTTATGTGGGGTGAGAGTTTAAGAGATGCACTTGGGGTGTATGATAAAAATATAGTACAAGAGAATAATGGTGTTTTAAAACCTATCTTAAAAGGGCATGTAAGTGTTAAAGAGGCAGTTTTCCCATTTAATAAACTTCATGGAGCAGATTTAATTTTAAGTCCAGAGATGAAAAGTACAGGTGAAGTTATGGGGATTAGTGCTGATTTTGGAACAGCATTTGCAAAATCTCAATGTGCAGCTAAAAATCATCTTCCTGAAAATGGTGGAAAAGTATTTATATCTTTAGCTAACCTTGATAAACCGTTTGCTTGTGAAATTGCACAGGGCTTAATTGATTTAGGTTTTGATATTGTTGCAACAAGCGGAACATACAGTGTAATAAATGAAGCTGGAATAAAGTGTGAAAAAGTGCTAAAAGTTAGTGAAGGAAGACCAAATATTGTAGATAGTTTGGCAAATGAGGAGATAGTATTAGCTATAAATACAAGTGATGATACAACTTCAAGTAAAGATGATGGTATAGAAATAAGAAGAATGGTTTTAAGAATGAATGTACCTTATGTAACAACAGTTGCTGGGGCATTGGCATCTATTCAGGCTATCATAGCTCAAAAGAATAAAGAGGGGCTATTGCCTAAATCTATTCAAGAGTTTTTGAATGACTAAAGAGCTAGTTTATCTAGTTCAAACTGATACAACTGCTGGTTTTTTATCTGCTGATGATAAAAAACTAGCAACAATCAAACAAAGACCAAAAAATCAAAAAATACTTCAAACTGTAGATTCTTTTAAAACTCTAAAACAAAATACAAGAGTTCCTAAAAAGTTTAAAAATTTAGTTAGAAGATCATCAAATACTACATTTATTTATCCAAATAAAGAGGCTTTTAGAGTTGTAGATAAAAACTCAAATCACCATAAAATAATGAAAAAATTTAAAAAAATCTATTCAACATCTGCAAATAAAACAGGTGAAAATTTTGATTTGGATTTTGCTTTAAAAAGTTGTGATGTGATAATTGAGGATAAAAATAACTTTATTTGTTCTAAATCTTCACAAATTATAAAATTAACACCCACTAAACTACAATATATTAGATAACAATTAGATATTATTATGTATAATATAATCTAATTAATCAATACTAAAACTAGGCAAACAATGATAGTAAACATAGAACTACCAAATAATAAAAATTATGATATTTATATCCAAAAGCTTCAAGATATCCAACTTGATACAAAAGTTGTGATTGTTACTAATCCAACAGTTAGTGCATTGCATTTAGAGTATCTAAAAGATAAAATTAAAGCTAAACAACTAAGTGTAGTTAGTGTGCCAGATGGTGAACAATACAAAAATATGAGAAGTTTGGATATGATATTGGATCATTGTTTTGAGCAAAAACTTGACAGAAAATCTATTCTTATTGCACTTGGTGGAGGAGTAATCGGTGATATGACTGGATTTGCTGCTTCTATTTATCAAAGAGGGATAGATTTTATTCAAGTTCCTACAACTTTATTATCACAAGTTGATGCTAGTGTTGGTGGAAAAACTGGTATAAACAATAAATATGGTAAAAATTTAATTGGATCTTTTTGGCAACCAAATAGTGTTCATATAGATCCTTATTTTTTAACTACTTTACCAAAAAGAGAGTTTGGTGCAGGGGTTGCTGAGATTGTTAAGATGGCTGTATGTTTTAATAAAGAGTTTTTTTATTGGTTACAAACAAATAGATTGGATAATGAAAAAAATATAGTTACTGCTATACAAAAATCAGTACAAACAAAAGCTTGGGTAGTATCTCAAGATGAGAGAGAAAGAGGCTTGAGAGCTGCTTTAAACTATGGGCATACTTTTGGTCATGTAATAGAAAATGAAACAAAATATAAAAAATATTTACATGGTGAAGCTGTAGGTATTGGTATGTGCATGGCAAATGATTTAAGTGTAAAACTAGATCTTATGAGTGAAGATGAAGCAAAAAGTATAAAAGAGTTATTAAAAAGTTATGATATACCTACAAACTATACTATTGAAGATGTTGAAGAGTTTTATGAACATTTCTTTTTAGATAAGAAATCTTTAGATAATAAAATCAAATTTATTTTACCTGTTGGAATAGGTGAGTGTAAAATCACTGATGAAGTTACAAAACAGGATGTAATTGAAGTTTTAAAAGGGTATTCAAACTAATGAAAAATTATAAGAGTATCTTTTTTTTCATTGTTTTAATAAGTTCATTATATGGTGAAACTGTTGAACAAAGCAGTGAGATAGTACAACAACCAATATCAAAAGAGTTACAACAACAAACTCAAAAACAGATAATAGAAGCACAAAAAATAATACAAGAGCAAGAGAGATTAAAAAAAGAGCAGGAATTAAAAGCTCAAAATGAGAAAAAGTTAGCTCAGTTAAATTTGGAATTAGAAGATATTGAAGCTCAGTTAAAAAACAATATTTGGCTTAAAAGATATAGTAACTATCGTACTTATAGAGATATTGAAGCAGAATTAACAGCTATAAAAGCAAAGTTGAAAAAATTATCAAATTCAAGTATTACAAAAGTAAAAGAGCTAGTGTATCAATTAAAAAACAAGATAAAAATTAAAGAGAATGAGTTACAATTGATTAGTGAATATAAAGATTCACCTATTGGTACACTTATAAAACCACCTGAGATTACAGTTTCTCCGGAGATAAATAACCCTTGGGATATGATTGAAGCTTTTTCAAATATCAAAATTCTTAACTCATATAAAATGAACTATGCAAGAATTAAAAATGAAGTTGAAGCATTGCAACCACTTTTAACTAAACAGATCTCTATAATAAAACAGATGCTTGAGTTAAAACCAGATGAGAAATTAAAAAAGAAGCTTGAATACTTACAAAGAGAACAAAAAGATTTTTTCTTAGTGCATGATATTGTATCAACTACAAATGATGTATATAGCAGAAGAATTGAGCAAATAGTATTAGAAACACAAAACAATATGAAAAAACAAGCTAAAGAGATACTATTTTTAGTACTGATCTTATTAGGTTTGTTTGTAGTTTCATCTTTAATTAAAATGGTTGTTAAAAAATATATAAAAGATGATGATCAACACTATAGTACACATAGATTGATTAATTTTGTTTTTGTCTTTATTGTTATAGTTATTTTGCTTTTTACATATATTGATAATGCATCAAATCTTGTTACATTTTTAGGATTTGCTTCAGCTGGTATTGCTATTGCTCTTAAAGATTGGTTTATGTCTATGTTTGGTTGGATTGTTATTATGACAAGTGGATCAATAAAAGTAGGTGATAGAATAAAAGTAACCAAAGATGGCACAGAAGCAGTTGGGGATGTACTTGATATTTCACTGTTTAAAATATCTATTCGAGAGGATATTACACTTACATCATATATGAAAAACAGACGAACTGGACGAGTATTTTTCATACCAAATAATTATGTTTTTACTGAATTGATTGCAAATTATACTTATGATAGTTTAAGAACTGTTTGGGATGGTATTGATATTAATATTACTTTTGATTCAAATCATAAAAAGGCTGCACATTTAGCAAAAGAGATAGCAAAACAGTACTCAAAAGGATATGCAGATATTACAAGAAAATCTTTGGGTAAAATGCGTACAAAATATGTTTTAAGAAGTACAGGTGTTGATCCAAGAGTTTTTACATTTGCAGAATCTTATGGTATTGTAGTATCAACTTGGTATTTTACAAATTCTCATGCAACACTGGCTTTACGAAGTACTATTAGTATGGAGATAATTGATGCATTTAAAGCTGATCCAGATATTAAATTAGCATACCCAACACAGACATTGCGTGTAAACGGACATGCAAGTGCTAATCCTGATCATTTGTTACCTGGTAATTCGACTCAAGCAGGATTATTTGATGGAGAAGATATTGGCTAATAAAAAAGTATATTTTAAAACATTTGGTTGTAGAACAAATGTGTTTGACTCCCAAGTTATGATGTCAAATCTTAAAGATTTTGATATAACAATGGATGAAAAAGAAGCTAATATTGTTGTAATAAATTCATGTACTGTTACAAACAGTGCCGATAGCACAGCAAGAAACTATATAAATCATCTAAAAAAACTACCAAACAACCCAAGAGTTGTATTTACTGGATGTGGTGTATGGACAAAAGGGGAAACACTTTTTAAAGATAATAAAATAGATGCCCTATTTGGACATAGTGAAAAAGAGAAGATTAACACACTTTTAAAAGATGAGTCAAGATTTTTTGAAGCTGGTGATTTAGAACATATAGATGATACAATAATTGAACAGATGATTGGGAAAAGCAGAGCTTTTGTAAAAGTACAAGAGGGGTGTGATTTTAGATGTTCTTATTGTATTATCCCTTATGTAAGAGGGGATGCTAGAAGTTATAAAGAGGAAAAGATACTAGAACAGATTACAACTTTAGCTAGTAATGGATTTGGTGAGTTTATATTAACAGGTACAAATGTTGGAAGTTATGGTAAAAAACAGCATACATCTATGGCAAAACTTCTTAAAAAAATATCTATGATAAGAGGTGTTAGAAGAATTAGATTAGGTTCTGTTGAGCCTATTCAAATTGATGATGAATTTAAAGAGATATTGAGTGAACCATGGATGGCAAAACATCTTCATATTGCATTGCAACATACTAGTAAAGAGATGCTTAAGATTATGAATAGAAGAAATAAAGTTTTAGATGATTTAAAACTTTTTGAATATATAGCAGATCATGGATATGCTTTGGGGACTGATTTTATAGTTGGACATCCAGGGGAGACTGATCAGTTGTGGGATGAAGCTATGCAAAATCTAAAAAAATTCCCTTTAACTCATATACATGCTTTTACATACAGTAAAAGAGATGGAACACCAAGTGCTGTGATGAATGATCAAGTAAATGGAAATATCTCTAAAATTAGGTATAATGAATTGGTTAGTATAATTGAAAAGAATAATTACAATTTTAGAAAAAATATAAAAGAACCGTTACAAGTATTAATTGAGAGTGAAAAAAATGGTATTTACAGTGGACTTGATCAGTTTTTTAATAAAATTGAGATAGAGTCAAATATCGATCTGGTTGGTGATTGGATCAGTGTTGATAACTATGAAGTAAGGGAGAAAATCAATGTCGCAAAATTCTAATAATTATGATAAAAATTTAAAACTGATGATTATCTCTGCAGTTGTACTTTTTGTACTGTTTTTTTATACAATGTACAAAAGTAGCAATGCTATACAAGGAAGTTCATACTATATAGGTTTGTTTTTCCTTTTTATACTTATGGCTGTAGCATTCTTTTTACGAATATATAAAGATAAAATAAAAAAATATCTTCCAAAAAATGCTTTTGAGATAGAATTAGAGCAACAAAAACAAAAAGAGAGTTCAATAAGTGTAAGTAGTAGTGATCTTTCTCATATTGAAGCTGCAAACAGTAATATTACTTTTAGTGATGTAGCTGGAATTGATCTTATTAAACAAGAGCTTCAAGAGATTGTTGATTTTTTAAATAAACCAAAAAAATATTTACAATTTGGTGTAAAACTACCTAAAGGTGTACTTTTGGTTGGACCTCCTGGAGTTGGTAAAACTCTTATAGCTAAAGCTGTAGCAGGTGAAGCTCAAGTGCCGTTTTTTTATCAAAGTGGAGCTAGTTTTGTACATATATATGTAGGAATGGGTGCTAAAAGAGTTAGAGAACTATTTGCAAAAGCAAAGGCACATGCTCCCTCAATTATATTTATTGATGAGATTGATGCAATAGGTAAAGAAAGAAGTGGCAAAAGTAATGATGAAAGGGAAGCGACATTAAATGAACTTCTAACACAAATGGATGGCTTTGAAGATGATAATGGTGTTATAGTTATTGCTGCAACAAATAAAATTGAAGTTTTAGATGAAGCACTGCTGCGTGCAGGAAGATTTGATAGACGGGTATTTATTGGTTTGCCAAACATTCAAGATAGAATTGAGATTTTAGAGCTTTATTTAAAGAAAAGATCATATAATTTTGATATAAAAAGATTAGCAAATGAAACTTCAGGATTTAATAGTGCTGCACTGTCAACTTTGATAAATGAAGCATTATTAAATATGATAAAAAGAGATGGCACTATCTTAGAGCAAGTTGATATAGATGTTGCAAAAAATAAAATTGAGTTTGGTAAAAAAGATAAACTTCTTTTAAGTCAAAAACAAAAAGAGATATTAGCAATATATCAAGCAAGTAAATCTTTTATTACAAAATGTCCAATAGCACTATTTGATGAAGGTATTAAAAAAACAGATTTAACATACGCTTCTAAGCAAGAACTTCTAGATACTATCAAAAAATACCTAAGTGGTAGTGTAGGGATTGAAGTAGTAAAAAATGAGCCTTATGCTATGTTTGAATCAGATCTTAGAAAAGCAGATCAAATTGCAAATGATATGGTTGAAAAATATAAGATGGGAAGAGACAAAGATAGTTTAATAGATGAAGTAAGAGCACAATTAAAGCTTGAATTATCATCAAATATAGATGAGATTATAAGACTTAAAGATATTATGTTAAGGGATGAAGTTGTACTTTAGTGGGTTTTGCCTTCAAAATGAACAAGAGCTTTTTTCATCTTATCTAATTCAAAACGATTTTACCGTTAGTGGTTTTAGCTATGGTGCTCAAAAAGCTTTAGAGTATGTATTAAATACAAATAACAGAGTCGATACACTACAACTTTTTTCACCTGCTTTTTTTAATGATAAAGATAAAAAATATATACGATTACAGCTTATGTTTTTTAAAAAAGATCCAAAACTGTATTGTGATAATTTTTTAAAAAATTGTGCATACTCTACTGATATAACTTTGGATAAATATTTTTATCTTGGAACATATGAACAGCTAGAAGAGTTATTAACATATACTTGGGATAGCACTAAGCTACAAGAGGTTATAAATAAAGGTGTACAAATAGAGGTATATCTTGGC
>Ga0256843_1001268_pt1 | contig 20236 bp, 20 predicted proteins | sample AlvinellametaG_FD_191572 | JGI IMG/M metagenome (GOLD analysis project Ga0256843, IMG submission 191572) | Pompeii worm associated microbial communities from hydrothermal vent at the East Pacific Rise, Pacific Ocean - Alvinella | ecosystem: Host-associated > Annelida > Integument > Unclassified ... | reverse complement strand
TCTATATGTGCTATTTGTGCATTTTCATAAAGTTTTTTTGCATTATTGTAGTGGATCTGTAATGCTTCTTGAGCCTTTAGTCTTGTTTTATATAACGACTCACTTACAATAACCCCATAATAGTACTTTACCAAAAGCAAAAACTTTTTATCCTCTTTGATCTGAGCTTTTGCTTTTTGCTCATCAACCTGAGCTTTAAGGATCGACTGCGTGGCATCTATCTTTCCACCGGTATATAAAGGCCACAACATATCCAAACTAGCTAAAAAAACATCTTGTTCACTCAGATCAACTCTTATAGGCAACTCTCCAAGAAGTGGTAACTTTAAATCATCTTCTACCTTTATAGGTTCATCAAGATGGGTATAGCTTCCACTAAGTGTTACAGAAGGGAGATACATCGACTTTGCAGCTTCTTGTTTCTTTTGTACGATCTGTATAGATTCTTTTGAGGCTTTTAACCCCGCATCACTGTTTTGTAACTCTTGCCACGCTTCTTCTATGGTAACTGCTTGAAGCGAAAGGGAGAGTATCAATGCCAAAGATAGCTTTTTCATTTTACTCCTTCTAAAAGTGCCAATGCACCTTTGTATATCGGTTCATCTATAAAACCATATTCTTTATGGACAAATCCACTCACACCGTTTTGACTCTCTTTCTCAAACACTCTGACGATCTCTTTTGCTTTTTGGATCTCATACGGATCGATCCCATAGACTTGATGCACCATCTCTACCTGAGAGGGACTTAAACACCCTTTTGCGGTATATCCCATCTGCTTTTCAAGTTCAAGCCACTCCAAAAATCCCTCTTCATTCTTATAATCTTGATATACAAACCCAACAGGTTTTACATCCATTGCTTTTGTTGTTATCAAAAACTCACTGAGTATATATTGCAAAGTCGGGTTTTTCGGCTCTATCAAAGACTGGGGAAGTTTCATATCGGCAAACAGATCCAAGATACCAAGATAAAAAGCTTTCACTCTTTTATGTACTTTGAGTTCTTTGAGATTATGCCATGCCTCTTTTGTCTCTATAGAGAGATGCAACTCAATATCTTCATGCAACAGTGCCAAAACACTCTCTACTTCCTCTTTTGTTCGTATCTTTGGTACGCGGATGGCATCTGGCATATATTGGTTCAGATAAGCTATCTCATCATATCCTGTTGTATCAAGTGAATTCACTCTTACTATTAGTTTCTTATCACACTTTGGTAATTTTGAAAGTATGAATGCAGTAAGAACTAATGCAAAAGGTTTTTCTTCTTTAGAAACACCATCTTCAAGGTTGAGAATGATCGCTTCAGCTTTAAGTGATGGAATCTTTAAAAGATGTTTTATTTTATGCGCAGAAACCATTAAGATACTACGATAGTTTTGAGTTGTATTTATCTCTCGAAATGTAGGTTCGCAAAGAGAGTTCAAAAAAGAAATATCTTTTTTTTCATAAGCATCTTTTATATTTTGAAGTATATTTTCATCTATCATTCTATTTTTCCATATTTATTTGTTGTAAATAAAAAAAGAGTGCTTTTATTTCTTTTTCAGTTAGATAATATTTTGGCATCCCTTGGATATTTGTATTTAACGCTTTATAAAACTCTGCATAAGACAATTTATCAATAGCCGGAGCTCGCAACTCTTTTTTGAGCTTTATCACAATATACTTTTCACCATCTTTCACTTTCTTTGTTTCTTTATATTTAGCTATAAGTTTCCCTTCACCTTTATCCCCATGACACTTATTACATCCTATTCCCCTTGGGTTTTTATATAAAAGTGAAGAGTACTCCATTTGTGTAATAAAACTACTTTGAGCTAAAACCATAACAGGTAAAAAGAAAAACAAGTATCTCACAAAGCCCCTTTTTGTTTAAAAGTAAGTGGTATAATATCAAAAATTTGTTTTATGGTGATTAAAGTGCAGATACTAGACGGAAAAAAACTTGCGAAAAAGATAGAAGAGAATGTTGCCAAAGAGGTACAGGAGTTAAAAAATAAAACTCAAAGAGTACCTGGTCTTGCTGTTATACTTGTTGGAAATGATCCTGCAAGCCATGCATATGTCGGGATGAAGAAAAAAGCGTGTGATAGAGTTGGATTTTATTCTGTAACACATGAGATGCCAGAGACTATAACTCAAGAGGCTATAGAAGAAACGATCATTATGATGAATCAAAATCCAAACATTGATGGGATTCTTATCCAACTTCCTCTTCCAAACCATATAGATACGACCAAACTCTTAGAACTTGTAGCACCTGATAAAGATGTCGATGGGTTTCATCCATTTAATGTAGGACGCCTTACAACAGGACTAGATGGATTTGTTCCATGTACTCCACTTGGTGTGATGGAGCTTTTAAAAGAGTATAACATCGATGTACAAGGAAAAAACTGCTGTGTAGTGGGTGCAAGTAACATCGTTGGAAAGCCTATGGCGAGTTTACTCCTTAATGCAAATGCAACCGTTGAGATCTGCCATATCTTTACAGATGATCTCAAAAAACATACATTAGATGCTGATATGATCTTTGTAGGTGCTGGAGTTATCAACCTTATCAAAGAAGATATGGTCAAAGAGGGAGCCGTTATTGTTGACATCGGTATCAATAGAGCTGAAAATGGAAAGCTTGTTGGAGATGTAGACTTTGAAAATGTCTCACAAAAGTGTTCTTATATCACTCCAGTTCCTGGTGGTGTAGGACCGATGACGATCGCTATGCTTCTTTCAAACACTCTTAAAGCAGCCAAGTTGCATACAGAAGAAAACTAAATGAAAGAAAGACTTTATAAACTTTATAAATGGTCCAATTCTTGGACAGGAACAATAGTGATCGTTCTTTTTGTTATCTTTTTTATTGCTCAAGCATTTAGGATACCTAGTGGAAGTATGAAAGATTCTCTTTTAATCGGGGATCATCTTTTTGCTAAAAAATTCGCATATGGTATCCCTATGCCATATATCCCTTTTTTAGAGATACCTATTATTCCATGGAGCGATAAACTCAAGATCGTAGATGGAGACACTCCAAAACGTGGTGATATTGTAATATTTCGTCCACCACAAAACTTGAAAACTCACTTTGTAAAGCGATGTTTTGCTCTTCCTGGAGATGAAGTACTTTATACAAAAGATACGCTTTATCTGCATCCAAAAGAGGGAGATGACTATATAAAAACACATTATAAAGGAGAGCATATTATTTCATTAAGTGGGAAATTGTGGGTAAAGAATCCTCTTATGAGCAAACATCCTGGTATCCACTATGATAAGAATCATGAAGTTTTTGTTGATTATATCTATAGACTATTCAATGCCCCTTCTACGATCGATATGAAACCAGTCTCTATCCCAGAACTTCCAAAGCTTTATGCAAAATATGGCAGATTTGAATTCAATGCTTTTTACAAAAAAGTTGAACCAAATCATTACTATATGATAGGTGATAATCGTAACCATTCAAATGACAGTCGTTACTGGGGAAGTGTTCCTTATGATAACATTGAAGGAACACCTTGGTTTATCTACTTTAGTATTAATAAAGATTATGAGATTCGATGGGAAAGAATGTTCAAGACCCCATCTGATCTAGAAGATCCGGCAATTATACAAAAAGCTATTGCCGAGAGAAAAGAACAAGATAAGAATGATCATGGACTCTATTGATATCTTAAAGCTTATCGCTTCTGTTGTTGCACTAGCGATCGCTATCATAGGACATGAGATCATGCATGGTTATATCGCTTACAAGTATGGTGATATGACAGCAAAAAATGCAGGACGCCTTTCTATAAATCCACTTGTACATGTAGATCTTGTTGGAACAATCATAGTTCCTGCAATGCTTTATTTTATCCCTATGCTTTTAGGACAAGAAGGGGGATTTTTATTTGGTTGGGCAAAACCAGTTCCTATCAATATGAGAACGGTATATAATGGTGGTGGATACAATGCTGCTATGCAAGTTGATCTTGCAGGGATCGTTTATAACTTTACTTTAGCAGCATTTGCTTCTATAGGATTAAGTCTCTTAGCAACTCCAACAACAGCAGATTCACTAATATATGTTTTTTTATATCTCCTTGTTATTAAAACATTGGTGATAAACGTAGTTTTAGGGGTGTTTAACCTTTTACCTATCCCTCAGTTTGATGGAGCACACTTTATACAACATTTAGCGTTGAAGTTCAACTACTATAAAGTTGCTGAGTTCTTTCAAAAATATGAACCATATGGTATGATCTTTGTTTTGATCCTTTTAATGACACCCTTAAAGGATTTCTTTTTGATCTTACCGGTTGAAACTATTTTACAACTATTGATATCTTAAATGGAGGAAAATATATGAAATTTTATGTTGCAACAGATCATGCTGGAATCGAGCTTAAAAACTGGACAGTAGAGTTCTTAAAAGAAAAAGGATTTGAGGTGCAAGATTTAGGACCATATACGACTGAGAGAGTTGATTATCCTGATTTTGCAAAAAAAGTTGCTCTTGCTGTTCAAAACGACTCGAAAAGTCAAGGGATCCTTATCTGTGGAAGTGGTATAGGGATGAGCATGACTGCAAACCGTTTTAAAGGGATTCGAGCAGCACTTTGCCATGATGCCTATACTGCTGAAATGGCAAGAAAACACAATGATGCAAATATCCTTTGTTATGGTGAGCGAATTGTAGGAAAAGGGGTGGCAGAATCTATCCTCAATGCATGGCTTGAAAATACATTCGAAGGTGGAAGACACACAGGACGTGTGTTGAAGATAGAAGCTGCAGGGTGTAGCAACTAAGTAAAGGAATAATACTATGTTTTGGGAATGGTCACTACTGACAATACTTTCGGTACTTTCAATCTTTTTATTTGTTAAGATGTTTTACTTTAAAAGCATCACTACACGAGAACAACGAAGTAATGATCTTATGAAGATGACACTTCAAGAAGCAGAGATCCTTATACGAAAATACCAGATCCAACTTCAACGTGCACTTGGAAATGTTGATATACTCAGTGAAGAACTCAACAAACTCAAAAATGAGATGAAAGTACTTAAACAAAGAAACTCAAAACACAGACAAGAAGTTGAGCGACTAAACAACAAAATAAAAGCGTTAGAGAGTCGTATAGAAGCATTACTATAACTAAGGAGAAACTATGTTAGAATTAAGCCCTACCGAAAAAAAGATCATCGAATCAAGTATACGTAATATCCCAGATTTTCCAAAACCTGGGATTATGTTCAAAGATATAACAACACTCCTCAATGATGCTGAAGCATTTGGTGTTACAATGAATCATCTTTATCAACGATATAAAGAATACAATCTTGACTTTATTGCAGGGATAGATGCAAGAGGATTTATCTTCGGTGCAGCACTCGCACAAATGTTAAGTATAGGTTTTGTGCCTATTCGTAAAAAAGATAAACTTCCTTATACAACTATAAGTCAAAAATACTCTTTAGAGTATGGCTTTGATGAGATAGAGATCCATATAGATGCCTTTAAGAATAAAAAAGGAGCACGTGTACTTCTTATAGATGATCTTATTGCTACAGGTGGGACTGCAAATGCTGCGGCCGAACTTATAAATCAAGCTGATGCCGTATGTGTAGAAGCATGTTTTATCATAGGTTTAACATTTTTAGATGGAATAAAAAAACTACAAGAAAAAACCAATGTTCATACTTTAGTAGAGGTTAATTAATGTATATACCAAAATCAAGCAAATACGATCCAGATGATCTAGGACACTTCGGTATCTTTGGTGGACGCTATGTCCCTGAAACACTTATGCCGGCACTTTTAAAACTCAATGAAGAATACGAGTCGATCCGTTTTGATGAGGATTTTTGGAAAGAGGTAGATTATTATCTCAAAGACTATGTTGGTCGTCCTTCTCCACTCTATTATGCACATAATATCTCTGAGGAACTTGGTGCAAAAGTATACTTCAAAAGAGAAGACCTAAATCACACCGGAGCACATAAGGTTAACAATGTTATTGCTCAAGGACTTATGGCAAAACGCTTAGGATATAAAAAGGTTATCGCCGAAACAGGAGCTGGACAACATGGGGTTGCTACTGCAACGATAGCAGCTCTTTTGGGGTTAGAGTGTGAAATCTTTATGGGTGCAAAAGATGTTGCACGCCAAGAGCTCAATGTCTTTCGTATGAAACTCCTTGGTGCAAAAGTACATAGCTGTACAAGTGGAAGTCAAACACTTAAAGATGCGATGAATGATGCTATCCGTCACTGGGTAACTAATGCACGTGATACGTTTTACATTATCGGAACTGTTGCAGGACCACATCCCTACCCTTTAATGGTTCGTGATTTTCAAGCGATCATCGGTTGGGAAGCACGAGCACAGATATTAGAAAAAGAAAATCGTCTTCCAGATCATGTAATTGCATGTATCGGTGGAGGAAGTAATGCTATAGGGATGTTTCAACACTTTTTGGAAGATAAAGAAGTTGAATGTATAGGGATAGAAGCAGGAGGTCTTGGGATCGATGATAAAAACGGATGTAGCCTCAAAAAAGGGCGTCCGGGAGTTTTGCACGGACAGATGAGTTACCTCTTACAAGATGAAGACGGACAAATACTTGAAGCTCATTCTATCTCCGCTGGGCTTGATTATCCAGGTATCGGTCCAGAACACGCTTTTCATAATGATAATGGCTCAGTAAAGTATGATTATATCACTGATCAAGAAGCACTTGATGCATTTGTATGGCTTAGTCAAAAAGAGGGAATCATCCCAGCATTTGAATCATCTCACGCGGTAGCATACTTGAAAAAAATAGAAAATATAAAAAATAAGCTTATCATTGTCAATCTTTCAGGTCGTGGAGATAAAGATATGATTCAAGCAAAAGATTTATTGAAATTTGATTAGGAAAGAAAATAAAAAAGAGGTTAAAAAAAACCTCTTTTAAAAGTGAACTTCTAAAATTAGAAGTCACCTTTTGCAGCGCGTGATGGGATCTCTTCCATTGCAACTTTAACTTTTGCTGCAAGTTCACCCATCTCTTTAGGAAGTGTTTTTCCTCCATGAATAGCAAGTGTAAGATCCATAGTAATAAGATAAGCATCACCATTACCATATTGTACATACATAATTCTACATGGCATAAATCCACCAAAATATCTAGAATAGTTTAAGAAAACTTTTGCAATATGAAGTGAACATAAAGACCAAATTCTTGCTTCTTTTACTTCATCTGGTTTTGCATCTTGTTTTGTAAACATTTTTACATAACCAGTTACTCTCATATTGTACTCTTCAGCTAATGCTGTGATAGATTCTTTAACATCATCACCAGTAATATCCTCAGCAACTTTGTACTCTTTCATCATTGCTTTAGCTGGATCACCTGATTCTTTAACAACTGCCATAAGATCAGCATATGCTTGAGGAGCTTGATCATCAAGATCGGCTGTGATCATATCATACCCCATACCCATATAAGTACAACCTGTACTAAACATCATAATCATAAAAGCACTCACTGCTAGAACGAACTTCTTCATATATCTTCCTTTGAACAAAATTTAAAATATTTTCAAAAGCTTTCTAACTTTTGAAAATATCCCTTTATGTGAGCGTCATTATACTATTCTAAAAATTAAATGAAATTAAAAATTTTAATATAAAAAGAAAAAAAATAGTGAGTATTTATTTGACTAATAATATTTCAAAAAACTTCTTATATTAATGTAAAATAGGAGGGTTCAAAAGAGAGAAAGAAATCAAAATTATAATTTTTTTTTATATTTTAATTGTATGATTTATTTAATGTTCTTTCACGTAAAAGCTTTTTGATTTTTGAAATATCTTTGAGTGTAAGTTTATAAGACTCATCCATTACTCTATTGATATGATACACTTCTGTTACAGTAATGCCATAAGGATCTTTTTTCTCTTTTACCACTTTTCCCTCATCATTGAAAGAGTAAAGGAAAAGTCTTTTTCTACTTGTTTGTATATAATAAGTAAGTACTATCTCATCTGAGTGTTTTTTTTCAAGAGCTACTATTACCCTTTGCTCTTTTGGGTATTCTTCTTTAAAATCAAGTAAGGCCTTAGCATCTTCCAACTCAAGATATCCTATATAAAACTTATTATATAAGTCATGATAACGTTGGATATTCTTATTAAGTAAGAACTTAAGATCCAATGTATATCGTTTATTGGATCGAAGGGTTTTTGTAATCCATGTCATTGTATTATAATATCGAAATGGATATGGTTTTAGTGATGATGCTTCTACCATCTTAGAAGATTTTATGATCCTTTTTGGACGTAATTTCCGTTTATTTTTACTTGTGATATAAGTAAATACATCTTGAGCATTAAACTCTTTTGTAAGCCATACCTTTGCATACTGAGGAAGTTGTTTTATACCACTTGCACCCTCATTAAGAATAAGAAGTGCTTTTATCGTATAGTTTGGAAATATAGTCTCTAAAAGTGCCTTTTTCTTTCGAAGACGTTTTTTGAGCTTAAGTACAGATTTAACGAGTGTCATCTCTACAAAATAAAGTTCATTGTTCTTCGTGATAAACATTGCATCAAATTCACTGATCTCTCTGTTTTTTGTTCTATAGACGATCTGTTGTTTTTCACTTATCGAGAGTGTATTTGCGTGAGATTTTATTTTATTTTGATGATACCCTTTGAGTATGAATTTTTCTATATCTTCACATTGTTGGGCATATCGAAGAAGTTTTTCATAGATGAAGTTTTCAAAAACTTCCCCTTCAAAAGAGCGATAAGAACTTAAAAAAAGAGGATCTTCTTTATCGATCCCCTTTTCTATTAGTGACAAGAGATGTTTAACGTTATAATCATAATATAAAAGATTATCTTCAATATCAACATTATCAAGGTTCTTTATCGATTTACTTATACATAAACTCAAATGACACGCTCACCATTTCTAAAAAATTGATCTAAAACCTCACGGAATGCTTGAGGTTCACTTAGATGATTTACCTCTTCTCTTAGTTTTGAAGCACCTTTATACCCTTTTGAATAGGTATGAACATGTTTTCTAAACATCGCTACACCACGTTCACCATAGAACTCTATCATTCTATCATAATGTTCCATAATAATTGTATATCTTGTAGCTATATCGACATCTTTTGAACCTGTCTTTAACTGATGAAATATCCAAGGATTTCCAACAGCACCCCTTCCTATCATTACACCATCACATCCAGTATGCTCTAATACCCACTGTGCTTTTTCATAGCTATCTATATCACCATTGGCAATAACAGGGATATTTACAGCTTCTTTGATCTCTTTGATAGCATCATAATCAACAGGAGCTTTAAATTTACCTGCGCGAGTGCGCCCATGAACTGCTAAAAAATCTGCACCATTATCTTGAACTATTTTTGCTATCTCTATATGATTTTTATCTTCAAATCCAAGTCGTATCTTTACACTTGTAAGTGGTTTATTTGAAGTATCTTTGATCGTTTTGATGATACTTCCCATCAATGGAAGATCTTTTAAAAGGGAACTTCCACTTCCATGACTCACCACTTTAGGAACAGGACATCCACAATTAAGATCGATAATATCAATCCCTTCTTGATCATTAAGAATCTCTACAGCACCTTTTACAATATCAACATTTGCACCAGCTATCTGAACAGAATAAGGATCTTCTAAAGGAGATTTTTGAAGCATATGAAGTGTTTTTTTCGATCCATGTACTAAAGCATTGGAGCTTATCATCTCACTTACAGTAAGATCGGCTCCAAACTTCTTAACAACACTTCTAAAAGGCAAGTCTGTAAAACCTGCAAGCGGTGCTAACACATATATATGTGTGTTAGGGAAAAAGTCTTTGTACATATGCTTATACAAATAACTCTATTTTATAGTTATGATTACACTCTTTTAGAGTTTTATATGCTCTAAAATTTTGATATTCTTCAGGTGAAGAAGCTTCAAGTATCTCATCTGCAAGATCGATCATCTCAAGATCAAATGCTGTAAAAAGGTATGCATCCATTGCCTCTTCATCTTTTTCACTTAAAACTTTAAAAAGTTCTAATCTATCTTCAGGCATCATCCCTTTTGCAACAGCTTTTGCAACTTCTATATACTCTTTTTTAGAAAGTTCAACCGATTCAACAAGCTGAGTGATCTCTGAAACACTAAACTTTAAATCATTTTCCCCATTTCCTATTCTATTTAGGATTTTAAAGAAAGAACTTTTTGTAATATAGTCTTTATAATATTTCATAATCTTATCACTAGGTGCTGTTTCAATAAAATCTTGGAATACTTCTACCAAAAACTCTTGAATATAGTTTTTATTATTGATCAAGATCTCTTCAGCACTTATCTCTCCGGCTTTATATCTGTTTTTTGCATTTTGAACCATTAATGGATTGTCATGTGGAAGATTGAGTTTTTTAAGATTTACAGGTTCCCCTTTATTTACTTTATAGATAATTTCCATCAAATTTCTCAACGGTTCATTTTCTATCCCTAAAAGTGCTGAAGCATCAGGATTTATTGTAGAATTATCAACCAATTTTCCAAGTAATTTATAACGATCAGTTTTAAATTGATGTGATCTATGTGGTTTAGCAAGGATTGCTTCATAAATGGCATTTATCAATACACCATAATCTTTTTCATATTTTTTTAACCTAAAGTTACCCAATAATGTATAAAATCCCATATGAAAAAGACTTGCTATATACAACAAAGCCATTGCAATAGCAACAATTACAGCAATATATATGGCTGGCGTATTTATCCCCATAAATGAAAGACTAACTTGTTCTCCGCCTGTTGAAACATAAATAAACCATCCAACTAACCCTATAAGTAACAAACTTGCAACTGTATATCGTTTTAAGTACATTGTATATCCTTATTTTTTATTTGATTTTTCCACAATCTCTCTACAATCTATACAATAAACTGCATGAGGTTTTACTTTTAGACGTTGAAAACCAATAGGGTCTTCACACATCTCACAAATACCATACTCACCGTTTTCTATTTTCTTTAACGCATTCTCAATCTCTGTGAGCTCTTTTTGTTGCTTTTGCACTAGTGCATCTTCGATCATCGAATCATTATTTGCAGCAGCATAGTCACCTTCATCATTTAACTCTTGCTTTTGAAGATTCGATATCTCTTCTTGTACACTTGAAAGATTTTTCGTGATTTGATCTTTTCTACTTAAAAGCATCTCTTTAAAATACTCTAACTCACTCTTTTGCACCTATTCTTCCCCTATTTATGATATGGATGGTTATTTAGAATTGAAAAACCACGATAAATCTGCTCAAGCAGTACAATTTTTGCTATCTTATGACTCATCGTCAATTTCCCAAGACTGATGACGGTATCGCTTTTTTGTAAAAAAGCATCTTCAAAACCGTATGCACCACCTATAAAAAATTTAACTGATATTTTACCATCTAAAAGCTTACTAAATTCATAACTATCAATTATTTTTCCATTTGGATCCAAAGTGATACTATATCCCCCACTTAAATGGGGTTCAAGAACTTTTGTATATGCCTTTTGACTTGCATCTGCTGAAATGGTATGTGCTTTTGCAACCTCTTTTGGAAAAATCTCATTATCCACTATTTTCGCAAATCGACTCGACATCTTATAGAGTTCTTTATATAATGGGTCATAAAGGTTTTTTTCTTTCTTTGCTATTGAATATATCTCAACTTTCATCAAACAACCCACTTCCTATGACATGGTATGTTACATGTTTAAAGGTGTCTGTTTTTTTTACACCACCAATTGCAGCAACAAAATGTTTAGAATATGAAGCGATCTCATCAAGTTGATCACCTAGAACACCTTGTATATCTTTTTTTGTAGATGTATCTCTATAAGCTCCAAGCCCTATATAATTTAGTGGAAGTTCATTTGCTTCGAGTACTTCTTGTTTATTATGTGTTGAAAGTCCTAAGATCTTATCCGATCCGATTGCCTCTTTGATGATCCTGATCGCTTTTTTCTTATCATGATCAATACCAGATATATCCTCTTGACCTAAATGGACACCATCACAAAATGGTGCAAGTTCATATTTATCATTAACGATCAAAAAACCATCATAGAGTTTTCGAAGTTCTATAAGACGGGACTTGATAAAGTCAATATCTGCAGTTTTATTTCTGTACTGGATAATCTCAGCATTATTTGCTTTTGCTATAGCCACATATTGTTCTAGCGTTATATTATAGCGTTGAAGTAACGCTTCATCACATAAGGCATAGAGTCTCAAATGTTCTATACCCCAAAAAGTTTTAAAAGATCTGAAAGTGTTTGTTTAAGTTCTTTTCTGTTAACAACCATATCGATTGAACCTTTTTCAAGTAAGAACTCAGCTCGCTGGAATCCTTCTGGAAGATCTGAACCGATCGTTTGTTTGATAACTCTTTGCCCAGCAAATCCTATAAGTGCTCCTGGCTCAGCTATTATTATATCTCCAAGCATTGCAAAACTCGCACTTACTCCCCCCATAGTAGGATCAGTTAATACAGAGATATAAGGAAGTTTTTCTTTGGCAAGTTTTGCAAGAGCTGCTGAAGTTTTACTCATCTGCATCAAACTGAAAGTACTCTCTTGCATTCTTGCTCCACCTGAAGCACTTACTATAATAAGGCCTGTCCTTTTTTCTATAGCACGATTCACTGCACGAACAATCTTTTCCCCTTCAACTGAACCAAGACTTCCACCCATAAAAGCAAAATCAAAAACAACAAGTTGGGTATGTGCACCGTTTATTGTACATTCTCCACTTACTACAGAAGACTTTCTACCAGTTTTTTTAAACCCTTCTTCTACTCTTTTTTTATATGACTTTTTATCAACAAACTTTAAAGGATCAACAGGAATAAGATTTTCATCATGTTCAACAAATGTTCCTTCATCTGCTAATAGATTGATACGATCTTGTACACTTATTCGTAAATGAAAACCACATTTAGGACATACAAAATATTGATTTTCTATCTCTTTATAATACATTAAAGAGTTACATGAAGGACATTTAACCCAGTGCGCCGGTGCTTCATCTTTTGTTGGTTGTTTTTTTGAAGTGCTAAAAAAGTCTAAAAAGTTCAAAGTACTTTCCTTATATCTAATGAGTTACAGTTTAGTTGACTGATTATATCAAAAAGTTACTTACAAAAAATTTTACTTTAAAAGTTTTTATAATTCTCTGAAGAAATATTACTATTTTTCCTAAAAAAAGTTTACATGTAAAGAAGAAAAGATCAAACGGTTAAACCGTTTGATCTGAAGAAAGATTAATTTAAAAGTGATTTTACTATGCTTCTTGCAGCTTCACGCCCATCGTATGCAGCTGTTACAACAAGATCTGCACCTCTGTAACAATCTCCTCCGGCATAGATCCCTTTTGATGTTGTTTCATGATTCTCATCTACGATCACTTCACCCCATTTGTTTGTTTCTATACCATTTGCCGCTAAGAATGAAGGAGTTGAAGGATCAAATCCCAAAGACATAATGATCACATCAGCTTGAATTCTATGTTCACTTCCTTTAACCTCTTCCATACGTTGACGACCACTCTCATCTTTTGCACCAAGTTTTGTTTTAACACACTCAACTGCAATAGCTTTACCGTTTTCATCTACGATGATCTCTTTAGGAGCGGTATAAAATGCAAAATCCACACCCTCTTCCATCGCATTTTTATATTCTTTTTTACTTCCTGGCATATTTTTCTCATCACGTCTATAAAGACATGTTACGCTTTTAGCACCTTCACGTTTTGCGGTTCTTAAACAATCCATCGCGGTATCACCACCACCGATAACAACTACATCAAGGTCTTTAAAGTCAAATTTCTTATCATAATCAAGTCCAAAATTCTTACGCTGAATAGCTGTAAGATATTCCATCGCTTTATATACATTTGGAGCTTTTTCACCACTAAGTCCAGCTTCTTTTGCCTTTGTCGCACCGATCCCTATAAATATAGCATCATGATTATCTGCTATCTCGTCAAAAGAGATATCTTTTCCAACTTCAGTGTTGAGAACAAGTTTAAGTCCTGCTTCTTCAAGGAGTTTTACACGACGCTCTACTATCTTTTTATCAAGCTTGAAGTTAGGAATACCATATGTTAAAAGACCACCTGCTCTATCGCTTCTTTCATACATCGTTACTGCTATACCACTTCTAAGAAGATAGGTCGCACAAGAAAGCCCTGCTGGTCCACTACCAATAATCGCTACTTTTTTATCTGTTGTGATCCCTGGGAACTCTGGTTTGAAACCAGCTTTAAATCCTTCTTCTGTGATGAATGTTTCAACACTTCCGATAGTGATCGCTCCATGACCGTCATTGAGTGTACAATCCCCTTCACAGAGTCTATCATGAGGACAAACTCGCCCCATAACTTCAGGGAATGGAGATGGTTCATTTGAGAGTTTAAAAGCGAACTCAAGATCTTTTTCACTCACTGATTTGAGCCACTGTGGGATATAGTTATGAAGTGGACATTTGTTTGAACAGTATGGATCCCCACACTGGATACATCGATCACTTTGACTTGAAGCTTCGAACTTGTCAAAAACTTCATAGATCTCATTAAAATCTTTTGTACGCTCTACTACAAGGCGCTTTGTCGGTTCTATTCTATCTATTGTTAAAAATTCTCTCATTATTAATCTCCATTCTCAAGATTTAGTGGAAGTTTTGTAAGGTTTTTCGGACGTACCATCCAGAAGTTTCTCACTTCTACTCTAAAGTTATCTAGTATCTCTTGCGCTTTAGCACTTCCTGTTTCTACAAGATAGTCTTTGAGAAGTTTTTTAAGGAAGTGTCGTGCTTCATCACCCTCATCGGTATCGATACGTACCCCTTCAACCAATTCTTGATTGATATTTTCTATAAATTTATGCTCACTATCATAGACAAATGCAAGACCACCGGTCATTCCCGCACCAAAGTTGATCCCTGTTTGCCCAAGGATCACAACGATACCGCCTGTCATATATTCACATGCATTATCTCCTGCACCTTCTACAACTGTTATAGCACCTGAATTTCTAACAGCAAAACGCTCCCCTACACTTCCAGCGATATAAAGTTTACCACCTGTTGCACCATAAAGACATGTGTTTCCACCTGCACTAAAAGCTTCCCCTTGGTGTGTTGGAGTGATTACGATCTTACCACCGTGCATCCCTTTACCGATGTAGTCATTTGCTACACCATTGAGCTTCATTGTGATACCGTTGATAAGAAACGCTCCAAATGCTTGACCAGCGATACCATCAAGTTCGATCTTGATCGTATCTGGTTTAAGACCAGCATCACCATAAAACTCTGCGATCTCACCACTTACACGTGCACCAAAACTTCTATTAAGGTTACAGATAGTTCGTTTTATCTTGATCGGCATTTCAGGATTTTTGATAGCTGCATATGCTTCTTTGAGTACATCTTTTTCAAAATCATTTGGATCAAACGGCTCGTTGCTCTCCATTTGACATGTATCTGTTCCCTCTTCTTTATGTAAGATCGCACTAAAATCGAACTTTTTAGCGAACTCATCATCGATCACTTTGAGGATATCACTACGTCCGATCATCTCTTCCATCGTTCTAAATCCAAGGCTTGCCATGATCTCACGCACATCTTCAGCAAGAAGTGTAAAGTAGTTGATCACTTTTTGGACATTTCCTTTAAAGTATTCTTGACGAAGTTTTTCGTTTTGTGTTGCGATCCCGACAGAACATTTATTGACATGACAGATTCTCAGCATTTTACAACCAACCATCGTAAGCACACCCGTACCAAATGCGTAACTCTCAGCTCCTAAAAGAGCTGCTTTTACAACATCCATACCGGTTTTAAGACCACCGTCAGTTTGTACATGTACGAACTCTCTTAGATTGTTTGCCTTGAGTGCATTATGCGCTTCAGATAGTCCTATTTCCCAAGGGTTTCCTGCAAACTTGATAGAAGTAAGTGGAGCTGCACCTGTACCACCATCTCCACCAGAGATAATGATCTTATCTGCATATGCTTTTGCAACACCTGCTGCAATCGTTCCAACACCAATGGTAGAAACAAGTTTTACCGCGATCTTTGCTTTAGGATTTACTTGCTTGAGATCGAAAATAAGTTGTGCCAGATCCTCGATAGAGTAGATATCGTGGTGTGGCGGAGGTGAAATAAGTGTTACCCCTTTTGTTGTATGGCGAAGTTTAGCAATAAGAGCTGTTACTTTATGTCCTGGAAGCTGACCACCTTCACCAGGTTTTGCACCTTGAGCTACTTTGATCTGGATCTCTTCTGCACTTCTTAAGTACGCAGGAGTTACCCCAAAACGCCCAGATGCAACTTGTTTGATCTTAGAGTTTCGCTCAGTTCCAAAACGTGCTGGATCTTCTCCACCTTCTCCTGAGTTAGATTGTCCACCGATCTTGTTCATAGCCATAGCCAATGTCTCGTGTGCTTCAGGGCTGATAGAACCAAGACTCATAGCCGCACTTGCAAAACGTTTAAAGATCTCCTCTTTTGGCTCAACTTCATCGATAGAGATCGGCTCACGATCCGATTTGAACTCAAAGAAATCACGGATAAATTTTTTATCTCTTTTCTCTATAAGATTTTTAAGCTCATTCCACGCTTCTTTTGTTCCTTCATCTGCCACTCTGTGGATCGCTTTGATAACAGAAGGTCCAAAGTCATGATATTCTTCACCACTATAGAACTTATAAAATCCTCCTATTTTTAGTGGGAATATTTTATTGAATCCATCATTTCTAAATGCATCTTTATGCCATTTTTTAAGTCTTTCATCGATATCTGTGTATCCAAGACCACCAAGTGCAGCGTTACTTGCTTCAAAACACTCACTCACGATCTCTTCATTTAAACCAAGAATATCAAAAAGACCAGAGTTTCTATATGATGCTATCGTAGAGATCCCCATTTTTGATAGGATCTTCAAAAGTCCAGCATTAAGTGCACCTTGGATCGACTTGATCGCTTCTTTTGCACTTACATGTAACTCTTTAGAGTGTTTGATATGTTTTAAAGCTGTTGAAAAAAGAAGTTTTGGATATACTGCATTTGCCCCATATCCTATAAGTACTGCTGCTGAATGAGAATCTTGAACCTCATCAGTTACTGCGATCATAGAAACAAGATGTCTTACTTTTGCTTCAAGAAGAGCAATATTCAATCTTCCGATCGCCATAGCCATAGGGATCACTGCATGATCTTTATCAAATCCGCTATCATCAAGGATAACGATACGTGTTCCATCATTTTTCACAGATTTGATAACAGTTTCTACAAGTTTATCAAGTGCAGTTTTAAGATCTCCACTATATGCTGTAGAGAATGTTGTATTTTTATAGAACTCTTCATAACGAGGTGATTTTGGATCACCGAACGATTTTAAGATATCAAGTTTTTCTTGTGTTAAGATCGGGCTTACTGCTTTAAGTCTGTGAGCATGAGTTGGAAGCTCATCTAAGATATTGTGCGTTTCACCAAAACCTGTATTTAGACTCATTACCACTTTTTCACGGATCGGATCAATCGGTGGGTTTGTAACTTGTGCGAACTTTTGTTTAAAGAAATCACTAAAACGGCGTTGTTTAGTAGAGAAAGCTGCAAGTGGAGTATCATCTCCCATCGAACCAACTGCTTCTTTTCCATCTTTGATCATCGGTTCGATCACTTGATCAACGATCTCATGTGTGATGTTGAAATATCTTTGACGTTCTGTTAAATTAGTACCATCAAATTCATTTTCATCATTATAGTTTTCACCTGTATGTTCTTGAAGGTAAACCATATGCTCATTAAGCCATTTCATATATGGGTTAGAGCTTTTAAGATAGTCATTGATATCTTCGTTTTTAAGTACTTTCCCAAACTGAAGGTCAAGCCCTATCATCTCACCTGATTGAAGTCTTCCACGCTCAATGATCTCTTCATCTTCTATATCTACAACACCATACTCACTTGCTATTAAAAGAGTATCATCTTTTGTGATGATATATTTTGAAGGACGAAGACCGTTTCTATCTAACGCACATCCGATATAACGACCATCTGTCACACTAAATGCTGCTGGACCGTCCCATGCTTCAAAAACAGTAGAGAAGTACTCATAGTATGCACGAAGCTCAGGATCCATATGTGGAGCATTTTGCCATGCAAACGGGATAAGGGCACGAACTGCTTTAAAGAAATCCATACCATTTACAAGTAAGAATTCCAAGAAGTTGTCTGCACTGGCACTGTCACTTGAACCTTCTTGTAAGATCGGGAGAAGTCTTTCTATCTCCTCTTCGCTAAATACTTCACTTTTTATTGCCAATGACTTTATAGCAACATTAAAACGGTTCCCTTCAACTGAGTTGATCTCACCGTTATGTGCAACAGCACGAAATGGTTGTGCTAGTTTCCACTCAGGCAATGTGTTGGTTGAGAATCTTTGATGAAAAAGTGAAAAAGAGATCTTGAATTTTGGATGTTGAAGATCTTTATAGAACTCTTTTATGTGAGTTGGCATTACAAGACCCTTGTATGAGATCAATTTTGAACTCATTGAAGGGATATAAAAGTTTTTATCTTCTATAAGTTTATGTTCAACCTCTTTTCTACTTAAGTATAAAAGTGCATCAAAACGTTTTCTCGCCATTATAGAGTTTGGTACTATAAATACTTGCACAATATGAGGGAGAGTTTGGAGTGCTTGATCTCCAAGTGCATTGGTATCTACTGGTACATCACGTTTAAGAACCACTTTGAGATCGTTGTTACAACAGATCTCTTCTAATGTATCTAAATGTTCTTTATTCTTAGTAAAAACCACAGCTACTGCATAGAGTTCAGGAAGTTCAACACCATTTTGTGATGCTTCTTCACGTAGAAACTCATCAGGCATAGAAAGAAGTAAACCACTTCCATCTCCTGTTTTTCCATCTGCCGCGATCGCACCACGGTGCATCATACGCTCTAGCGCAGTTACAGCGTTATCCAAGATCTTTTTTGATGGTTTATTTTTAATATTTGCTATCAGACCGAAACCACAGTTATCTTTAAACGATCGAAGCAACTCTTCATGTTTGTTTAATTTACTCATATTCTCTCCCTATTCGTTATATTTTCAAACAAATTATAACTATTTGCTTGAAATTTAATCTCTTTTTAAAGAAAGTTATCTTATTTAAGAGACGAAGTTATGTATTTTACTAAAAATTAGTTTAAAGTTGTATAATACGAATAGATGTTGATAAAAAACAAATAAAATTGTGTATAAAAGAAGCAAATGCAAGGTTTTATAATAAATATAAACAAAGTCAAAGATGAAGACTTGATAGTGAGCATTTTATCACCTAATGGCTTAGAAACACTTTATAGATTCTATGGTGCAAGACATGGTAGTATCAATATAGGTTTTTTGATCGATTTTGAGATAGAACACAGTGCAAAGTCAACCATAGCACGTCTTAAGGATGTCATACATATAGGCTATTCATGGATACATGATTATAACAAGCTTCGTTTGTGGCAAGACTTTGTCAAACTCTTTTACCCTCATCTCAAAGATACATATGAGCTTGAATCGTTTTACTTTGATCTTTTATATGAAGCAAGTCAAAAATGGAAAGAACAAAATCCAAAACGGGTGGCAATTGAGAGTTATGTCAAACTTTTAGAGTATGAGGGACGACTTCATACTCAGATGGAGTGTTTTTTATGTGGAGGGGATATACAAGGTGATATATCCTTAGTTCGTGCATTTTTACCAACACACAAAGAGTGTACCCATACACTACCTATCTCTAAAAAAGCACTTATGGAACTGTATAAAACAAAAAGTTCACTCTTTTTAAGTGATGTAGAGTGTGAACGGATGTGGATCATTTTATGTGAAGGGTTATAAAGAAGAATATGTTACAATATTTGACATAGTTTGTAAGGGAATCCAAAAATGTCACAACAAGTCGTTCTTATCACAGGAGCATCTTCGGGAATGGGGTATGCAACAGCACAATACCTCCTTACAAAAGGGTTTAAAGTATATGCTTCTTCACGGGATAGCTCCAAACTTTTCGATATCAAAGATAAAAATTTCACACCACTTTGCATCGATCTGACTTCCCAAAAAAGTATCGACAATGCCATAGCACATATTATCCAAAAAGAAAACAAG
>Ga0256843_1001267_pt1 | contig 20248 bp, 21 predicted proteins | sample AlvinellametaG_FD_191572 | JGI IMG/M metagenome (GOLD analysis project Ga0256843, IMG submission 191572) | Pompeii worm associated microbial communities from hydrothermal vent at the East Pacific Rise, Pacific Ocean - Alvinella | ecosystem: Host-associated > Annelida > Integument > Unclassified ... | reverse complement strand
AGTATCTGTTTCATCATAATCTCCTTTTCATACATAAGATTCCTTAGTATAGAAATATGATGTTAATTTTATGTTACCTGAAAATAGAGAAGAAAAAGAGGAGAGAGCCCTATAAAATAGGGCTCTTGAAAAGAGAGGGGGATGGAGAAAAAAAGGGGGGGATTAGTGATTACCCCTTCCTCTTCCACGATTGTCAGGATACTCGTGGCACCACTGATCTCCAAGTGAACAACACCCTTTTTCTACACCAAGGTTTTTTAAAGCATTGTCAAATGAACGATAGTGATTGTAGCTTCCTGAACGTAGATTGTCGAATGTTCTTTCGATATCGCTTGCGTTAGACTCTTGAGCCATCTTAATATACTTGTCAAGATCTTCTACATCGACAACCTCTACCATACAACCCACTTCAAGAGCTGCTTGTTGAGACTCTTGACCCTTGGCATAGAGCTCATCGTAAAGGTTTTGGATAGCTTGAATGTCGTATACACCACTTGGCATCTTCTCTTGGGTTACATCGCTACTGAGGTTGTGAGATTCAACAACGTTGGCATCAACCACATCGAGTGATTTTGCATCAAGTTTATATGCCTTAACCAGATCTTGTACTCTTGCGATATGTCTCGTTTCTGAACCTTGAGCAATGTTATTGAGTTGAGCGATCTCTACATTATTTTTCATATGGTAGTTGTAGAGGTTGGTGTAGACATCGTATGCCAGACGCTCCTCATTACCCATATGTGCAAGAGCCTCTTTTAGCTCAGGGGTGAGTGCTGCTGCTGTTGTAGATGTTTGTGGTTGAGAATTCTCTTTATTCTCTTCATTACCATTTTCTTTTTTCTCTTCGTTTTCAGCGGCTAGCTCTTTCTTCTCTTGATCGTGTTTGGTTGCATTGTTTTCTGACTCTTTTTTCTCTGCATCAGGCGTATGTTTTTTAACCTCTTCGTCTACTTTTTTACCATTATTGTGTTGCTCTTCACCTTGAGACTTTTTATCGTCAAGATTCTTCTTTGTGCGATTGTCTTCATCATGCTGTGGATTCTTGGTTGTTGGTGATGCATCTCTCTCAGGCTCAGAAGCATTATTCTCTTCTTCATTATGTTTGGTTGTTTCTACTATATGATGTTTAAGTGTCTCTTCAAGGTGTTTGACTGCATCCTCTTTTGGAACAAGAGATACATCGGCATTGTTGGCATGCTCTACAACATTTTCTGGTGTAATCTCTTCTTCTTGAGGTGTGTTTTCTTCTAGTAACACTTTTTTCTCATCTGGAATTACGATACCGTTGCTTGCATTTTTGTCTTCATCAAGTGCCTGTAGCAGTTGAATAATAGCAGCTACTTTTTCATTGGTAAGGCCACTCTCTCTATCTACATGTGCAATATCTTGTGGGAAGACATAGCCATCTTTAGGAAGGGTTTCGATCTCACCAAGAATGACGTTACCAATTCTAAAACGGATTTTCTCCATATGGGCACAGCTAAATGCACCATCTTCATCGGTTGTACTTGTTGTATTGTCTTTCATACAATCATAGTCGACATTGGCAACTGCTGAGTCAACAAAGTAACCAATATCGTGTGTTGTCTCTGTATCGGTTGCTGTTGTGGCAACAGAAGTTGTACTGCTGGAGTTACATCCAGAAAGTAGTGCCGCTGCGGTTAATCCTGAAAGGAAAAGGGTTGTTTTTTTCATGTTTCACTCTCCATAAGTGTAAAATTGTTTTGACTAAGCATTATCTTTATGCTTGAAGATAGACTATATCATAGCTTTGTTAGTTTAATGTTACTTCTAATGATTGTATATTGGATAGATCAAGGCTAAAGCGTACAGTGGTTCCTTCAACTTCAAGCTCAATACGTATCTTGAGTGCCTGGGTAAGCTTTTTGACAATGTGTAGTCCGATTCCCAGCCCTCTTTCGTGCTCTTTGTAGAAACGGTGAAAGATTTTTTCGGGAGATTCTATGCCCTGGTAGCTACTGTTTTCTATGATGAGAGATTGATTGTCGTAGTGGATTTTAATATATCCGTTGGTTGTATTGTATTTACACGCATTGCTTAGCAGGTTGTAGATAATGCGGGTAAAAGCGGTAGGATCACTGTAGAGCGTTACATCGGGCACCTCTACCTCCCAGTTAATCTCTTCATACAAAGAGGCGAAAAAGCGTTGCTGCTCCAGCACGACTTTACGGAGTGAAAAACGCTCCGATGTGTGCATCTGCTCTTTGAGGTAGGCATCGAGGTTGTGGTGAAGCATGGCAATGGTTTTGGCACTTTGGCTGATGCTCTCTACCTCTTCATTGTTCGCATCCATCATCTTAAGGTTGATCAAGATAGAGGAGAGTGGGGTATTGAGATCATGTATGATATCTTTAATGAATGTCTCAAGCAGCAAGAGGGCATCACGCAGTGGTTTAAGCACATAGAGCGAAAAGAGCATGGCAATCAAAACGGCAATACCGCTTAAGAGTAAAAAGTTCCATAGAATCTTTTTTTGAAGTGCATGAAGCTGTGTAAAGTAGGCCTCTTTGGGGTAGTAGATCTTGAGAAGATCATTGGGATCATTGGGCAGAGGAGCAAGAATAAAGAGAGTTCTATCATCCATCTTAAGCTCATAAAGAGAGGCATATTGGGTTTTGGGCACAATATCGATATCAAATTTGTCATTATCTAAAAAGAGTGCATAGTTCTTCATCTCTAAAAAGAGCCTCTCTTGCAGGTGCTCCTCTTCCAGCTTGGCAAAGTGGTAGTAGATGAAACCTAAAAAGAGCTCAATAACCAAAAAGAAGAGCATAAAACTTTTACGCAGCGACTCTTTCTCAGATAATTTGATAACCGACTCCTCGTACACTCTTAATGGTAATACCAAGTGTTTTTTTAAGTTTAGAGATATTCACACGCAAAGCAAGATCACTCGGTTTGTCAAGAAGCTCCATTAAGTCCTCTTTGGGCACAGGGTTGGGGTGGTGGCGTACCAGTGCCATCAGCAGTTTGTGTTGTACCTCACCTAAGTAGAGCTGTCTGCCCTCTTGAAACACCTCTTGGGTGTGCATATCGATCTCAAGGTTGCCAAAACTGACACGCTTAGAGAGAGATTTTGTTTTGGCTTGAATGCGTATGAGCAGTTCATCTGGATCGAACGGCTTCTTAAGGTAGTCGTCTGCTCCGGCAATAAAGCCCTGTGTGACAGAGTTGACATCAACCAGTGCAGAGATGATGATGGTTGGTGTACGATCGTCAGCTTCACGCAGTTGACTAAGCAGATCGATACCGTTAAGCAGGGGTACATTGATGTCAAAGAGGTAGAGGTCGTAGCGGTTTTCAAAGCTCAACTCTACAGCCTCTTCACCATTTTTAGCCCAGTCAACCTCGTAGCCATGCTTTCCCAGGTATTTAATAAGGGCTTTTGAGAGGGTAGGATCATCTTCTAGTAACAGTAGTCTATTCAAAGTTGACTCCTATAGCCAATGAGAGGGTATGATCGTAATTGTCACGGTTGAGCCCATAGGTGTAGCCCATTGAGAGATAGAGATTCTCTTTAAAGATATAGCGTCCTGAAAAAGAGAGACTACGGCTACTGGCTGCACCCACATATGTGGCCTCTACATAGGTGTAATTGAATGAGCCGTACCATTGTGCAGAGAGCTGTTGTCCTACACCGAAAGAGAGTGTACTAAAGTCTCTGTAGGCAATGCCATCGCCTTCTCCACTTAGCGTATAGCTATAGTAGGCAAAGAGATTGGTGGCTTGTGTGTAGGCGTAGGAGAGGTCAGCACCTAAAAAGTAGTCATTGTCGCGTGTGCCTTTCGTTACAAATGCAAACTTGGTGCCAGTAAACAGGTGAAGATAGGTATGATGATTGAGTGGCGGTAGAGTATAGCCAAGGGTTACATAGAGGTCATCTTCAGTTGTTGTTTGGGTATTGAGTCTGCTCTGATTGGTGGTTGAGAGAGCAAGATCCCAATTTTGATAGAAGATAGAGAGGTAGAGGTTCAAAAGCGTACTACTTGCATAGTGCTCATCGGCACTGTAGTCGATTCCTGCTTGAAGTAGCCACCGGGTGGTTTGGGAGTCTTGTGAACACCCCTGCGGATCGACGATTGCATCAAAGGGGGTATTGGGGCAGTGGTCATATCTGTCTTCTACCCCGTCAAGGTCGCTGTCAAGCAGAGGTTCTGAAGCAAACAATACAGGTGCTGTTAGCAGTAAAAGGCCTATGTATCTGCATATCTTTATCAACGAGGCCCTCCTCTAAATGGAGCGTGTCGTTGTGGTTGAGAGCGTCTAGGGTGTGGCACTTGCTGTGGTTGGCTCTGTTGAGGTATATGGTAGGTGGGTTGTGCAGGTTGTGCTCCCCGTTGATATGGTCTCTGATAGGTGGGTTGCTTGGTCGGTATGGTTGGGCGTTGTGGCCTTGGAGCATGTGTTGGCACTACTGGTACAGAGGGAGATAGCGGTTGCTGAAGAGGTTGCTTTGGAATAGAGATCTCTCTATGTGGAACTATATGGTTCTGTCTTGTAGTATGGACTGGCTGTAGTCGTTGACGCAACGAAGCAATCGCTTTGGCACGTGTGGCTTTATTGGCTGAGCGAAGTTGCTGTTTAAGGGCATTCATCGCCTCTCTTCGTGCATCCCCTCTGCTCTGTTTTACTTTTTGAATGAGTGTCTCAATCGTAGAGCTGGAATTATTGCTATAGAGATCTGATGATAGTAGTAAAAATAGTATAGATATCAGTAGTATACGTATCATGGTTGCTCCTTTTGTATTATACTACAAAGAAGATGTTAATCCAATGTTACTTCTATTAATTTCCATAGGTTATACTTAGCGTAAAAAAGAGGTATATCAGTATGGTACGATTGGTTCTCAACGGGAAACGAGCAGCAGATGAGCGTATGCGAGAGGCGGTAGCAAAGGTGCGGCAAGAGGGTACGGCAGTTGAGGTGCGTGTAACCTGGGAGAGAGGAGATGCCGGTATGTTTGTGCAAGAGGCGGCCAAAGCAGGGCTTGAGCGTGTGATCGTTGCCGGAGGCGACGGCTCCATCAATGAAGCGATCAATGGGTTGATGGCACTGCCCAAAAGTGAGCGTCCTGTTTTGGGGATCGTCCCTTTTGGTACCGCCAACGACTTTGCGACAGCGGCAAAGATACCCCAGACACCTTACGAAGCATTGCATCTTGCCATACACGGTACCCCCGCCAATGTAGATGTGGTACGTGCCAATGAACGCTACTTTCTCAATGTCGCTTCAGGAGGCTTTGGTGCCCAGATCGTAGCCGATACCCCTACCGCACTCAAACACTTCTTGGGTGGTGGTGCCTACACACTCTCTGCGGTACTTAAAGCCCTGAACTACACCCCGCATAAAGGTAAGCTCATCGCTCCCGATCGTACCCTTGAAGAGGAGAGCCTTGCCACACTGGTGTGCAATGGACGACAGGCAGGAGGAGGCCAGGTATTGGCCCCTAACGCCTATATCGATGATGGGCTGCTTGACATTGTGGTTGTCAAAACCTTTCCGCTGAGTGAGTTGGCCGAGGTGATCGCACAGTTTAAAGATCCTTCACGAAAAGGGGAGTACATTGAGCATTTTCAAGCCAAATGGGTAGAGTCGATCCCCTATCAGGAGAGACTGGTGAATCTCGATGGCGAACCCTATGCTACCGGTACGATTCGATATGAGATATGCGAAAAAGAGGTATCGATTGTACTGCCAAAGCAATCTCCTTTATTGAAAGATTCCGGTTTATAATCTAAATTCAAATATAATCGAAGCAAGATTTTTACAAAAGAGGTCCTATGCCAATAGAGCAGATTAAACAGATAGTAGACTATGGAGTGATCGGGCTTTTGCTCTTTTTGAGCTTTCTAACCTTTGTATTTGCCATAGAGAGGCTGCTATTCTACCGTAGCATCAAGCTCTCTGGTTACCGTCATCCAAAGGCGTTGGAGTTGGCTTTGGGCAAACACCTCTCTACTATTGCCTCTATTGGTTCCAATGCACCATATATTGGGCTTTTGGGAACGGTGTTGGCTATCATCTTAACCTTTTATGTTATCGGTGAACAGCAAGATAATATCAACCCCGGTGAGATCATGAAACATCTGGCCCTGGCACTCAAAGCAACGGCAATCGGGCTGGTAGTGGCGATTCCTGCAACGGCTATCTACAATGCACTGTTGACACGTGTTGACAGATTGATGAGCGAGTGGGAGATACTGCGAGACGAGGGGAAACTTGACGCATGAGGCGTGAACGCTTTGACAAGATGAATGTCGTACCCTTTATCGATATTGTGCTGGTACTGCTGGTGATCGTTCTGGCAACAGCGACATTTGTGCAAAACCGTACCATACAGGTTGCTTTGCCTTCTGCCTCTTCCAAGCAGAAGCTGCAAGAGCAAGAGATGGTTGTTATTGCCATTGACAAAGAGGGTAACTACTACTACGACAAAACGCCGCTCTCTTTTGATGCGATTCAAAAAAAGCTGCTTCTGCTCAACCCTGCCGATGATCTTGTCTCTCTTCATACGGACAAAGAGACACCGTTTGGTTTCTTTGTGAAGATCATCGATACACTCAAAGCCAGAGGCTTTGCCCACATCTCTATTGTAACCAAAGAGTAGGCAATGCAAAACCCCAAACACCGCTACAGCTTCTCTTTGTTGGTAACGTTGTTGCTCTATACATCACTGGTTGCCGCCTATATCTGGTGGCCATCAAAGATAGAAGTCCCCAAACCCAACCTCTCAAAAGAGAAAGCTATGGTGTTGTCACTGGCGACATTTGCTGCCAAGCCAAGTCCTCATGAAGCGGAGACACCGGTAGTCAAAGAGGTTTTAAGCCAAGAGCAAGAGGATACACCACAACCCCCTAAAGAAGAGGAAGTAAAAGAAAAAGAGCCTCAAGAAGAGCCAAAAGAAGAGATACAAGAGCCTAAGGAGCCCGAAGAGATCACTCCCCAACCGCTACCCAAAGAGCCTGAGCCCAAAAAGCAAGAGGAGAAACCCAAACCCAAACCAAAAGTAACAAAAAAACTAAAAAGGGTGAAAAAAACACCGCATAAACCCCATAAAACCAAAACGAAGAAAAAGCGTAAAAAAGGTAAACATACCCAAAAAAGGGTTGTAAGCGGTGGTGGAAAACCACACTATAGTGCTGCAGCACGCAATCGCTTCTTGGCACAAATAAGAGCCAAGATCAACCGTGCCAAATCGTACCCCAAAGTGGCACAAAGAAGAGGAATGCAGGGGGTTGTCAAGGCACGGTTTACCATTTTGCCAAATGGGCATGTCTCCGCGATTACCCTTCAGGGGCCAAGGGTCTTTCATGCCTCTGCCAAAAAAGCGATACAAAGTGCCTTTCCTGTCAATACTTCAAACGCACCTATGAGGCTACCCGCTACTGTGACACTCTCTTTACGTTACAGATTGCACTAAATCCAATATCTCTTTTAAAAATTAACAGAAACTTAACAGAGACTTGTCATACTTGAGCCGTAACTTAAAAAAAGGGGAAAAGTATGTTAAGAAAAAAAGGACTCATTGCACTCTCGATGGTGTGTGCATCTACACTGATGGCAGAGACACTTACCATTGACGATATCGATGTGAATGCAAGTATTAAAACAGAGGTGATCAAAGATATTCATGGTGAGGATGTCAAGTCTGCGGACTTGGCAGAGGCACTCTTTAAGCAGTCGCCGAGCATCTTTATTGTCAGACGTTCGGGGATCGCCAACGATGTCATCTTGCGTGGGATGAAAAAAGACAATATCGCTGTTACCATTGATGGAACCAAAGTGTGTGGAGCGTGTCCAAACCGTATGGATCCGCCGGTATCGCATGTATTGACGAACAATATCGACTACATTACACTGCAAGAGGGACCGTTTGATGTAGAGACGTTTGGTGCACTCAGTGCCGATGTTAAAATCAAAACCGTAGAACCGACAACAGGTTTTCATGGGGATCTCAACCTGGGTATGGGAAGCTGGGGCTACCAAAAGGCAGCTGCGATGATCAGCGGAGGGAACGACACGATCAAATTTCTTTTAAGTGCCTCTACAGAATCGAGCGAACAGTATGAAGATGGTGATGGAAACGACTTTGTAGGGCAGATCCAAAGAGAGATCGATGCAGGGAAAGTGAGTCCTGTGTTTCAGTTTCAAGAGAAATATAAAGATATGGATGCCTATGAGAAGAATACCCTTATGGGCAAACTCTTCTGGCGTATTGCAAACAACCAGGAGTTAAAACTAAGCTATACAGCCAACCGCAGTGACGATGTGCTCTACCCAAGTTCTAAAATGGATGCCATCTATGACGATTCGGACATTTACAACCTGGAGTATGTTGCAAAGAATCTTGGCAACTACGCCAAAGAGCTTACACTGCAGCTTTACCGTACGGAGGTGGAGCACCCTATGTCGACAATGTATCGTGTAAAGGGTGCGTCAAGCGAGTTGACACATGCCCTGACAACACAGGTTGACGGTGCCAAACTCAAAAACAGCTTTGATGTTGCCAACCATACTCTTACTGTAGGGGTTGACTACTCACTGCGTAACTGGGATGGAGGCTACTACAAAGATGGTGTGGCGCTGGCTCCGAAATATTTCCATAGTATCTGGGATGTCGATACCAAAAATGTAGCCCTTTTTGTCAAAGACAAGATCGCATTGGGGCAATTGACACTCGATCTTGGATTGCGTTATGACGATACCTCTATTGAAGTTGCCAACCCTGCCCAGCCCGATAACGATTATGAAGATCTGAGTGGTTACATCAGCGGTACCTACCAGATGGATGCCGATACAGAACTCTTTGCAGGGTTTGGTAGATCCTCAAGGGTACCTGACGCCAAAGAGCTCTACTGGATCAGCTCTCCGATGAAAAAACCTGATGGTTCAGTTGCAGCAATGACAATTGGAACTCCGACACTTGATCAGACAGTCAACTACGAGTTCGATGTGGCTGTGAAAAAGCAGTTTGAGAACGGTGATGTAAAGTTTAAAGCCTTCTACTCGATGCTTGAAGACTTTATTGCCTACAATGCAACGAAAAAGATGAACCGTTACGAGAATGTAGATGCGACAGTCTATGGGTTTGAACTTAGCGGTACCTACTTTGCCACAGACGCCTTGAGTCTGGAGTATGGGGTAGCATACCAACGTGGTAAGAAGGATGATCCGCTAGAGGGTGAGCGTGGTACCAATATGCCGGAGATCCCACCATTGAAGGTTACAAGTGCGGTAAACTATGCATGGGACGATACCTTGAATCTTCGTGCAGAGTTCATTGCGGCCGATGTCTGGGATGAGTATGATGCCGAGAATGGTGAGCAGGAGATCGCCGGATATGGTGTCGTGAACCTCAAGGCGACCAAAGCCTACAACAACTTTGAGTTGACAGTAGGGGTAGACAACCTCTTTGATAAAACCTATGCGGTATCAAATACCTATAAAGATCTGATCTTGCTGCCAACAGCCAACCCTGACGACAGCATCATCTTGATGAACGAACCGGGACGCTACATCTACGCCAACCTCAAATACAGCTTTTAAGAGCAACATTGCCTTCTCTCTTTTGGGGAGAGGGCAGAACTCCCTTCACCTTCCAAAGCTTAATACAAACTTAAAATGCTAAAAAAGCCTCTAAAAGTGTTAAATTAATGTTAATTTCTTGACTAAAATCAATTTGACTTATTGAAATATTCAGATATAATGAATATGTTGGAGAGTGCACACAATAGTGTTGTCGGTACAAGTCTTTAACACGAGGAGGAATGAAATGAAAAGAAAACCAAACAGAGTGCTATCGCTCGTTTTGGGTTCTGCACTAGGGGTGAGTACACTCTTTGGTGCCAGTGCCTTAGAAGAGGTGATGCAAGAGAGAGGGTTGAGCCAGGCGGATCTTTTGGCCGCGGCAAAAACCTATACACCCAGCGGTGGACGGGACAAGTATATAGTCTTCAGTTCAGGCGGACAGTCTGGACAGATTATGGTTTATGGTGTACCGTCTATGAGAATTTTAAAATACATTGGTGTCTTTACTCCTGAGCCTTGGCAAGGGTGGGGGTACGATGACGATACCAAAAAAGTTCTTGCCCAAGGGAATATCAGAGGCAAAGAGATCACATGGGGAGATACACACCACCCGGCGATCTCTGAAACCGATGGTGTCTATGATGGAAAGTGGCTTGTCATTAACGACAAGGCCAATCCAAGACTTGCAGTGATCGATCTGTCAGATTTCGTTACCAAGCAGATTGTTGTGAACCCGGTATTTAAATCGGATCACGGGGGAGCCTTCTTTACACCAAACTCCGAGTATATTCTTGAAGCGTGTCAATATGGGGCACCGCTTGACAATAACTACCACCCGATCGAAGAGTACAAAGAGACTTATCGTGGTGGGGTAACGGTATGGAAGTTCGATCATGAAAAAGGGAAGATCATCCCTGAAGAGTCTTTTACGATCGAGATGCCGCCTTATATGCAGGATCTCTCCGATTCGGGTAAAGCAGTGAGTAACGGGTGGGGATTTACCAACTCATTTAACTCAGAGATGTATACAGGAGGAATCGAGAAGGGGCTACCGCCATTTGAAGCGGGATGTTCAAGAAACGATACAGACTTCCTTCATATGTATAACTGGAAGAAGTTGGCAGAACTTGCCAAAGATGACAAAAATGTCAAGATCATCAATGGACACAGAGTGGTACCAATGGAGGTGGCAATCGCAAATGATGCACTCTTCCTTATTCCGGAGCCAAAATCTCCACACGGGGTAGATGTATCGCCTGATGGTAGTAAAATTGTAGTATGTGGTAAGCTCGATACCCATGCGACTGTGTATGACTTTGAGAAGTTGATGACAGCCATTAAAAATAAAGACTATGCAGGGAAAGATCCGTACGGGATCCCGATTCTTGATCTAAAGAAAACCATGCATTGTCAAGCAGAGCTTGGCCTTGGGCCGTTACATAACCAGTTTGGCAAGAATTGGAAAGATGGTGAGATCTACACCTCGCTCTATGTTGACTCTCAGGTTGTCAGATGGAACTACCTCACTTGTGAAGTAACAGATAGACAAAATGTCAACTACAACATCGGGCACCTTTGTGGTATGGAGGGTAAATCCAGAGATCCGCAAGGAGATTACATCATTGCACTGAACAAACTGGCAATTGACAGATTTAACGAAATAGGGCCTTTGCATCCGCAAAACCACCAACTCATCGATATTCGTGGCAAGAAGATGCAACTGCTTTACGATATGCCAGTACCTCTAGGTGAGCCTCACCAGGCTGTGGCGATTAGAGCGGAGAAACTCCATACCCATGTACGCTATAAGATGGGAACCAACGCCTTTACCGGTGAAACGCATGAGGGGAAAACCCTTGCAGGACAAGAGAAGATCGTACGTAAAGGTAACCATGTCTATGTGTATGGTACGGTGGTACGTTCACACATCAACCCAGAGCATGTTACAGTCAATAAAGGTGATACAGTTACCTTCTATTTGACAAACCTTGAAAGAGCCGAAGATGAGACACACGGATTTACTGTAGACCACTACAATGTACACACTTCACTCGAGCCGGGTAAAACAGTAGCGGTTACCTTCAAAGCAGATATGGAAGGGGTATTCCCTTACTACTGTACAGAGTTCTGTTCTGCCCTTCACCTTGAGATGATGGGATACTTGCTTGTTAAAGATCCAAACAAGAAGTATACAGCGGCTAAAAAGTTGAAAATGGCAGCCATGAGCCCAGAGCAGCTTAAAAAAGAGTACGATCAAACCGTAGCAGTCAATGATGCAACCGATAAAGTCATCCAAAGTGTTGTGAAGTTCCTTAAAGAGAACCACTACGAAAAATATCCAACCGTCAAAGCGTTGGTAGAGGATGCACTCGATCAGTACGGTAAGATCAAAGAGCAAAAAGAGAAGTCAGACGAAGCGGTCAAAGCGGGTGATCTTGAAAAAGCGATCCTCTTTGAGAATATGATCTGGCAATATATGGTTAAGACAGCCGATGTTGGTATCAGAGCCAAAGATCTGCTTGTTAAAAAAGTGGCCAAGCCCATGAGTGATGCGGCTAAACGTGGAGAAGAAGCCTTTAATGAAGGTGGATGTGGTGGATGTCACGTCATCGGAAAAGTAAGTTCAGGGCCAGACCTCACCGGTGTACTCCAACGACACGAAAATGGTGAAAAATGGGTAAAAGAGTTCATCTTGGATCCTAAGTCCAAGTATGATGATCCATATGTCAAATCGATGATCGATTACTTTAACCTCAGAATGCCGGATCAAGGTATGAGCGAGGAGCAGGTAAAAGATATTGTCGAGTATCTCAAGTGGATTGACGAGAACGCCAACCTCTTCTAAAATGCTACACTTAGCAATCTGCTGTGCAGGGGCTCCTGCACGGCATTACTATCAATTATTTTTTTCATATTTATCACTTAACTTGATGGGTATCAAGCGTTTTGAGCCTAATGAGGGATACAATAGAGTCAATATACTGTAGTGGTATATCCCCCATGTCCCAAAGTACTCATGGGAGTATTTTGCGGCTTGGGTTACAACTGTTTTAACAAGAGAGGAGAAAAAGATGAACTCTTTAACAAAATCAAGAATCTTCACACTGTTGGCACTGGGAATTTTACTCTACTGGTTTGTGATTCCTGCAGTGTTGACACACAATGTGGTGGAGTATGGACGTCAGGGCAAAGGCGATCAGCTCTCTGAGCTTACCGTCAAAGCGTGGAACTACTACCAAAACGGGCGGTATGTCTCACCCAACATCCCCAAAGAGGATGCGAACGATCTTAAAAAGATGATCGAAGATGATATGGAGCTCAATGTGGTAACGGCACCTATTTGGTATGTTTCTCTTGAGGCACCCAACTACCCTAAAGAGGCATTCCCCGAAGGGATCCCTGTCTTTTACCACTTCGATGGCTTCTCGGGTGATGTCCACGAGATGAATACCATCAACCACTATATCGGGATGGATCCGATGGAGCGTGGGGCTCCCTATCTGCGTATGTTGGCACCCTATGCCCTTATTTTTGTTGCATGGCTGATGGTGATGTTTATGATATACACCAATCGACTGCTTAATTTGTTGATGCTCATTCCTGTGGTGTTGCCGTTAGTCTTTATTGGGTTCTACTCTTATTGGCTCTACTGGTTCGGACACCATATGCACGATTGGGGAGCCTTTAAGATCAAACCTTTTACTCCTACAGTCTTTGGAGACGGAAAGGTGGCACAGTTTACCACGCACTCCTATCCGACATTGGGCTTTTGGTTACTCCTGGCAATCAGTATCTTAAGCATTTTGGCATTGGCGGCACGACGTAAATACCAAAAAGAGCAGCAAAACGCATAGAGAAGCAGGAGTAAGATGATGCAACCAGATGTAGAGAGAATCAAAAGAGGGGTGGCCGGTATTGTTGTATGGCTCTTTGCCTCTTTGGGTATGCTCTATGCATCTGTGTTGCAAGAGGCGATCGACAAAGCCAAACCGGGCTCTCGGCTGCGTCTGCCAGAGGGGCGCTACAAGGGTAATATCGTGATTGACAAACCGCTCATTATTGAGGGGAAGAGTCAAAAGGCGATTATTGAAGGTGATGGCAACGGTACGGTAGTGACGATCAAAAGTGACGGGGTAACCCTGAAAAACCTGACAATTCGCCATAGCGGTGATCAGCATGAGCGTGTCGATGCAGGGGTATCACTACAGAAAGTCGATCAGTGCCGTGTCGAGAAGTGCCGTATTGTCGACTGCCTCTTTGGGATCGATATGAGTGAGGTGACACGTTCGGAGATCGTAGATAACTATATTGAATCAAAGCCGTTTGCCTTGGGTATACGGGGTGATGGTATTCGCTTGTGGTACAGCAACGACAACCATTTAAGCGGTAATCATCTCTACAAGTCGCGAGACTTTGTAGTATGGTATTCGCACGGGAACCTCATAGAGAAGAATCTGGGTGAGTATGGACGCTACTCGTTACACTTTATGTATACAGGTAAAAACTACGTCTATAACAATGTCTACAAGCATAACTCTGTAGGGATCTTTTTTATGTACTCGCAAGATACCATTGCTGTGGGCAACCTTATTCAAAATTCGCTGGGGACAACAGGGCTTGGTATCGGGCTAAAAGATGCGAGTAACTTTACCATTAAGAACAATACTATCATCTACTGTGCCAGAGGGCTGTTTGTCGATCGTTCACCCTATGAGCCCGATACCACCAACCTTATAGAGGGCAATCGCATCATCTATAACAGCGAAGGGGTGCACTTTCACTCACTCAGTCTGCACAACCTCTTTAAGAACAACATCTTTAAGGGGAATATTGAGCATGTAGTCAATGACTCCTACAACACCAAAGTAACCGAGAACCGCTTTGAGGGGAACTACTGGGATGACTACGAAGGGTTTGACAGAGACAAAGATGGCATAGGCGATCGCCCCTACACCTACTATAGCTATGCAGACAAGGTGTGGCTGCTCAACCCCAACATTAAGTTTTTTTACGGCTCTCCGGTTATTTCGATTTTAAACTTTTTGGCAAAACTGGCCCCCTTTTCCGAGCCGGTACTGCTGATTGAAGATCACACACCTAAAATGAAAGAAGGGAAGGTATGATGGACAGATCACACGAAGAGAAAAAGAGACGTGCGTTTATGAAACAGGCTGCAGGGCTTGGCGTCTTGGGTATTGCCGCAGCCGGAGGTATTTGGGCGGCTAAAGAGTTTAAACCGCAAAAAGGGAGGCTCAGGCCACCGGGTGCCGTACCCGAAGAGCAATACCTCTCGATGTGTATCAAGTGTGGGCAGTGTCTACAGGTGTGTCCATATGACTCCATCAAGCTTGAAGATATTGAAGGAAAAGCAGGGGTGGGTACTGCCTATATTGCTCCGCTGGAGCGAGGGTGTTACCTCTGTGAAGCCTTCCCGTGTGTCTTGGCGTGTCCTACCGGAGCACTAGATCACGAAGCCAATGTGATCGAGAAGATCCATATGGGTATGGCGATCATTGTCAACGAGAGTGCCTGTTTGGCACAGGTGGGAGAGCCTGTCACCAAAGAGATGATAGGCCGCATCTACGATCATACCCACGTCATTACAGAAGCGGAGCGACAGGCACGTAAGGTAGAGATCTACGATAATGATCCAGAAAAGGTAAAGCTGCAAAAAGAGCTGTTGCAAAAACTGAGTCAGGAGGAGGGGAAGAGTTGTGAGATTTGTGCAAAACTCTGCCCTTTTGAGCCAGATCCTGCATTGGCCATTGGTATGATCAACAAAAATGGCGGCCTCATCCCCGAGATCCGTGAAGCGTGTGTAGGGTGTGGGGCGTGTGTAGAGCTCTGCCCGACCAAAGTGCTGCAGATTGTTCCTTATGCCACCTATGACGAGATCTATAACAAAAAAGGAGCCTCGCATGGTTAGGGTATCTACCATACTCGCTTTTGGGGCGGTTGTGATGTTGTTAAATGGCTGTGGTGGTGATGCATCGAACCAGGAGGTAACAACCCCTGGTGGTATTGAGGTGACAGAGGGGGCAGTAGGGCCTCTTAAAGAAGCTGATGACAGTAAAGCCAACAGCGGACAGTTCTACTACTCCTACAACAAAGAGAAAAAAGAGGATAGCTACAACGCAGAAACCTCCAAGGTACGTACCAAGCTCGATGCCTACAGAGCGATCCGTTCTCCTTATGAGCGGGTGCGTATTACGATGATGATACAGCAATTAAGCCCCGACTACAAGCTGCTCTGCTCTGCATGTCACGACGACTATGCCAATGGTGTTATTGGCCCGGCACTGCTCGATAAGGATGCCAAGTATATCTTTGAACAGATCATGGCATTTAAGCACGGTACCAAACAGAATGTATTGATGGAAGCACTGGTAAATCGCATTGAAGAGCCGAGGCTTCAGGCGATCGCCGCAGAGATAGAGCGTTTTAACAAAGAAATCTTAGAGATGAGGAGAAACAGATGATAAGACACATAATAGCCGCCATAGCAACCCTTTTGGCACTTGCTGCCATGTATAGCGTGTACCAAAAAGATGTAGAGGTACACAAGATAGAAGAGATCCAGCGAATGATCGCCAAGACACAGATCAAAGTCAAACTCGATACATCGGTAACCCAGACACAACAGAGTATCAAAGAGGCAGAAAAAGCCTCTCAAGCAGAGATTGAGGCTGCACAGCAGAAGAAACAAAAAGAGCTTGACGAGAAGCTTCAGGCACTCAAAAACAAAGCAGGAAATGTAGCGGCCTTTAAAGTCAGCCCACTCTATAAACAGAAGTGTGCCTCGTGTCATGGTGTTAACGGTGAAGGGATCATCGGGCCCAAACTGATCGGTTTGAGTGCACAGAAGGTACATCAAGATCTCACAGACTTCAAGTCGGGCAAACGTAAAAACTATGTTATGTACGGACTGCTTAGCAAGATGAACGAGGATCAGCTCAAAGCCCTTGCCGAAGAGATCGGCTCGTTTGAAGAAAAACGTAACGCACAACAGTAGTATCGCACCCTTTGGGGTGTACAACCATAAAGGATAGACAGATGGACAGATATCAAGGCTCTCTAAAAGAGATCATCAATGCACCGCTTCTAAGTACCCTCTACTACAAAACCCAAAAGGGTGGGTATCGTCTGACTATACGGGCGTGGCGGTGGTTGAGTATTATCATTATCAACCTGCTTTTTTTCCTCTCGTTTCATATCGATCTGCAGATGGTAGAGGGGACACTCAACGGCTCTAGACTCTTTGGGTTTCATCTGATCGACCCTTTTACCGCACTAGAGATATTTGCCGCAGAGCATCACTTTCACACCAATGTGATCATCGGAAGTGTTACCCTGATCGTCTTTTACTTTCTGGTAGGGGGAAAAGCCTACTGCTCTTGGGTATGCCCCTATGGACTACTCTCTGAGATAGGGGAGCATATTCACCAAAAGCTGGTACGTAAAAAGATCATTAAAGAGCACAAGTTCACCCCCAATGTGCGTTTTGTCTTTTGGGCTATCTTTTTAGCGGCTGCTGCGATTGACGGCTATCTTGTCTTTGAGGTGATCAACCCCATCGGTTACCTCAGTCGTGCGATCACCTACGGGTGGAGTTTGGCTTTGGTATGGGTGTTGGTGGTTTTGGCTATTGAGATCTTCTACTCCAGACGGGCATGGTGTAAGTATATCTGTCCGGTAGGTACCACCTACAATATGCTCGGATGGGTGAGTATAACAAAAGTGAAGTGGGATATGAACAAGTGTGATCACTGTGGGGCGTGTCTGAATGCCTGTTTTGAAGATCATGTCTTAGAGTTTATTAAGCCCAAGTATGACAAAGAGCGTAAAGAAAAAGAGATCGATACGCAACTGGTTGTCAATGGAGACTGCACACTGTGTGGACGCTGTTTTGATGTCTGCCATACCGATGCATACAACTATGAGTTTAGATTGAAGGATCTTGTCTGATGTTAGTAGAGGCCCAGAGTGTATCAAAACGTTTTATGGGCACCAATGTGCTTGATGGTGTTACACTTGCGATTGATGCGGGTGATCGTATTGCAATGATGGGGCCTAACGGTGCGGGGAAAACCACACTGGTACGTGCCATGCTTGGCTTCTACCACATTGACAGTGGTACCATCAGGGTAGGGGGGCGTGATCCTGTGGGCTCCAGAGTAGAGGTGTTGCAACGTATCAGTTTCATTCCGCAACTTCCACCGCCTGTGAAGTTAAGCCTTGACGAACTGCTACACTACACCTACCAGAGTACCGGGGTAAGTAGAGCCCGAATCATCGAAGAGTCGCAGAAGATGGATCTTGATATTCGAAAACATCTTCACAAGCCTTTTTTTAAACTCTCTGGGGGGATGAAGCAGAAACTGCTTATTGCCATTGCACTCTCTAAAAAGAGCGATCTGTTGATCTTTGATGAGCCAACAGCCAATCTTGATCCTAAGGGAAGAGAGCAGTTCTACAGACTCCTCTCTGAAGTCGATTCTCAGTGTGCAACACTCTTTATTACCCATCGTCTCGATGAGATAGAGGGGCTTGTAAACCGTAAAGTCTATATGGATCTTGGAAAGGTGGTAGAAGATGTTACGATTTAGTCAACTTATCGTATGTGTGATGCTGCTTTGGGGCATAAGCGGATGCGACAAAAAGCCTGTGGGTGGTGTTGCTCAGATGCATTGGGATCGTGATATGTGTGAGCGGTGTAAAATGGCGGTGAGTGAACGCAAATTTGCTGTACAGGTGATCAACCCCCAGACAGGAAAGAGTTACAAATTTGATGATATCGGCTGTGCTGTGTTGTGGATGGAAGAAGATAAGATCCCCTGGAGAGATCAGGCGATCATCTGGATTACCGATGCGACAACAGGGGAGTGGATCGATGCCAAAAAGGCAGACTATACCGCAGAGGCGATTACACCTATGGCATTTGGGTTTGCTGCCCACACAGCCAAGACACTTCCAAAAGGAGCCAAAGTCTATCGTTATGAGCAGGTTGTTAAAGAGGTAGTCAGAATAGAAGCAGAAAACAGTGCTAAACTCAAAGGTTTCCGATGAAAAATCTTAAGATGATCGCCTATTTGGATATAAAAGAGTCTCTACGTTCAAAATGGTTCTATGTCTATTCGGTTGTTTTTGGCGGCTTGATGGCGCTCTTTTTCATTACCGGTGTCTCCGATTCGGTGGTGATGGGCTTTACAGGGCTTAGCCGTATGCTGCTTGTCTTTATTCAGGTTACCATCATTATCTTGCCTATATTTATTCTGATCACAACCGTCAAGTCTATCTCTGGCGATCGGGAGAGCCATGTACTGGAGTATATGCTCTCTTTTCCGGTATCGCTTCAAGACTACTACTGGGGCAAGATGTTAGGACGCTTTTTAACTGTCTTTATGCCGGTACTTCTGGCACTCATGCTTGGAGTGGTTTTTGGGGTATTTAAGGGAGGAGGCATCCCCTGGCAGATGGTTTTTGTCTATACCCTGCTCCTCTTTTCCTTGAGTTTTCTCTTTTTGGGATTGGCCTTTTTTATCTCCACAATGGTGAAGTCAACCGATATGGCTCTGGGGGCCTCGTTTGTTGTCTGGATCGTGATGTTGGCCTTTATCGATATTGCACTCATGGGGTTGATGCTGCAAAACCGTATGAGTGATGGGCTTATTGTAACGTTGGCAATGCTGAATCCTGTTGAGGTGTTCCGTGTAGGGGCCATTAGCCTTTTTGATCCGGAGTTAACTGTCATAGGGCCTGTTGCATACTATCTGCTCGATACCATGGGTGGTACGCTACTGCTTCTCTATGCGGTTGTCTATCCGATGATTGTAGGAGGTGCATTTGCCTATTTAGGCTATATTGCATTTAAAAAGAGAGATCTTTTATAAGGAGTCTATGTGAAAAAGTTATGGATGTTACTGGCAGTACTGCTGGTACAGATAGAGGCTCAAGAGCCATTTAACACCAAGGTGATGCTTTTAGATGAGAATGCAACTGATCTGATCTACCAGCTACCGCTAAAAAAGCACGAGAAGTGGTTGGCAGAGGCAGAGTTTGCCAACAAACAGAAGATGCAGTTTGTCTCGGTAAAATCGATGATGCAACTCTATCAGCATCAGGAGTACTTTTTAAAACGTAATCTGATTCCTGCCAAGATAACAGCGATCTATGTGCAAGACTATATGACAGGAGAACGCATCGAAGCACCCAAAGCAGTCTATCTCTTTGGAAGCCGTATCGTCGGCCCACACGGAGATGATCTCATTCCGTTTGCTACCCAAGAGCGTGCAGAACTTTTTAAACTCAAACACGGGGGTACTAAGATACTGCCCTTTGAACGCCTAAGCAAAGGCCTTATCCGATATTTGGATATGTGAGCCCCGTTAAATAAACGACACCTGCGTGTCGTTTACAGGGGCGATCCGAGCCGAAGGCGACAATCACGCAGCGAAGCGAGGACAAACCGAAGGTGATGTATCGAACGGAGTGAGAGCCCACCGTAGGCAGGAAACCCTACAATATCAACAAGAGATATACAAAAGAGACAAAACCCCTTTCAAGGAGGAGCAAATGAAACGACCAGAACCCATTAATGAAGAGATAGAACTCAAGAACAATGTCTACATCGAGAGCGATACCGACTTAAAAGGTGTCATCACCTATGTGAATGACTACTTTGCCGAAATTAGCCGTTAT
>Ga0256843_1001266_pt1 | contig 20266 bp, 20 predicted proteins | sample AlvinellametaG_FD_191572 | JGI IMG/M metagenome (GOLD analysis project Ga0256843, IMG submission 191572) | Pompeii worm associated microbial communities from hydrothermal vent at the East Pacific Rise, Pacific Ocean - Alvinella | ecosystem: Host-associated > Annelida > Integument > Unclassified ... | reverse complement strand
TATGAAGTTTAAGTTAAAAAATGTACCATTTCATAAAAGTTTTAGAAACAGGGGTCTCACAATGCAAATAAGGGTCTACTATGAAGATACAGATACAGGAGGGGTTGTCTACCACTCAAACTACTTAAACTACTGTGAGAGAGCTCGTAGTGAGGCTTTTTACAAAAGAGGGATGACTCCAGTTTTAGAGCATGGTCATTTTGTAGCTCGTAGAGTTGTTGGTGACTTTTTTGTAAGTGCTAAGCTAGGAGACATTTTAGAAATAAAGAGTGAGCTTGTAAAAATGAAAGCAGCTTCTTTTGTTTTAAAGCAGTATGTTTTTCGAGGTGAAGATAAAATTTTTGAACTTGAGATTGTTTTAGCTTACATTACTTTCGATGGAAAGGTGCAAAAAATAGACAAAGAGGTAAAGGAGTTACTCCTCTCCCTCTTCGAGCAAGAGTGATGCGTTTGCATCTTCTCTTGGAAGTCGTATAGGTCGTACATAAGGAATAAACTTAGATCTAGATGGTTGTAGCAGTTCTATGTCATAAATCATTTGGTTTTTAGAAATTTTGTTTGTATATATTCTGTCTTCATCTGTAATGAGTGAGTAGAAGTAGTCTACACCAACTGTTGTCGTGTAGTTAATCCAGTCATAAACGATGTCATTTCCAAGAAGTGAATTTGTCTCTATGAGTATGTTGTTATGCTGTATAATTGAGTTGGCAACAACCATATCTTTTCGATCTATATATTGTGTCATAGAGAGGAGAAGAGGGTCGTAGTTGATTTGTGTAGAGAGTACATTTGTCGCGTTTACATCGTAGAGTGTAAGTTGTGAGAGGATCATTCCACTTTTAACAATTGGTGTATTTATGAAAAATGAACCGTTCTTAATCTCTTCTTTATCTTTTAAGTATGGCTCTAAGTTAGATGTTCTTCTTGAGAGAAAGTGTTTAATAACAATTTTTTCCTCTTCTACAAAGTCTGTCTGGTTTGTTTCATTTGTCTCTAGCGTTTCAACTTCTTCTACAACTTTACTCTCTTCCATTTGAGAAAAAACACTAATTGCTGTGTCGAAGAAAGAGCTTGTTGCATTCTCTTCTACATAAACATCCTCTTTTGGTGGTTTAGGGTGTAAAAACTCCTCTTCTTGGTAGAGTGCTAGTTTTTTTCCTGTTTGTGATCTGTCTGAAAAAATAATGAGTGGCGAGAGAGCCTCTTTAAGGAGTAGGTTACTCTGTGCATCGTAATCTATAGCTCCAAATGTTAAAAAAGCTGAGTTTGTCGGGACATCTTTTTTGTTAATGGTTGGAAAGTAAATATTGAGTGCAGGGTTAAGCAGTACAATGTTTTTAGCACCTTTTTGTGTTAATGGTGCTATAACATAGTTAAAACCATCTTTACGAATTTTTTCTAGTGTAGTTTGGAGTGTCTCTATCTCTTCATTCTCTATTTTATAGCTTTGTATCATAAAGGGATGGCTTTTAGTCATAAGGTATGCAAAAGTTGCGTTTGTTGTTGAGGCTGCATATTTTCCTATTTTTTTATAAGGTAAAAGTAGTGCTATTTTGAGTTCTGCACCACTATGTAGTGAGCCTAAGTTAAAAATGGAAACAAACATGGCACGTGCTTCATTCTGTTTTGTATCGTCTAGTTTGTTGTAAGCATGTGCTAAAAAAGAAAAGACCATACCATTGTCAAGGTACTCTTGCATACAGGCTTCATCACAATCGTAGGGATCTAGATTTTGAATATATGTTTTAGGAAGTGGAATATTTGAGAGTATAAAGCTCTGTGCAAATATAAAAGTAGGTAAAAGTAAAAATAGTATTTTTTTCATAGGCAACTCTTTATAGTTTTTAAATCATGGAGTGTGATTTTTTTTGACTCTGGATTTCTTAAAAGATAGTTCTGGTGGTAGATGGGAATGAGCTTATAGCCTTTAAAGTCTATAACATGTCCACGTACACTTTCAAAATTCTCTTTGTCTCCAGTTAAATGGCAGTAGGCTTCTTCTCCTAAGGTAACAATAACTTTTGGTTTAATAAACTCTATTTGTGCATAGAGATAATTTTTACATGAGTTATATTCCGAAGGGGAAGGGGTGTTGGTATTTAATGGTTTACACTTAACACAGTGTGTTAAAAAAACACTCTCTGTTTTTAGTAGAAGTACTTTTTCTACCATATTTTTAAGGGTTTCTCCTGAGCGTCCAGCATAGTATGTGTTTGATGCATCTTGTACAGGTGAAACAGCAAAGTCTATGAGCATTAAAGAGGCTTGACTATTTCCATATCCACTCATGCTCTGCTTTCTAGATTTACTTAAATCGCAAAGATGACAAGAGTGAATGTTTGCTGCAAGCTCTTCTAATGTACTTGGTGTTTCGTAACTGTTCTTTTCATTAACATTAAAATGTTCGACATACTCAAACCCCATTGCTTTTAGTCTGTAAAGATTTTGCAAAAGAACAAGGTTTTGATAGGACTTCAATTAGGGTCACCGCTTATGTATAAAGATAGTGTGAGTATATTTAAAGTGTGGTTTAAATCTGCTTAAAAAGTGAAGTCACATTTGATGATAGAAGAGAATTATGCTACTATATAAAATAGTTGTATCTGTTAGGAGTTAGTATGAGTCTAGAAAAAGAGTCTATAAACATAGAGAGTCTGACACTTTCATCATCAAGTGAAGTTGAAAGTACATTAGAAAAACTTACGAAAGAGTCGAATGAAAGAGTTGTTATTCATATACTCTCATATATACACAATACTGTGCTTGTTCAGAGTTTAAAAAAGGCACTTGTAAAAAAATTTGGTGATGTCCCTATTGTCTGTATTCGACATGAGGATAAAACGCAGAGTGTTGTTACTATGTTTAAAACGACAAAAGAGGAGAGTGATGTTCCTTTAGAAGATCTTATACTCCATGAAATTCATAGAAAATATCTTGAACAAAAAGAGAACTCTACTAACTACAGAGTACAACTCTTTAACAGATACTTTACAGACCACTTAACCAATCTACCAAATGTTTACCAACTACGTAAAGACATTCAGGCACTCGATGATTATGGACTTGTACTCATAAAAATTGACAACTTTAGTACTATAAATAGTTTCTATGGTTTTGTGATTGGGGATTATGTTATAGAGGAGATTGCTAACTACTTAAAGAGCGTCATAAAGGAGCATAATGTTTACAGGCTCTCTGGTGCTGAGTTCGCGTTTACTCTCTCTGAAACAATGAGCTTTTATGATCTTAAAATATTTTTACATAATCTTTATGAGCAGATTAAATCTTTTAGTGTGAAGTATCAAAGTAGTAACATATTTATAGATTTTACACTAGCATCTACGGCAAGTAGTAATCATTACAATGTCTTTTCTAAGGTCTCTATGGCATTAGAGTATGCTAAAAAAATTGGTGTACCGTTTTGGATTTACGAAGATAGAATGAACTTTGAAAATGATTATGAACGAAATCTAGAGCTCTCAAATATTGTTAGAGAGGGTGTAAATAACAATAGAATTATTCCTTACTTTCAGGCTATTGTTGACAACACAACTGGTAAAATTTGTAAGTATGAGTGTTTAGCTCGTCTTATAGATGAAGAGGGAACAGTGCTCTCTCCAGTTCTTTTCATTCCAATTGCTAAAAAAATTAAAGTCTACAACGAAATTACTCTCCAGATGATAGAAAAATCTTTTGCTGCGTTTGAGGAGAATGAGTTAGAGTTTAGTATTAATCTCTCTATAGAAGATATTATGAGTAGTAAAATTTTTCATTTTATTCTGGAAAAATTAAAAAATTCTTCGGCTTCGAATAGGGTGACCTTTGAAGTTTTAGAGTCTGAATCTATAGAAGATTTTCAAAAAATAGAGAAGTTTATAACAGAGATGAAACGCTACGGTGCTAAGATTGCCATAGATGACTTTGGAAGTGGCTACTCTAACTTTTCATATCTCATTCAAATAAAAGCTGACTATATTAAAATCGATGGTTCTCTCATTAAAAACATAGATATTGACAACTCTGCCCACCTTGTTGTTGAGACCATAGTGAGTTTTGCAAAAAAACTAGGAATGAAGACAATTGCAGAGTATGTACACACAAGTGTTGTTATGGACAAAGTGAAAGAGCTAGGCATAGACTACTCTCAAGGTTTCTTCATAGATGAACCCTCAATTAGACGAAATGATGAAAGATAAACGTTTTTTGTTAATTAAAATGTCACATTTTGTCCATAGAAATGGTTAAATGTCTTTGAAAAATACATAAATTGTTAATTTAGCATAAAAAATCCCCATATAAATGGTAAAATAAAATACTAATAATTTTTAAAGGTATATTATGGCTAATCAGACAGAGAATCCAATGGGACAACTTGGGAATATGGAACAAATTAGAGAGCTAATGTTTGGTCCTCAAATTCGTAAATTTGAAGAGGAGTTAGGTAAACTCCAAGAGGGAATGCAGACAATTTCAAAAGAGCTTACGCAAAAGGTAGTAGCTCTAGAGAAAAAAATTGTTGCAGAACATGCTTCTAGTGTTCAGTTACTTGAACAGAAAATAAAAACTGTCTCTAATGCACTTCAAGATGAAAGCATAGAGTTAAAAGAGCAACTTGTTCGTCAAGAGAAAAAAGGAAACAATGCACTCGATGATGTGCAAGAACTTTTTGAGTCACAGCTAGAAATTATGAAAAAAGAGAACACTCAAAACAAAGAAGAGTTACAAGGTGAACTAAAAGAGCTTGAAGAGTCTATATTAAAACTTTTAAGTGAACAGATGGAGGGTATGCAAAATGCAAAAGTCTCTAAAGATAACCTCTCAACAATGCTTTTTGATCTTGCAATTAAAGTAAAAGACACAACCATAGCTGCAAATTTTGAAACAATGATAGAAGATAAAAGCTCTTCAAATGAGGAAAGCAAGTAAGTATCTGAATGGATGATTATGCAAAGCTAAAATTACTACTACTTGAAGAAGAACGTCATAAAATTGACGAACTTGAAGCACTTTTAGAAAAGTCCATTCAAGAAAATAGTGATGCCAATGCAATTGTTAAAAAAATATCTCCACTTTTAAGCGATATTTTCTCTAAAACTATAGAAGAGAATAAGGCTGAGTTTGTAAGTATATTTGCTCCTCTTATAAGCGATATGCTTGAGAGCACCATAAATGACTCAGGTGACAAAATAGCGGAAGTTATGTCTCCTATTATCTCCCTAGCTATTAAGAACCAAGTGAAGAATGAAAAAGATGATATTGTCGATGCACTTTACCCTGTAATAGGTAACATGATAAGTAAATATGTTTCACAATCATTTAAAGATATGATAGATGAAATCAATACAAAGGTGCAGTCGACACTCTCTTATGAGACATTTAAACGTAAGATTATGGCTAAGCTCAAAGGTGTTTCAGAGACAGAGCTTCTCTTACAAAGTTCAAAAAAATTAAATAAAATAGAGAGTGTCTTTTTAATTCATAAAGAGAGTGGAATTTTAGTTAGTGAACGAAGTCTGAAAAATCATGAAGCTATAGAACCGGAAATGGTAGCATCTATGCTAAGTGCTATTCGTAGTTTTGTGAATGATTGGATTTCTAAAAATAGTGATAATTTAGAACTGAATGAGATAGAGTTCGGAAACTATACTATTTACCTTGAAGTTGCTGGCTGTTGTTACTTAGCTGTTGTCTTAAGTGGGACAAGTAACCGTCTCCTACAAGATAAAATAACATCAGTATTAGAATTTCTAGTAAAAAAACACTCAGATGCAATAGTGAATTTTGATGGTGATAGAAGTAGGTTAAACTTAGAAGAGATAAACGCTAAATTAGACACGCTGCTACAAGAGAGCGAAAAGATTACCGAGGAGAAAGAAGCAAAAAACTATGTTGCTATTTGGTTGTTTGCTTTTGTCCTTTTAGTAGGTATTGGTACTACTCTCTACCTAAAGTATAGCAATAGTAGTTTAGAAAAAGAGATAGAACATACTCTTTTACAAAACCCACGTTTAAATCTCTATGCCATAGAGGTAGAAGTGAGTTACAGTAGTGTAAAAGTGGAGGGGAAACTTCCGTATGAAAGTCTACATCTTGCTCTCATAGAGAGTATTCAGCCTTTACTGACACGAAGAGTTTTAGAAGATAAAATTGTTCTAAGTTATGCACCTTTAACCAATGAAGAGATAGAAAAACAGTTACAAATTGCTGTTGAGAGTCTCAATACTTTAGAGGGTAACCGCATAAGTTACTCCATGAAAGAGGAGAGAGTAACATTACATGGAGTCATAGAAAATAGAGAGAGTTATGAGAAGTTTTTAGAAACACTTAGTAGTATTGCAGGCATAAAAAACATTATTTCTGATGTCGACTATAACTTTGAAAAAAAGGCATTGACACTCTACTACGATGTAGCAAAATCGAGTCTCTCTTTAGAAAAAAAAGAGTTATTAGATTTATGGATGAAAACATCTAGGGTAGATGAAATACTCTCTCTTTACAAGGGTTTAAACCTTATTGTACTTGGTTTTTCAGATGCTAAGGGAAGTGTTGTTCGCAATGTAAAGTATGCTCAACTACGAGCTAAAAATGTTTACGAGTACTTAGTAGAAAATGGTATTGATCCTACTCGTGTTAATTATGTCGCTTCTCCTAGCCCTTTAAAGGGGTCTCATAATGAAAATAGGGAAGAGGGACGTTTAGTAAAAATACAATGGATAAAAAATGATAACTAAAAAAATAGTTTTAATTGGTGATTTTGCAACTGGAAAGACAAGTCTTATTCGACGTTATGTAGATAATCAATTTAGTGATGAGTACCTTACTACTATAGGTGTGAAAATATCTAAAAAACATTTAGCCCTTCCTCAAGATATAGAGTTACAACTTATGATTTGGGATATTGAAGGTCGTACTGATGTGAAAGATACAAATCCTTCTTATATCATGGGTGCTCATGGTGTTGTGATAGTTGGAGATATTTCACGAGAAGTTAGCTTAGAAAACATACCAATACACATAGATTTTGTAAGAAGCTTAGTACCAAATGCACCTATTATTGTTGCATTGAATAAGTCAGACCTTATTAGAAATGGTGCTATGGTTGAACATAAGGTCTTAGCATTTAAAGACTCTTTATATGAGGTAGTCGATGTTTTAGACACTTCGGCTAAAGATGCAAAAAATGTAGATGAGATTTTTATTGAACTCAGTAAAGCAATTTTAGAAAAAAGATAAGCTAAAGGTAATATGATGCATATACAAGAAGTTTTTAACGCCATTTATGAGAAGCACAAATATGAGTATGTTGTTTTAGATAAGTCATTGAAGTGTATAGAGTTTTCGGATAAGGTAATTGATTATATAGATGTTGCAAAAGCTTCAGAGATGTATGTAAATATAGTAGACCTTTTACCTGAGTTTGTTGGCTTAGAAGAGGAGTTACAAAAGATTGTTCAGGGCAAACGTGAGAGTTTAGAAATACCATTAATTCATAGAAAGAATGCTTACATTACCATAAGCATACAGGCAGGACGAAAAAGTCAATATGATGAGATAGAGACTATTATAGTACTTTTTGAAAATGTTAGTGACTTTGTAAAAATGCAAAAAAAATCTATTCAAGATAGAAATGATAAAGAGTTACTTGTCTTGAAACTTGACAAAATGAATAGAACACTGCAAAAATATAATGAGCATATGATGAAAATGGTTGAGACTGAAGTACAGAAGAACTTTAAGCTTACAAATGACATTATTGTAACACAGCGAGAGGTTATAGCCACTATGGGTGCTATAGGTGAGACACGTTCTAAAGAGACAGGTGACCATGTTTTACGTGTAGGAGAGTATGCAAAAACATTAGCGATTATGGCTGGGCTCTCTCTTGAAGATGCCGAAGAGCTACGCATGGCCTCTCCAATGCATGACATAGGAAAAGTCGGTATTGAAGATGCCATTTTAAATAAACCAGGGAAGTTGACATCTGAGGAATTTATGGTGATGAAAGAGCATTCTCACTTAGGGTACCAAATGCTTAATGGTTCAAACCAAAAACTACTTCAAACGGCAGCAATTATTGCTTATGAGCACCATGAAAAGTGGGATGGAACAGGGTATCCACGAGGGCTAAAGGGTGAAGAGATTCATATATATGGACGTATCACTGCCATTGTAGATGTTTTTGATGCTTTAGGTCATGACCGCGTTTATAAAAAAGCATGGTCACTCAACAAAATTTTAAAGTATATTGAAGAGGGGAGTGGTAAGGCTTTTGATCCTTTTCTTGTTGATCTCTTTTTAAAGAACATACAAATCTTCATAGAGATCCAAAATAGTTACTATAAAAGAGAAAAATAAAACTTCTCTTTTATTTACTTTCCATAATACAAACACCCCAAGAAAGCTCTTTCTCAATGTTACTTAAAAAGTATGCTGAAGGGGCATCTTCATACTCTTTAACAAGTTCTTTAAAGAGTATGGATGCACCCTTTAAATCCTCTTGCATATAAGCCTCTAAAGCTCTGTCATAGAGCTCTTTTATAGTTTTGTTTGTTGCTGTACTTTGCATAAGTTCATAAAGAAGCACAGCTTCATCTTTTCCTTTTACAACAACAGGTTCTATTTTTCTACATAAAAAAGTACTATCAAGTTGTGCAAAAGTAAATTCAGTAATTAAAATCTCTACACCATAATGTTTTGTGAGGCTTTCAACTCTCGATGCAAGATTTACACCATCACCCATAATAGTATAGTTAAAACGATTTTTTGAGCCCATATTGCCAACAACAACATTAGCGGTATTTAAACCAATACCAATGTGAATTGGAGGTCTACTCTCTTCTGCTAATTCATCATTGAGTTTCTCAAGTCGTTGCATCATGTCAAGAGCAGTATGACAAGCTTGTTGTGGATGGTTCTTGACATCTACAGGGGCATTGAAAAATGCCATAACAGCATCACCAATATATTTATCGAGCATTCCTTGATGTGCTAAAACAGATTCAGTCATAGGTGTAAAGTAGCGATTTAAAAGTGTAACTAAATCATGTGCACTCATAGACTCAGAGAGTGTTGTAAAGCCTCTAATGTCGCTAAAGAGAATAGTAAGCTCTTTATCTTCTCCTCCAAGTGAGAGTGCTTGAGGATTTTTCATAAGTTCTTTCAGTAAGTCAGATGAGAGATATGCTGAAAAAGCATCTGCAATAAATTTACTACTTTTCTCTTTATTTCTAAAGGCTAATGCTTCAACTGTAATGGCAGAGAAGAGGAGTGTTAGAAGAGGGTAAAAAAGTTCTATATAGAGCATATGTTCTAAGAAAAGATACTTTGCAAAAATATAGACAACTCCATAAGTAAAAATATTGAGTGCTACACGAAGAAAAATATTTTTTATAAAAACTAAAAGGAAAAGAGGTACGAGTGCCATAAAGAAAATAAGGGCAAGACTCAACTGCTCTTCATCAACAATAAGGTGTCCCTCAAGGTAGTTTGAGAGAAAGGTATAGTGTAGAAGTGGACCATACACAAAACCAATAGGGGTACTTACAACATCTCCAGAACCAATTTCTGTAATACCAAAAATGACAATTTTATCTTTAAAATAGCTCTCTTTGACCTTTCCATTCATAAGGTCTAAAAAAGAGACAATGTCATATTTATCTTTTTTGTAAAAGTTAAGTTTAACAAAACCTCGTTCATCTAAATGAATTACCTGTTCATGAATGCTCACACTCTTTGGACCTACTCTTTGAAGGTCACTGTCAAACTTTAGACGAAGTGCCTGAAGTGCTAAAGAGGGAAAAAGGCGATTATTAAAGAAGAGACTTACAGGGTACGAGCGTAGAAGTTTATCTCGACCAGCAAGAGTGGAAAAACTACCGGAGAGTGTACAGCTTTGTAAAATAGTTGGAATATTTATTTCCGCATAGGGAGCAGAAACAAAGTTTGGATTGCCATACTCTGAAACTTGAGACTGTAGCATATCTAGTGTTGAGTCATCGAGAATATTTAACTCCTCTTCACTCATTATTTGTGTAGATTTTTGACGTAGAAAGAAACCACAGACTGAGCTGTTGAGACTCTCGATTGATGTTGCTAATGAGTCGTCGGCTTCTCTTGTTGTTGGCTCAGAAAAAATCATATCGAAAATAACAATTTCTGCTTGTGAGAGTTTACTAATTCCCTCTGCTAAAATTTCTCTATTCCAAGGCCATCTTCCAAATTTGTTGACACTCTGCTCATCTACTGCTAAGAAGACAATGTTTTTATTTGGTTGTTTCTCTTCTAGTGCAAAGTTTGTGTCATTAAAACGTAGTGAAAAACTCTCTAGAGGTTCTATATGTTTGTACTTAAAAACGAGAAGAAGTGCAACTATTGGAAGGAGTGCAAGTAGATAGAGAAGTTTTTCTTTCACAATTTAGTGCATCTGCTGAAGAAGGTTGTCAAAGTAAGTAAACTCTGCATCATCATTGAGGTCTAAACTATCTTCATGGACTTTGTTCCCGTTAAAAGAGACACGATTACCAGCTTTGAGGTCAAACTCTTTTGTTATAACAGGTTTTACCTCGTCTTGAGAAGATTGAGACTTTTTAAAGGCCTCAAAAGCATCGAGGTGCTGTTGTATTGCTGCATCGTCTTTATGTTTATACTCATCAAAGGCTTTTTCAATGTTTTTTCTGTAAAGTTCGAATGCTTCTTGAATACTAGTAATACCAATGAGTCCCTCTTTAAGGGAAACAGAACTCTCTTGAGTGGCATTGACAATAAATGTTGTTCCCTTAATTCCTATGACGGCGAAAGGAGTTGTGATTTTTAATGAGTTTTTTGCATCACGTGAAGTTATTTTGTAGAGTACCTTACCTCCATTCTGTTCTGCTTGGTAGAGAGATGTAAAGTGAATAGTTGAGAGTGCATCCATAACGAGGGTAGAGTTGTCAGCAAGTTTTAGTGAAACACTTGCACCTTTAGCTGTAATTATGAGGTCACCTGCTTCTATGTTCTGGTTCACTTTTATTTTACTTTTACGAATACTGTTTTCATGTTTGATTTTAACATTACCTTGAAAAGATTGAACATTTCCAATAGTTTGGTTAGCTGAGAGTAGGGTGTAAAGTGGTAGTAGTAAAAAAAGTATGAGTGTTTTCATTAGAAAATATTCCTATAAGTGTTAAATTAAGTACAAGGATTGTACCATTTTATTTCTTATTTAGAGTTTTAGTTCGTTCATACAGCTGACACAGTACTGAGACTCGGGGATAATTTTTAGCCTTTGTATGTTTATGTTTTCTTCACATTCCTTACACACACCATACTCTTGTGTATCTATGGTTAGAAGAGTTTTTTGTAGCTGTTCTAACCTTCTTTTACTCTCTTCATATCTTTTAATATTAATGTCTTGCTCTTGCTGTAGACCTTGATGTGCTGGCATATCTAAAGTACAGTCTTTTTTAATTGGTTGGAGGAGTTCTTGCATAGAAGTTATTTCATTTTTGAGGGTCTGTATTTCTTTATGAATACTCTGCGTAAGTTGCTGTTTCTCTTCTGCTGTCATAGTGTGTTGTTAAGTAAAATGTGATTGTTAAAAAGGAGGATGTTGAATAGCTATAAAATCTACAAGTTGTTTAAGCCCTCAATAAAGGGCTTAAAACTACTCTGTTACTTCTACGATAACTGGAGTTGATTCCCAGATTCCGTGCTTAGTACAGTAACCATGTGCAACAAGGTTAAGTTTTTTACCCATTGGGCGAATGTTAAAAGTAACTTCTGCATGAGATTTCTCATTTCCTAATGTACCTGGTACAAAAGAAGCAGCAGCTAATTTAGTGTCACCATTAAAAAGAGTGATTGACTCAATGTAGTGGTCAAAATCATCTGGGTGAGTATACTCGTTACCCATTTTAACATTTACAGAAAGCATTTCGCCTTTTTTAGCAACACCTTCAACTGTGATGAATGGTGAGTGACGGTCAATTAAATCTTTTTTAGCTTCGCGCTCTACTTGATCGATGTTTTCATATACATGAATTTTTGGCATATTAAATTCCTTGTGTTTTATTTTAAGTGTGGTATTGTATCTTCAAAAACTTTAGCATTATCATAAATAAGAGTATATTTGTCTTATTTAAGCTTTGTTTTATTTTTTGCTACGAAAAGTGGCATCTTGAATAATGACAGGATAGAAATAACCGTAACCAAAATCTTTGTCTTTGACGACTGTTCCTGTTGCATAAATGACTTGACCAACTTCAGGCAGTTTTTGTGTGGATGTAAAAACAAGGTCATTCATATTCTGAAAATTACTTCCATCTTGAATGTGTAACCAATTGAGTTTCATAATTCCATTAGAACCTTTTGTGACTTTACCCTTTACTGTGACTTTTTTCCCAACATACTTGTCTCTATTTTTGAAAATTTCAGCAATTGTAAGTGTTCCTTGTTCTTGGTAGTCTGAGTTCATAGTACTCTTTTGTGTTTGTGCTATCTGTTTTGCTGCAGGTTTTGCTGCTACATCTCCAGCAAATAGAATGTTGTCAAATGTACGGTTTAGTGTTTTGGAGTGAAAGTTTTTCATCCATCCTTGTTCACTGTAACGAATGACATCACCACTTTTAACATTACGTTGTGTCATAGCAATCCAGTAACTGTTTTTTCCATCATCTACTTTCATGTATGTGTAGCCTCCACTACTCATAGTCTCAAGGACTTTAGCCGTGTACTCTGTTGCTGCAAATAGGGATGCACTGAGGAGTAAACTTAGTAAAATCTTTTTCATTAGTATTCCTTTTTCTAATATTTTACTGGGAGTATAACACACTTTATAAAACTAAAAAGAAAACAAATTAGGAGAAAGAGTAGCCCTTTTTGTACATAAAAAGTATAATTTAACAAAAATGTAGATAAAATCGCGATAACAATACAACTATAAAGAGTAAAAATATGTTAAAACCACTACTAATTGAAATTGGTGTTGAAGAGCTTCCTGCTGTTCCACTTTTAAAAGAGTTACCAAACATAGAGAAGAAATATGCAAAAATTTTAGAAGAGTATGCACTTTTAGGTGAGTTTGAATTCTACTACACTCCGAGACGTCTCGTTATGTGGCATAGAGAGTTTAAAGTGGCACAAGAGGACTCTGTTGAGGAGTTTTTTGGAGCACCTTTAAGTGTGGCATATAAAGATGGAGAAGCGACTCCAGCAGCTATAGGTTTTGCAAAAAAATGTGGTGTTTCTTTAGAAGATTTAACTTCTACAATGAAAGGGAACAAAGAGGTTCTTTACTACAAAAAAGATGTTAAAGGTAAGAGCTCTGTTGCACTTTTACCAGAAATAGTTCAAAAATGGATTAAATCTTTAGAGTTTGGAAAAACTATGCGTTGGGGGAGTTCAAGTGAGAGCTTTATTCGTCCTGTTCGCTGGGTAAATGTTATGCTTGGTGATGCACTTGTCGATATGACACTCTTTGATGTAAACGCAAAGAAAGAGACTTTTCTTCATAGAATTGCAAAATTTGGTCCCTTAGAAATTAGTGGTGCAAAAGAGTACTTTGAAGTTCTAAAAGAGGGTGGTGTAACACTTTTTCCAGAGCAAAGAGCAGAAAAGATTCAAGCAGATTTTACTCAAATAGAGAAAGAAAATGGTGTTACTATAGAGATAGATGAAGATCTTTTTGAAGAGGTTGTTGCTATTACTGAAAACCCTACAGCACTTTTAGGCTCTTTCGATGAGGCATTCTTACGTTTACCTCCAGAGGTTATTGTAACATCTATGAAAGAGCATCAGCGTTATTTTCCAGTCTTTAAAGATGGAAAACTTATGAATAAATTTGTCGTTGTGTCTAATGCTTTAACAGATGACTTTAGTGAAGTTGTAAAGGGAAATGAAGTAGTACTTCGTCCGCGTTTAGCCGATGCACTTTTCTTCTGGGACAATGACATTAAAAATGGACTCTCTACAAAAGGTTTAGAAAAAATTACTTTCTTCAAAGGTCTTGGAACTGTAGCAGACAAAATCGAGCGTGAAGCAAAGATTGCAGAAATTCTTTTTCAAAAGTATGCACCAAAAGCAGAGAAAAAAGATTTACAAAGAGCTGTAGGTTTAGCAAAAGCAGACCTTATGACTGAAATGGTTTACGAGTTTACAGAGCTTCAAGGAATTATGGGTGGGTACTATGCACTAGAGCAGGGTGAAAACCAAGCGGTTGCAACGGCAATAACAGAGCAGTATCTTCCAGATGGTGAAGAGAGTGACCTTCCATCTACACCTCTTAGTGCTATTGTCGCTATGAGTATTAAGTTAGACACACTTCTTGGGCTCTTCTCTGTAAACCAGATTCCAACAGGCTCTCGTGACCCATTTGCACTCCGTCGTGCTGTAAATGGTTTAGTGCGTATTGTGAATGAGTATGCATTTGAATTTGACCTAAGAGAGACACTCAAAGAGCTTGCACAAAACTACGACACTATAGACTTAGAGAAACTAGAGAACTTCATTTTAGAGCGTGTGAAACGCTATTATAAAGTTAACCCATCTATTATTGAAGCAGTACTTGCTTCTGGTGAGAGAGAACTCTTAGCACTCGGTCGTAAAATAGAAGCACTTAACACTCTTGTAAACTCTGAAGATTTTGATGAAGTAAGCACAACATTTAAACGTGTGGCAAACATTACGAAAGATGAAGATCTCTCAAAAGAGCATACGGTAGATGAGTCTCTTTTTGAAGAAGAGGCAGAAAAAGTTCTTTTTCAACGCTTTAAAGAGGTGACTGCTACGTCTTATGCAAACTATGAAGAGGAGCTAGATGCTCTTTTGGGTCTCAAACCTGAACTAGATAGTTTCTTTGAAAACGTTATGGTAAACGCGGAAGATGAAGCTATTAAACGCAATAGAAAAGCACTTATTGCTAACATTTACAAAAGCATTCTTCAGATTGCAGATATTAAAGAGGTGAGTATTTAACTCCCTCTTTTCCCCGTTTACATCTATTGCTTTTTCTTATTTCTTGCATTTTATAAATATTAGTAGTATCATAATAGTGTATAACATTTTAAGGGGAATAAAATGAAAAAGAGACTACTTTTATCGTTCGTTACATCACTACTCGTTACACTTCAAGCAAACAGCTTAAATCTCTACTCTGACAAAGACAAACAATCAAATATTATTACAAATATTGACACAACAAAGGGAACTATTGTCAAAAAACATTGTATGAGCAATAGAAAATCGCAAGAGTGGTGTAAGGTAGACTACTTCTACAAAGAGTTAAAATTACAGGGTTACATTCCAAAAGATGCTCTCGATGCTATGCGTGTAGTAAGAAAAGAGAAGCCAACCTTTTCTTCTCATTTTGGTGGAAGATATGATGACTCATTGAACTCTGTAGTGAGTGTCGATGGAGGGTATGTCCTTGTCGGTTATACTGATAGTTTTGGACATGGAAGAGAAGATGCCTATGTCATAAAAATAGATACTTTTGGTAACAAAGTATACTCAAAAGCTTTAGGTACAGGGGATGATGAGTCACTCAATGGTGTGGTAGCTTTTGAAGACTCATTTCTAGTTGCTGGTTCAAGTGGAGGTGTTGGAAATGATGTTGAGAGTATCTATATGGCAAAATTTTCTCATGCTGGAAAACTACTTTGGGAGAAGGGTTTCTACTCTGATGAAGATGACTACTATAGAGCCAACGACATTATAAAAATTAGTCCAAACAACACAATTGTTGTGGGTTATGAAGAGCATGTAAAGTTTTTTAATTCAGAAGTAAATATTTATGTAAACGCCATCAATAGTGAAGGGGTTCGTAATGGCATTAAACGCTACGGTGGAGCGAAGGTTGATAGAGCTAACTCTATTGTCAATGTCTCCGATGGCTATGTTATTGCTGGTTTAACAAGAAGTTGGGGTGCAGGAGGCGAAGATGCCTATGTTCTTAAAATTGACAAAAAAGGTCAAAGAGTTTGGCATAATGTTTTTGGATATGAGTACGATGAAGTTGCAAACCAGATAATTGCTACTCAAGATGGTGGGTATATTTTAGTAGGGACAACAGATAGTGACATTAAAAAGCAAAAAGAGATTTATGTTGTTAAACTCAATGCTTTAGGTCAAAGAGAGTGGCAGAGACATTATGGTTCTAAAGAGGATGAAGAGGGCTTTAGTATAGTAGAAGTAGAAGATGGTTATGTCATTGCAGGGTACACAAAAGATACAACAAGTTACTCGAAAGATGCACTTCTTGTAAAAATTGCAAAAAATGGAGCTGTTCTTTGGAGTAAACACTATGGTTTAGAAAAAGATGATGCTTTTAAGAAAATTATTAAGAGTGGTGAGTATTTTGTAGCAGTTGGTTACACGACCTCTTTAGAAAACTATAGTAAAGAAGCGTATGTTGTCAAAGTAGATAAAGATGGAAACCTCTAAGTAGTTATGGCTAAAGTAGTTGTTTTCACCGGTGCTGGTGTGAGTGCTGAGTCTGGGATTAGTACATTTCGTGAGAGCGATGGTCTCTGGGAAGAGTATGATGTTAGTGTTGTTTGTAACTATGATAGTTTAGAGAAAAACGAAGCATTGACACTAGAGTTCTACGACAAACGCAGAGCTGACTTAGTAGACAAAGAACCAAACTATGCACATAGAGTACTCCAGGAACTTAAAGAGAAGTATGGTGATTCCATTGCCATCATAACTCAAAATGTAGATAACCTTTTTGAAAAGGCAGGTCTTCAACAAGAAGAGCTCATCCATCTTCATGGGTTTTTACCAGAGGTTCGTTGCCAAAATGAAATGTGTGGCAAAATTTATAATATAGGGTATGAGAAAATAGCATCTTGCAATAATGGACTCTGTTTAAGTTGTGGGGAAAAACTACGACCAAATATAGTCTTTTTTGGAGAGAGTGCACCTATGTATGAACTTCTCAATAAAGAGATCCAAGATTGTGAATTTTTTGTAGTTATTGGTACAAGTGGTAATGTCATAGGGGTAAACACCATAGCTGCATTTTGTGACTACTCCATACTCAATAATTTAGAGCCAAGTAATGCAATAGATGAGACACTCTTTAGTAGAGTATTTTACGAGAAAGCGACGAATGCTATAGAAGAGATACGAGAAGAAATAGAAGCTTATTTTAGTGAGTAATATTTTGTTTATTTTAAAAAGAGAATTAAAAAAATTTATTCATATTGATGAAAATTCAAAGTGAACATATGAAGAAAAAATTTTATTTAGCACAGAAAGCTGAACGAGTTTGTGAGGCAAATGTGCAGAACAAATAACAAAATATTGTAGCCAACAAATGCCCTAGCAGTTATTTATTGGCTAAACTCAACCGTTAATGATGAATAGCTTCGAATTTAGACTATTTTTTTATAATTATTGCCATAATTATACTACACTTCTTTCCATGATTTACATAGCATTTATACTTTTTACACTTCTCATTTTATTTATTGCATTTTACCAATGGCAATTTTATATGGTCTTTACTCCGACCTACTATAGAGAGTCAGAACTTCCTAAGAATGTGTCACTGCTTTATGTTCATACCCAAGATGGCTGTGAGCTTGAGGGTGCTCTTTATGAACCTGAAAATCCTCGTGCAACACTTCTCTTTTTTGCAGGCCGTTCACATGATGCAGTAGCTCTTATGGGTAAACTTAGGAGTCACTACTCAGAGTACAGACTCCTTACATTTAATTACCGCTCTTATGGAAAGAGCCAAGGAAAAATTACAGAGAAAAATCTTTATGCAGATGCTCTTGAAATAGCAAAACTTGTCAAAAAAAATTATGGAGATTTTTATATTCTCGGTTTTTCTCTAGGCTCTGCTGTTGCTGCTTATGTCGCTTCTAAATATGAGAGTAGAGGTGTCTTTCTCATTGGTAGCTTTGACTCTCTTGCTTCATTAGCACAGGGAAAGTTTGTTACCCGTGGCTTCTTTCCAAACATAGATTTAAGTTTCCTTTTTCGTTACAAACTTCCAGTAGCAGAGTTTATGAGTCATGTTGATGTACCAAGTGCTCTTTTTGTAAGTAAGAGTGATGAAATTACCTATATAGAAAATGCAAGAAAATTACAAAAATCTATAAAAAATTTATATTACTATGAAGAGTTTGATACATTAAGCCATAAAGAGCTTCTTTGGGATGAACGAGTTGTAGGAAAAATAAAGGAGTTAATAGATGCAAATAGTGAAAAATGAGGGACTCTTTAGAGTTTTACTACTACTATGTACTCTTGTCATCGAGTTTTTAGCAACAACTACAATTCATATAGATGTTGTAGAGAGTTTATGGGATAAGGCAAACCACTTTAGTGCTTTTTTTGTCCTCTACATACTGCTCTCCTTTGCATTTAGAAAGTTGAGTATTGGAAGTAAAGTAATTCTACTACTTGCCTATGGCATGCAGATAGAGATTGTACAGAGTTTTATTGATGGGAGATACTTCTCTCTTTTGGATGTTGTTGCAGACTCTATAGGTATTTTTATTGGTGTTGTTGTGTACTGGTTTCTGGGAGAGAAGTTTCGTAACTAATTCTACTCAGGTAGAGTCCATTAGGTGGAGCTGGTCTGCTTTTATGGTTTGTCGTTAGGGAGAGTTTCTCTTCTATCTGTTTGGTGTTTAATTGTAAGAGTGCTCCTACCATAAGGCGAATTTGACTTCGTAAAAAACCGTTCGCTTGGAAGTAGAGTACTATGTAGCCGTTATGTTTGTAAGCATAAGTTTTATAGATAGTACGAACACTACTCTGTATGTCACTTCCCTGTTTCATAAAGTAAGCAAAATCATGCTCACCTTCAAAAAGTTTTATATTTTTCTCTAAAGTTTCAAACTCAATTTTTGGTAAAAAAGTGATGAAGTCATTCTCAAATGGATTCGAGAGAGACTCTTTTAAAATGTAACGGTAGCTACGTTTTTTAGCACTGTAACGAGCATGAAAAGTGTCAGTAACTTTGGTTATTTTTTTAATGAGAATACTTTTAGGAAGCTTTTGGTTCAGTACCTCTTTGAGTCTCTCTGTATTACTCCAAAAATTAGGCAGGTCAATGTGACAGACTTGTCCTGTTGCATGGACACCTTTGTCTGTTCGACCACTTGCAACAATTTTTGAGTCAATACCAATGTTTTGAAGGGCTACATCAAGTTTACCTAAAATAGTCCTGTTTGTCTCTTTTTGTATTTGTGAACCAAAATACTCCGTTCCATTGTATGCAAGCACCATAGCAACACGCATTTAAAACCTTTTCGCAACAGTTTTTCTGTAAATAGTATATGTCCCAATGAGCCATGTAACTATAATAACAGGAATAGCATAGAACTCTAAAGGCTCTTTAAGTGCCATAATAGATCCATAAAATACTGCTACCCCTAAAAATAAAAAGAGATAAATAAAGGACTTCTGATGTCTCGCATGCACAACCCCTAAAGAGACTACCAGAAAAAGACTTAGCACAGGAAAGAGACTCAATAGAGTGTCGGTTATGAGCATGTTGCGTTTGGGGCGAGCTCTTTCACTTGATGTCCAGTAGTCAAGAGTACTTCTGTAGGGTGTTAGGTGTGTGTCCATGGTGTTGTTTATAAGCATGGTTTTAAAGTTAATTTGTGTCAAACTCTCTTTTGAGTAACTATAACCTTGTCCATCAGTAAGCTTTAAACGCAGGATTCCAGAGTCATTAATGAGTTTTGCATTTTTCGCTGCAATAAGGATTTCCTCTTTCTTCTTTTTGTTAAAGAGAAAGACTTGCGAGAATGTACCATCTTTATTCTCTTTTCCTAAGTAGAGAAGCCAATCTCCAAAACTATTTCCAAACTCACTTGCAGAGAGGTTAAATTGTGCTTCACTCTTTTTGTAAGAGATGTAGTTTCCAGAGAGAATTTTTGTATGAGGAAAGAGCACAAAAAAGTTAAAAAAGAGCACAGTTGACACTAAAAGAGCAGGGCCTAAAAGTACCTTTACTAAGTAGCTAGGTTTAATCCCCAAAGAGAAGAGAACAACAATTTCATTGTCATTGGAGAGTTTGTACAAAGAGAGTGTTGCTGCAATAAAAAATGCTACAGGAATGGTAAAGAAAAGTAGCTCAGGAATAGTAAAGAGATAGAGCTTTGTCATCTCCCAAATAGTAAGTTTAATGACCGCAGTAAAGGTCGCAAGCTTAATGAGAAAAACAACCGACGCAATAGAGAAAAGCGGTGTGAATATGCTAATAAATAGCGAAGAGAGATTTTGAATAATGTATTTTCGTAGTTTATGCATGGTTTAGTAG
>Ga0256843_1001265_pt1 | contig 20267 bp, 24 predicted proteins | sample AlvinellametaG_FD_191572 | JGI IMG/M metagenome (GOLD analysis project Ga0256843, IMG submission 191572) | Pompeii worm associated microbial communities from hydrothermal vent at the East Pacific Rise, Pacific Ocean - Alvinella | ecosystem: Host-associated > Annelida > Integument > Unclassified ... | reverse complement strand
AACTACTCTTTAGTTATTGTTGCTCAAAAAAAGGTAGATACTGAAGCTCTGGCAGCATCAGATCCTTTGATAGCTGCTGTAGAGGAGCTCTCTCCTGATGCTGTAATCAAGCGTCTTAATGAAGGGATGAGTAAAAAGAATGTAGAACTTTTAAAAGTTACACTTCCTAAGTTTTACAAGTTAAAACTGTCACACTACCCTTCACCTGATGAGTTGGATGCATTAAGCAAAAAACTACTCAAAACAGGAAATATTCAAAAAGTAGAGAGCTTTACAAAAACACACGATACTACATATAAACTGCTTCTTCTCTTTAAAACAGTTGTGAGTGTATTTGCTTTTACTGTAGTTATTGTAACGATATTACTGATCTTTAAAGAGTTGCGAATATGGCAGTTTCAACACAATGAGCGTATGAGTATTATGGGGCTTTTTGGTGCTCCGGTGTGGCTTCGCTCAGCTGTTTTGTTCCGTCTTGCCATAGTAGATGCATTTATTGCATTTTTGGTTGCTTTTGTACTCTTTTCATATCTTGCTACAACAGAGTGGGTTACAAAACAGTTTGAGAGTATTGGCATAGAAGTTCTTTTCTTTGATTCGCTCTATGATTCGTTAATTATGCTTGGGGTTGCTCTCTTTATCTCTATACTTTTAGCAATCTTTATTGTACTTGGGCATAAAGAAGAGGTATGATGGTAGTAAAATTAGTTCTTCTTTTCTGCTTTACTACAGCTCTGCTCTTTGGAGGGAGTGATATAGATCAAAAGATTAAAAAGACAAGTTCTGAGTTGGAGACATACTCAAAGAGTTACTCTACTATCAATAAAAAGATGGCACAAACTGCAAAGGCTATTCTTAAACAAAAACGCGAGATACTCAAACAAGAGAAGTATCTTGCTAAACTCAAAAAAGAGTTACTTGAGAAAGAGAGTGTCTATAAAAAGCATCAAAAAGAGTTAGAGTCTATCCAAAAGCAGCAAAAAGAGTTAGAGACAAAACAGCAAAAACTTGAAGAGGAGCTTGTCTTTGTTCTGGCAAAAGGTGTCTCATTATCTATAATCCTAGGTGAGGATTATCCAGAGACTCAAGAGGGTATTATGGAGTTAGAGGTGCTTAAGTCTATGCTCAAAGAGTCTAGAGAAAAAGCAAAAGAGTTAAGTAAGCACTTTGTTAAAAATGCTGATGTTATCAAGAGGCTAAACGAAAAGGTCGCGCAACTGCAAAACTCTATTACCTCTATTGAGTCAAAACAAAAAGAGCTTATTGCCAAGCAAAAAGAGAATAAAAAAGCACTCAAAAAACTGGAGTTGGCAAAAGCTTCCTATAAAAAAGAGTTAAAAAAGCTTCTCAAGCGTCAAAGTGCACTTAAGCAGACACTTTCACATCTTAATCTTATTAAGATTGATGAGATTAAAAAGGCAGAAGAGGAAAAAGCTAGAAAAGAGGCCTTTAAACGACAAAAGATCGCTCTTGATGATAATCTGCCAGAGGTAAAACGACATGGAAGCTCTTACCAGAGTGTAAAAACTATTCGTTATCGTGGACCAAAAACTATTGCTCCATTAAATGCATATAGTATTACGAAGAAGTATGGAACCTATACCGATCCTATTTATGGCATCAAAATTTTTAATGAGTCAATCTCGTTAAAACCAAAGAAGCCAAATGCAAAAGTCAAGACTGTATTTAACGGAAAAGTAATCTATGCAGATAAAACAGCCGTACTTGATAATATAGTCATAGTTGAACATAAAAATGGTCTTCATACCATCTATGCAAACCTCTCTCAAATTGCACCAGGTATTAAAAAGGGCAAGAAAGTAAGAAGAGGAGCTGTTATTGGTCGAGTTAAAGATGAACTGGTTTTTGAAGTGACACAAAAGAGTGCTCATATCAACCCTATACGATTATTTAGGTAGTTTTCGCTATAATCGCAAAAAAATTTAAGAGTAGAGATAACAATGAAATTTATTCAAACACGTGGTGTAGATCCAAAAAAAGCAGAGAAAGTTACTTTTTCAGAGGCGATTCTTAGTCCAATTGCCTCTTTTGGAGGACTCTATGTTCCTGAGAAACTTCCAGAACTAGGTGAAGCATTTTTACAAAAGCATGCAAACTCATCATATAAAGAGCTTGCAAAAGATATGCTTGATGCTTTTGAGATAGATATTGACGGTGCAGTTATTGATGAGGCACTTAATCTTTATGATAAGTTTGATGATCCAAAAAATCCTGTACCTGTTGTAAAGGTAAAAGAGAATCTTTATGTAAGTGAGCTCTATCACGGTCCAACACGTGCGTTTAAAGATATGGCACTGCAACCTTTTGGTGTTGTTCTCTCTTCTATCGCACAGAGACTCAATGAAAACTACCTTATCTTAGCAGCTACAAGTGGTGACACAGGTCCAGCAGCGCTAGAGACTTTTAAAAACCGTGCAAATGTAAAAGTGGCATGTCTCTACCCAGATGGTGGAACAAGTGATGTACAGCGTCTACAGATGGTTACAGAAGATGGTAAAAACTTAAAAGTAATCGGTATTCATGGTGTTTTTGATGATGCACAGAGTGCACTCAAGCGCCTTTTGGCAAGTGAAAATTTCAAAAAAGCACTCCAAGAGAAAGATACAAAACTCTCAGCTGCAAACTCTGTAAACTTTGGGCGTATCATTTTTCAGATCATCTACCATATTCACTCATACCTAGAGCTTGTTCGTCAAGGTGCTATCAAACTTGGTGAGAAGGTTTATCTCAATGTACCAAGTGGAAACTTCGGAAATGCTCTTGGTGGATACTATGCTTGGAAGATGGGTCTTCCTGTTGAGAAGATCATCATCTCTTCAAATGAGAACAATGTACTCACGCGCCTTATCCGTGATGGTAAGTATGATCTTCGTGATAGTGAAGTAGTAAGTACAACATCACCTGCTATGGATATCTTAAAATCTTCAAATGTTGAGAGAGTTCTTTTTGATCTCTATGGTACAGAGCGTACAAAAGAGCTTATGCGTGACTTAGAAGAGAAGAACTTCTATGAGCTTACATCTGATGAGCTTGCAAAACTACAAGAGTGTTTTGATGCTGACTGGTGTAGTGGCGAAGAGGGTAAAAAGTACATTAAAGAGACGTTTGAGAAAGATGGCTATCTAATGGATCCACATACTGCTACATGTATGAAATCATTTGAGACTCGCTCAAATCCTGAGATAAAATCTATCATCTACTCAACTGCTGAGTGGACAAAATTTTCACCTGTAATTGCTAATGCACTCACGGGTGAAGTAGATACAAAAGATATCGATGCCCTAGAGTCTATCTCTAAAGTAGCAAAACTTGAAATTCCACCAATGATAAAAGAGCTTTTTGAAAAAGAGATTGTTCAAAAAACTGTTATCGATAAAGAAAAAATTGAAGAAGAGATACTCAAGTTCTTATAAGAACTTGACTCTTCAAAAACTTCATATACTATCCCCTTTTTTTATTATTACATTATACTTTTTTAAACTTTTCTACTTTTGTCTAAATAAACTAACATAAAAAAACATATTAAGGTGTTATTAATTAATCAAAAGGTAGAATTAATTATAGGAAAAAATAATATGAATAACACCATAGAAGATGAGCTAACAAAACAGCGAAATATGATCTATTATAATCAGCTTGTGATGAATGAGAGGAAAGCACGCTATTCGAGTGGAAAAAAGCGTGTAAAGAAAAGTACAAGCTTTGCAAAACAGAAAGTTGAATTTAGAGACTTTTTGTACATTCCTGAAGAGTGGGAGTTTGCTGCATACACTTTCTATTTTGTAGGTATACCATATATTGTGGGAGCGATTTTTCTCTTTTTGTTTGTTGCGCACGGAAGTTATGAGAGTTTTAAACTCTTAAATCTCAATGCCTTTTTGATTGTGTGGATGATAGGTTATGAGATAGTAGCTATCTTCTCACTTTTATGGATTTTAGTCTTATATCTGCAGTATGAAGAGGATCCATACTATTAAGCTAATTAGAGCTCCTCTTCTTTAAGAGAGCTCTTTTGCTTTTTTGTAAGCAGCCTCTATAGCATCCATACAAGCCCCACGGACACCTTTTTCTTCAAGTGCCGCGTAGCCTGCAGCAGTTGTACCACCTGGACTCATTACACCATCTTTTAAAAGAGCAGGATGTTCGTTTTGAATAAGCTCTCCAAAACCTTTAAAGAGACCACGCATAATCTCCATAGCATCATCTCTTTTTAATCCCTCTTTTACTGCACCATCTGCAAGTGCCTCAGCCATAAGGGCAAGGTATGCTGGGCCACTTCCAGCAAGTGCTGTGGCAATGTCTATCTCTTTTTCACTACCTAACCAATGTGCTTTTCCAATGGCACAAAAGAGAGTTAGAGCCTCTTCTTTATATGCGATGTCACCTGTGAGTGTCGTCATAGATGCACCAACAGAAGCGGCAAGGTTTGGCATAGCTCTTACATAGGCATCTGATGCAATGGAATTAGTGAGTTTTTTGAGAGTTGTTCCAGCAAGCACTGAGTAGAGAACTTTTGCTTTACCTTTGAGCTTTGTTTTTAGATCGTCCACATTTGCGGGCTTTACACAGAGAATAACAGTTTTTCCTGTGATGTCAAAATTATCAATTAATGCTTTACTAATGGTAACATTTAGTGAGTTTTCAAAATTTTGCAGTTTTTGCATATCTCTGCCAACAACTTCGATGGCATACTCGTTTTGTAAGCCCTTAGCGATACTTAACGCCATATTTCCATTACCGATAAATGTTACTTTTTTCATGGGAGTCCTCAATCTTTTATGGTAGTATTATATCACGTAATTAATTTAATAAATTTAGGTGAAGAATAATGGAAAAATTTTTAGCAGAGGCAAAGGCTGCAAGCCGAGTTTTTAACGAACTCAGCGGTGCAGAGAAAAACAGAATTTTAGGTGAGATGGCAGAGGCACTTCGTGCAAACACCATGAACCTTATAGAGGCAAATGCTCTGGATATGGCAGCAGGAGAGGCGAGTAATCTCTCTTCTGCACTTATGGATAGACTCTTTTTGGATGAAGCGCGCATAGAGTCTATGGCAAAAGCTGTAGAGGAGATCGCCGCTTTAAAAGATCCTGTAGGGCGTGTACTTGATGGCTGGGTGACTGAAGATGGTCTTAAAATTGAGAAGGTCTCTATTCCTATTGGTGTTATTGGCATTATCTACGAGTCTCGCCCAAATGTGACAAGTGATACAGCAGCGCTCTGTTTTAAAAGTTCAAATGTATGTATCTTAAAAGGCGGTAAAGAGGCAGAAAACTCAAACAAAGCGATAGCTTCTGTACTTCAGGCTGTTTTAGAGAAAAACAGTCTGCCGCGTGAGCTGGTATCTCTCATTCCTGACTCCTCTCGTGAGGGTGTTGCTAAGCTTATTAAGATGGATAAGTATGTAGACTTAATCATTCCTCGTGGTGGGGAAGGGCTTATTCGTTATGTGAGTCAAAATGCAACTGTAAGTGTTGTAAAACACGATAAGGGGCAGTGCCATACCTACATTGATAAAGATGCAGATATGGACAAAGCGATAAAAATTGCTATCAATGCAAAAGTACAACGCCCAGGTGTCTGTAATGCGATGGAGACACTCCTTGTAGATAAAGCAGTAGCAAAAGAGATGCTTCCTAAACTCAAAGAGGCTTTTGATGCAGCTGGAACTGAGCTTAAAGGGTGTGCTGCAACGCAGGAGATCATCACAGTTGCTCATGCAAGTGATGAAGATTTCGATACAGAGTATCTGGCAAATATCTTAAATATCAAGGTAGTTGATGGAGTAGAGGGGGCAGTAGAGCATATTACTCGTTTTGGCTCAGGCCACTCTGAAGCTATCATTACTGAAAATATTACAAGTGCTGAGAAGTTCTTAAATGGTATAGATGCTGCAGCTCTGTATGTAAATGCTTCTACTCGCTTTACTGACGGAGGAGCATTTGGTTTTGGTGCAGAGGTAGGCATCTCAACAAACAAGCTTCACGCAAGAGGTCCTATGGGTATAGAGGGACTAACAACATATAAGTATAAAATCTATGGTAATGGGCAGACTCGCTAATGCAAGATATTAATGAACTAAGAGATATAGCATTTTTTGAAAATTTAAGTGAAGATGATTTAAAGAAGTTGGCAACTATTTCTCGTAAAAGAACCTTTTCAAAAGGGGAGGTCCTCTTCTATGAGAAAGATGAAGCTCGTTTTTTAACACTTTTAACAGATGGTGTTTTAAAAGTCTATAAGACTGACCCTAAAAACAATGAGATCGTTTTACACCACTTTACTCCTGGTTCGCTTGTAGCAGAGATGGCTGTATTTGAAAATATTCCTTATCCTGCATCTGCTGCATTTGAGACAGATGGAAGTGTAATAGAGATAGATTTTGTGAAGTTTAAAAAAGATTTTATGTGTCATCCTGAGATCGCTTTTAACTTTTTTAAATCTTTAACACAGAAGATCAAATATTTAGAGGGTGTGATTGCTTTAAATATTGTTCTAGACTCAACAGCGAGACTTGCAAAATATATTTGTGAAAATGATAATGCTTTGTGTATGAAACATACGCAGCTGGCACAGATTTTACATATGACACCGGAGACACTCTCAAGACTCTTTAAAAAGTTTCATAAACTTGGGTTTATTGAAAAAGATGCAAAAGGGAAGTACAAAATTAAAGATAGAGAGGCATTAACTATTCTTTTTGAGTAGTTTTTTGTTATTTCTTGATATACATCAATCGAACTTTAATATAAATGAACTACAATCACAAAATATTTTTACAAAGGATGATTGATGTCACATATTCCACAAGATGCACAGAAGATTGAAGTTGAAGGTGCTACGGTTGATTTTTACAAATTAGAAAAAGATGGTCAAAGTACATACTATTTTGACACATCAAAAGAGGGTCCTCCTCATCCTATGGTTAATGCGATGGCAGGTTTAAACCTTATTCGTGGTACAAAAGATACACTTGTTATGATTAACCATAAAACACCGGGTGGACTTTTTGGAAAACTTGAAGATGATGTTCGCTACCATGTAGAAGAGATGTCTGATGGTCTTGTGAAAGTTGTTTTTTCTTACAATCCTAATGCAACATCAGAATCTGATCTTACACAAACTAGCTGTTCAGGGTAAGAACATTCATGATGAAAATATCACAGGAGTTTGCACCTCCTTTTAAATTGATAGCTCCCTTTTTTATACTAGGGAGTATCTTTTATGTTTTTGCAACACTCTTTTTATACAGTTTTGATTTAGCAGATATTACTTATACAAATCCACAACTTATTGCATTTAGCCATCTTTTTCTACTTGGTTTTGTGATGATGATTATTTTTGGTGCTATGGCGCAGCTTGTTCCTGTTGTACTAGAGGTTGGGCACTTTGGAGTAGAACTCTTTTATGCCATATGGCCGCTGCTGCTTATTGGCTCGGTGATGATGGTCTTTGGTTTTCTCTACTCGCCAGCACTGCTGCCCTATGGTGGTATGGTTGTACTTATTTCGATGATGATATTTGTTGCGGAGATATTTCTAACCATAAAAAAGGTTGAGAAGCTTACGCTTGTAATGAGCAGTGTCTTAATCTCAAATACCTTTTTGTTTTTTGGGATTATCTTTGGACTTTTGATGGCACTTACCTTTGCAGGGACACTCTCGCTTGACATTGATGCACTGCTTCGCTCACATGTTTATGCTGTGATTGGTGGCTATATCCTCATTACTATCATGGGGCTCTCTATTGTGCTTATACCAATGTTTACATTGGCACACAGCTTCTCAATGAAGCCTTTGGAGATTGCTATGTGGATGATGAGTGTGGCTGTTGTAGCTGTTATTGCAGGTTCGCTCTTTGATCTTGCACTCTTAAACTACATAGGCTATGCCTTAGCGCCTGTAGCGATGCTGATCTACTTTAGTCTGATCTACACACTCTATAAGACACGACCAAGAAAAGAGAATGATGTCTATGCACTCTCAGTTGCCTTTTCATATCTAAGTATGGTAGCTGCTACTGCACTCTTTGCACTCTACTTTTTTACAGATAATGAAGTCTATCTTTTAGCTGCAGGATGGTTGCTCTTTTTTGGTTTCTTTGCCTTTATAATTACAGGCCATCTTTATAAAATCATACCGTTTTTGGTCTGGTTTGAGCGCTTCTCTCCACTTGTTGGAAAACAAAAAGTACCAATGCTTGCAGATATGGTACCACCACGCGCTTCAGAGGCACAGTTACTCTTTAGCTCTGTTGGTGTTATGATAGTTACAGGAGCGATACTCGCAGGCAGCAATGAGTTTTTATATGCAGGAGCTTCATTTTTACTAATGGGCTCTTTGGCATTTGTTCGTAATGTATTTTATATGATCAATTTTAAATAAGGAAACAATATGGGAAAATTTACAAAAGATGAAATTTACAAAGCGATCTCAACAGTAATCGATCCAGAAGTCGGATTTAATCTTGTTGAGATGGGACTTATCTATGACGCAAGCAGTGATGATGAGGGAAATGTCAAAGTAACGATGACTCTCTCTACAAAAGCGTGTCCACTGCATCAGATGATACTGCAGTGGGTAAAAGAGGCAGTTGAAAAACTCCCAGGAGCTAAAGAGGTAGATGTTGAGGTTGTTTGGGAGCCAGCGTGGAATATCTCCATGGCTGATGATAATGTTAAAAAGGCACTAGGAGCATAGGGTGTTTTACTCTTGCTCTTTAGCCTTTTTGTTTTTAATATAGCTGTTTTTAATCTTTACAAGCTCATATAAAGAGATAGTAGGCATTGCCTCTTTTATGAGTTTGTCTGTCTCTTCAAACTTTCCTTGCATCGCTTTTATCTCTTCATACGCTTTTGGTTTTACCTCATTTGTCGCAAATGATATAGCAGCAGCCCAAAGCAGTACTATCGCAATCCAGACTAATCTCTTAGCACCTGCATAGACACCTATAAAGTGAAAAACAATAGTTATAAAGATTCCTATTCCAAGGAGTAGTGTTAGACTCATAGCTCTATCCTCTCACCTTTTGGTTGTATGGTGATGTTTGCATCTTCAAACATCTTCTCTCCAAAGCTTGTTACGCCCAGTGTTCCCGCAAGCATTAAAAGTATGACAAAGAGCAAAAGCAGCAGTGCCATACCATAGCGTTTGAGACTACTTAACATCAAAGTGTTCCTCTTTGAGCAAGATAAATTTCGTTAGAGTCTCATCTAGGCCAAATTTTTTAGCTACCTCTTTAGAGACGATGTAGTGTCCAAGAGCTACACTAAGCTTGTCCCCTTTTTGAAGTGGGTAGTTAAAATGGATCTTGCGTTGCTCTTTAGCCTGAATCTGAGTATTTTTTAAAACTCTATCCGCAATCCATGGTGGAGCAGGGTGATCCTCTTTACCTAAAATACGAACAAACTCAACAGGTTCAAGTGCAGTTTTTTGACCACTGCGCTCTATGCTTACTTGTAACTCTCCTACACGCATAGGGTGCAGCAGGAGTGCATGGTTTGCTTGGTTCGTGATGAGTATGTCAAAACCTGCACCATTTTTTTGCATCTCAATTGTGACATATTTTGCAAGCATCTGTGGTTGATGAATGCTCCCGCTAAAACCATGATAACGGTGTGTTTTTGAGTCATACATAGTTGTAAAGCTTCCCTTTACTTTTGGCATATGACAAGTAATACAGTTTATCTCTTTTGTATTGGGATGCTCTTGGAGTTTTGTATCACACACTTTGAGTCTGTTGGCATTCTCTTTGTGTGAGTGACATCCCATACAGAGATTTCCATTATAAAAGAGTTCATTACTAAAGTCAATGTTATGGTATGGTGAGCCACTCTTCTTTGTTACAAGCCCAAAAAATTCACTTGAGAGTTGAAATTTTTTATCTTTAACATTTTTTTCACTCTCTCGAGCTGAGAAGAGTTTCTTTGCATCTTTTGTTAAGATATTTGTGTTTGATACTTTCCCATGCTCAATAGACTCTATCTTATGGCAAGAGACACATGATACTCCCTCACGTGAGCCTTCTGTGTTGTCTGGCATATATTTTTTATGCTCATTAAGTGCTATAAGTGCTTGTTTGTCATTTGGTGTGTGGCATTTGGCACAGCTATAGAGCTCTTTTTTCTTAAGTGGATGCGCATCCCATACAGCTTTGTGAATAGGGTCTTTAAAAATAGAAGCGTGTGTATGTTGAGATGCATAATGCTCTTTGTAGATGAGCGGATGGCATTTTTGACATGCTTTTGAACTCTGAAATGTTGAGAGTCCATAGAGTTGGGTAGTTAGTAGTGCTGCTGCACTAATGAGTAGTGTTTTCATTTTTGGCATCCTCTTTGGCTTTTGCAGCTATTGGTGCATAGTCCACGCAGCGTGCAGTGTGAAAGTCTCTCTCATAGTCAGGGTTGGTAAAGTAGTCACCATCTATCTTCCATCCCATATCTTTTGAAAGTACAACAGACTGAGAGATGGTACGACGCATCTTATTTTCACAGATGATCTTCTCTCCTTCATTAAAGAGCTGTTTGACACCCTCCATTCTCGCTGTTGTAACATAGTAGTGTATACCAATCATAATAGCAAAGATTGTAAAAACACCAATCATTCCTCTTTTAAATGCGACACGAGGCATAAAGTCTCGTGTCGTTACAAAGGCAGTTACTGCCAAGAAAAATAGCATAATCGCTATATACGGAATCTCTAGTTCAAAAAATCTATCCATTGTGTTGCTCCTCCCACTCTTTAAATGCTGGTGTAAAGTACTCTATGCGCACTTTTTTAAACTCGCGTGAGGAGTAAAGCGGCATATGCTCTTTTGACTCTATCTCTTTAGCCATCTCTTCGATGATGCCATTTGTCTCTTCTGTAGTTTTGCCATGAACCATAGTAAAGAGGTTATATGGCCAGTTTTCATATTTAGGGCGCAGGTAGCAGTGACTTACCGCTGAAAAAGCTGCAGCTTTTTCACCTATTTCTTCCCCTTTTTCTTCATCAACATCCCAGACAACCATGGCATTGGCATTAAAGCCTGCTTTTCTGTGGTTGAGAATGGAAGCAAAGCGACGCATAACACCAGCATCTTGGAGCTCTTGAAGTATTTCAAAGAAGCGCTCATAGCTAATGTCTAGCTCATCTACAAGTGGCTTAAAAGGCTCACTTACAAAGTCGATGTCATACTGTACTCTTTGGATGATCGCATGGTGCAGGGGTGTTAGCTCGATATCTTTGTGTTTTACCTTTTTGACATGCTCTTTTTTTGCATCTTTTCCGGTAGTGTTGAGTTTTACATTTATCTTAAAGAGTTTGAGTGTTGGCAGCATAATGTAGTCATCAGCTTCTGTCAGTTTTGCCAGTATCTCTATGGTCTTCTCAAGTCCAAGGTTGCTGTCTGGTGCTACTGCCATAGTAAACCAGATGTTAAAGTCATGGTTACGCTCATAGTTGTGTGAAACACCAGGGTGGGCATTGATGATTGCTACTGCTGAATCTATCTTCTCTTCTGGAATTTTAAATGCAACAAGAGAAGATTTATACCCTAAGCGTTTTGTATCAAAAATGGCAGAGGTTTGGCGAATGATATTTGCCTCTTTTTGCTCACGCAATATATCTAAAACCTCACTCTCCTCAACACCCAGCTCATTGGCTATTACCTCAAATGGTTTTGGTGTAAGTGGAAATTTTTTCTGTATTCTTGATAATATTTCGTCTTTTAATTCTTCTGTCATTAGTATATTCTTTCTTTGAAATTTTATTTGTTGATTGTATCTATCTTTTTATTCATTTTCATTGATATTTATCAATAAAAAATCGCAAGATTATGTTATGATTTTACAGCAAAGAGTTTAAAATAAAGGCATAATATGGGCTATTTTCCAGCTTTTTTAAAATTGGATAACAAAAAAATTCTTATAGTTGGGGGTGGCGTCATAGCTCATGAAAAACTGTTGCATCTCTTAGACTTTACTACAGATATAGTAATAGTTGCAAAAGAGTTTAGTGATGCGATGCGCAAAACCATAGAAGAGTATAAGCTCAGCTTTGAAGAGCGCGCTTACAAAGAGGGTGATATAGAGGGATTTTTTGTAGTTGTCGTAGCTATTGATGATATACCTTTACAAAAGAGTATCTATGAAGAGTCTCAAAAGAGCCCTACACTCTGTAATGCTGTAGATGCAACAGCATATTGTGACTTTATCTTCCCTTCTTACGTTAAAAAAGGGGACTTGACCATTGCGGTATCAACTTCAGGGGCGTCACCAGCGGTTGCAAAGCATCTGCGACGCTATCTTCAAGAGATGATACCAGACTCTATAGTCTCTTTTTTAGAGGAGATGAAGGGTCTTAGAAAAACATTACCAAAAGGAAAAGAGCGAATGAAAATGTTCGATGAGAAAGCAAAAAAATATATTGAGAGTTGGAGGAGATAGATGAGTGTAAAGAAGGGATTTTTTCTAGGAATGTTGTTTGCATTTTTTACACTTGGCTTTATCGCCATTCAAAAGGCAACACCAGATGCAAAGGCTGATAGAATATATAAAGAGATAAAAGTATACTCACCATATAAGTTTGAAAAGCGCATGGGTGGTTTGGCAATTATAGATACCCGAACAGGGACAAAAGAGAAGCCAAATGCAGCAGATGCACTCTACCGTATGGATGAGCTTGACCAGAAATGGGGAAAAACTCACTTACGAGTAGAAGGTAATCAGCTTCATGTCTTAGGTGAGAATAACCAGACAGTAGCAAAGATATTTATCCAAGATGAGCAGGAGCGCTCTTGGCTGAAAAAATTCTACGGAATCTAATATGAGAACAAAAGTCGTTGTGGTAACAGGTGCATCTTCAGGGATGGGCTTTGCTACAACTACTTACCTACTCCAAGAGGGCTATAGAGTCTACGGCCTCTCACGCAACTTTGAAAAACTCTCATCTATCACAGATGAAAACTTCACACCACTTCACTATGATATTACCTCTCAAAAGAGTATAGACAGAGCAATTGCTACTATCTTGGAAAAAGAGGATCACATCGATGTTCTTGTAAATAATGCTGGCTATGGTTTGGTGAGCAGTGTCGAGGAGTTTGAAGAAGAGGAGATGCTTGCACAGTTTAATGTAAATCTCTTTGGACTTTTACGTGTTACAAAAGCGGTTATTCCGACCATGCGTGAGCAAAAGAGCGGTGTTATTATAAATATCAGCTCCTTTTTGGGAAAAATTGGACTGCCTCTGCTGACATTTTATAATGCAAGTAAGTATGCTGTAGAGGGTGTGACAGACTCATTGCGTTATGAGTTGCGTGAGTACAACATTCGAGTGCACTCCATACTTCCTGGCTTTTTTGATACTGAATTCGCTCGCTCAAACCTGAGAACAAATAGTGCAACCTTTTCTAAAGATTCACCCTATAAAGATTTGGTAGAGAGACTCGCTCCTCAGATAGTCGAGCAGATAAATGGTGGTAATGATGCCTTTGAAGTTGCCCAGCTTATTGCTACTATCATCAAAGATAAAAACTTTGTGGCTCGAGCAACAGCAGGCGATAAAGCAAAGAAGTTTCTTGCTATGAAGAGAGAGCTCAGCGATGAAGATTTTGAACGCAGAGTTCGAGAGTACTATGGGCTTGTGTGATGGAGAGCTTCTTCTTTAACCTTTCAGATCAATCCTACAAACTTGAAGAGCTTTTACAGAGAGATAAGAAAAACTCTATAAAAAGGGTTGATATATCTAATGGTATTGTCTTTGTTGATATTGATTACAGGGCAGATAGAGATATAGTTTATGAATTTTCTAACCTTGATAGAATGTTACTTATTGCTGTTGTCAAATCTGGAAGAGCCAGAGTAGATGATAAAACGGAGCATACAACATATAAGATAGAACCCAATTCTATAGATATGTTTCTCTCTTCACGACAAAATTTAGCTGTTGAACTTAAAAAAGGGGAACACTATGAGGTTTTTCTTCTTTTTATTGCTGATTTTATTCTCAAACGTTATCTGAGTAAGGAGGAGGGAAGTGCTATAGATTTTCTGTATGCCACTTTGCAAAGAGATATCTCTTTGGTACGTATTGATACGCATACTATAGATGCGATTTCACTTTATATTATAGGAAAGATAAAAGAGATAGAAAAACAGAGTAGTATGAACTCCCTAGCTTGTGAGTATCATATACTGGAGTTTTTGCTACATCGTTTTAAACTACTTGAGATAAAGAGTGAAGAGATGAGTGATGATGAGCTCTGTATCTCCAAGTCGGCTAAGGAGATCTTACTCAAATCTTTTGTCAATCCTCCTAGCATTGCTGTTTTGGCACATCTGTGTGCAACCAATGAGACCAAGCTCAAACAGGCTTTTAAGAAGCGTTACAAGATGACTATCTATAACTACATTCAAAATCTTCGCCTCCAACATGCAAACCTTCTCTTTCAACAAGAAGAACTTACCATCGGCGAGGTTGCAAAGGCTGTTGGCTATAAGCATCAAGGACACTTCTCAAAGCTCTTTTTTGACCACTATGGTGTCTACCCTAAAGAGCTTTTGAAAAAAACTTCCTCTACTGCTAAAAGAAACTTCCTCTAGTGCTAAAAAATGCTTGAATAAAGCCATAGATTGTCATACACTTTTCCTAAAGGAGAAGTTCTATGCTACGACTTACACTACTTACACTTGTAATTATTGTTGTGTGGATAAACATACTCCCAGTGATTATGCCCTATAAAAAGAGAGCTGCCTATGATGATGCAACACTTCGCAAGATGGCTCTCTCACGTGGGATGGGGAGTGTTCCCAAAGAGTTAGAGACGCTTAAGAAGATGCTTCATGATACAAACAACAGCATTACAAAAGAGCGGGTTTTACTCGGGCGTGAGCTCTTTTTTGATGCTAATCTCTCACTCGATAAACAACACAGCTGTGCAAGCTGTCATATGCTTGCAAAAGATCCTCACAATAGAAGGCAGTTTTTAGATGATATAACAGATCCAGAGTCAAAAACAGATTGTATGGTCTGTCATATACAAGATGAGAGTGGCAGTGACAGGCTTGCAACAGCTGTGGGTGTTGATGGTAAAGAGGATCGTTATCATCGCAATACTTTGAGTATATTAAATGCAAGCCTTGCTAAGTATCAGATGTGGGATGGTTCATCTAAAAGCTCTTTGGCAAGTGTTGCTAAGATGTTGCATGATTCACAGAAGATGGGACTCTCAAAAGAGCAGCTTTTAGACTATATTGCGCATAATCCATACTACAAAGAACATTTTGCTGTGCTCTCTTTAGAGATTACACTGCAAAATATTTATGAACTTATAGATAGCTACCAAAAAACAGTTGTTACAAGAAGTGCCTATGATGCCTTTTTAGAGGGAGATGATAGTGCAATGAGTGAGGAGGCAAAGCGAGGCTTTCGTAACTTTATAGAGCTAGGATGCAAAGGGTGTCACACTGGAGTAAGTGTCGGTGGGCAGAGTCTGCAGAAGTTTCCAACACGAGACTATAACTACATCATTAACGTAACAAGTCGTTTTGACTCACGCTATATCGGGCGGGATGTTGCCAGTATAGAGTTTAACTTTAGAGAGCATCACGATTTTCCATTTGAAAACAGAGGTGGATTTTTGGGTGCAAAACAGCAGCAGCTCTTTCGAGTTCCAATACTGCGTAATGTAACAAAAACCTCCCCATACTTTCATAATGGAGCTATTTTTGACTTACGTGAGGCTATCTACATTATGGGTAAGTATCAGCTCTCAACAGAACTTACCGAGCAGCAGATAGATGAAATAGCAGCATTTTTAAAAACATTAGAGGGTGAAGTTGTTATGTATAAGGAGCTACAATGAGAGTCTGGTTCATAAGTTTTGATATTTTACTTATCTTTTTGAGTGGTCTTATTCAGATGGATCTTTTTGCTCTGCCTTGGAACTATTTCCGAGTTGTAGAGTTTGTACATATTGTGGCATCTTTATCTCTTATAGTTTTTTTTATTGTGCCTTTTTTATATGAGCATATCAAGATGACTTCTGTTATACGAAAAGCAAAAAGTTGGAGTGGTACCCTTTTTGGTATCGCTTTTATCTTTGTTGTGGGAAGTGGGTTTTATCTCTTTTTGGTAGGTAACAGAGGTGGAGACAGCTATGGTCTCGTGAGTTATAGTGTGCATCTTTTTGGTTCTTTTGTTGTCATTTTATCACTTTTTGTACATCTACGCAGATTTATTTCTCAGAGAGTCTCTTTGATGATTGCATTGCTCTTATTTGTCAATAGTCTCTCCTATGATGCAGAGGCACAAGAGAAGTTGAGTAACATAAAACTCAAAGAGGGTGTCTCACGCTATCATAACAGTGAGTGGAGAAACTCAGTAAGCTGTAAAGCGTGCCATAGTGAAATCTTTGCAGAGTGGGCAGACTCTAATCATCGCCACCTAGCAGACTCAAACCCCTACTATATGGTGATGGAGCACTTAGCTGGGATGGATAGGGGAGAGGGCTTTAGAGAGTGGTGTATGGGGTGTCACAACCCAAGTGCAGTGACAACAAAACAGACAAAGACAACACACTTTATGCGTGAAAACAGTATGCCTAATCCACTTTTTGTGAAAGGGAGTGCACATCTTATAGCAGAGTATAAAAAGCATCCAAAACGCTTGGAGCAAGGAGTCTCCTGTATAGCATGCCATAGAATGAGTGATGCAAAAGAGCAGGGCAACAGTGCTTATACACTCAGCCTTGCAGAGCGTAAAAAGTATCTCTTTGGTGACGCAGCAAGTGGTATAAAGTTGTGGTTTAATGAAAAACTGATAAATGCAAACCCAAAGGTGCATAAAAAAGGGTATATGCAAGCAAGTTATCAAGAGAGTCGTTACTGTGCCTCGTGTCACAATGAGTTTTTACCGCACTCAAAAAAGAAGGTTGTTGCTACCTATGATGAGTGGAGAGACTCCCCTTATAACAACCCACAAAACCCACAAGAGCACAAGTCGTGTCAAGATTGTCATATGAGTTACATCAAAGATGGTCGTTTTGTTGGCAAAAGTGGCCACTCAACTGAGGGTGGTCTCTATAAAGAGCAGATAAAAACACACTACTTTACAGGAGCCAATCATTTTTTAGTCGGACTCAAAAGCAAAGAGCATGAGGCACAATCCATTGCACTGCTAAAAACAGCAGCAAAACTAGATGCCAAGATAGTAGGCAATAAGCTGCTTGTTGGGGTGAAAAATGTAGGCGCAGGGCATCACTTGCCAACGGGAGCAGCTGACTTTAGAGAGCTTTGGCTGCATGTAACAGTGCGTGATGCAGACGGAAAAAAAGTTTTTGAGAGTGGAAATTTAGATGAGCATGGCAATATCGAGCCAAATGCACGCATCTATCAAAAAGTCTTTGGAGACAAAGATGGCAATCCTGTAGGGCTGTTTTTCTGGCGTTATGAAAAGCTTTTAAAAGATAATCGTATACCGGCAAAAAAGAGAGTTGAAGAGCAATTTCTCTTGCCTCAAAATCTAAAGAGACCTTTGAGTGTTACGGTAGAGCTTAACTTTCGTATCTATCCGCAGTGGGTGACAGATATTGTCAAAGCTGCCTATCCATCACTGCCAAATCCTCCTGTGGTGAGCATCAGTGAGCTTAGGAGAGAGTTTTGAAGCTTTTTGTGTTCTTACTACTTTGCAGTGGAGTCTTTGCTTTTTCTATAGAGAGTTCGTATGAGGCTGCACATAAAAAAGCGCTGCAAGAAGAGAAACTTTTAGTCGTTTTTTTAACAAAAAAAGGTTTGAGTAGAGCAAGTAGGAGACTTCAGATGCTTTTAGAGAGTAAAGAGATTTCCGATGCTATAGAGAAAGAGGCTGTCTTTGTCATCATCTATAAAGATCAGCGTGAGAGTTATCCCATAGAGCTACTCTATACACAAGAGTACCCAACACTCTTTTTTTTAAACAACGAAGAGCTCTTTACCTGTGAAGCACAACGCAGAGATATAGACAAAAAAGCTCTGCTGGAGTGCTTAAAGGCAGAGTAGGCTTTTTACTCTGCTAGGGCTTTGTAGGCATCTTCAACAGATGTATATTTTTGTGTTACAAAGAGATACACTGCAGCATTTAATCGAGCGAGTTTTTTATACTCCTCACTTGGATTTGTGAGTTGCGTGAGAGACTCTTCTAGTGAGATCTTCTCCCATGACTTTTTGTAGTGAATGTCATAATACTCAGGATCGATTATATACTCTTCAATATCACCATCTTCAACTATCCACAAACGACCTTTACTAAAGAGCTCTGGTGTGCCTTCATTGCCTTGAATAAGTGCAAAACGCTTATATCTTGGAGCAAAAATCTCTGCATATTTTTTTACATAAGGCTTGTGAAATACACCAGTAATTGCATATTCACTCTGTGCAACATGTGGGAGTTTCTCTATGGTGTTAAAGGCAGTGCGAAGACCGAGACGATTTCGTATTTGCGTGAGCTTGTGCATCTTGACAAAGAACTCTTTTCTGTCAAAGTAGTGTGTGTTTGGTGTAAGTGAGATATTTTGGGCTATCTCTTTTAAGGTGATGCCATCTTTTGCAGGCTGTTTCTCATCGCCGATGACAACAAGGTTAAGAGACTCTTTTTGAAGCATCTCTGCAACAAGTGGAAAGATATAAGGATTTTTGGCTTTACCATCAAAGGGATAGCCAAGTTCAATAGAGTTTTTGACCTCACTTTTTATGATCTCTTCATCACAAGCAGCAAGTGCGCCTAAAAACTCATCGATAGTCTCAGGTTTGAGTCTCCAGCCAAGTAAAAAAGCAGCTATGGCTTCAGGATAGGGCTCTTGGTTTAAGATCTGTCGCATCATATCTTTTGCTTCATCGAAACTCAGATCTCTGTTGCCCTTTGGCCCTGTACCTACTGCGTGAATGTATTTTGAAAACTCCATATTTTTCCCTTTATCTTTGATAGATAAAGTGTAGCAAAATATTGTTAAATGGAGGCGCTAATCTTCGAGTTTTTCCTCAATAGCATCTTCTAAATCACCATTTGGTGGTGTAATGTGAAAGTAATCTTTTGCAAACTGTATAGTAACAGCTTCAGTAGAACCATCAGAAGTTTTTTCTGCAATGATTTCATTATCTTTAAACTCTGTCATTCTCCAACCAGCCTCTTCACCGGCTTGCATGATTATGTCATGAACCTCTTTAAGTGAATGTTTTGGTGTAAAGTGTTCAAAAGAAGCTGTTTGCGCATCTTCATCTGGACCAAGTGTTGCAGAACACGATGCCATGAGTAGAGCAACAGCAGGAGCTAGTGCGAGTTTGAGTAGTTTTTTCATAATATTTCCCCTTCTAGAAAATAACACCAAATAATAATTTATGGCGTAGGATACTATGATATAATAATAATTATAAAGAAAGTTTAAAGTAGGTGGTTTTTGATGAGTTTACATGATGTAATGATTATTTTGGTATTAACTTTTCCGATGTTTTTGTTCTCAATCTATCCTGGAATAGTTGTGAGTAACTTTGTAGAAAAAAAGTATGCTGTAGAAGAGGGGACAAAAAGGGCTGTAATGGTTAGTGTTACCTTTTTATTTGCATTGACACTCTCTACACTTTTATACTATCTCTAAAAGGAGTTTTATAATGAAGTTTTTACTCTCTTTAGTAACAGCAACACTACTTTTTGCGTCAAATGAAGCTGCACTAAAAGCCTACAAAAACAAAGAGTATAAAAAAGCTTTTACACTCTATGAAAAAGAGGCAAAAAAGGGTGATACAACTGCTATGAATGCCCTTAGTTATCTCTACTACAACGGTATAGGTGTAGAGCAAGATACAAACCAATCAGTAAACTACTTAAAAGAGGCTGCTGATGCACAAGATAAACAAGCCTGTTTGGATCTGGGACTTTTTTATCTGCAGGGTGTGCGTGTAGCAAAAGAGTATAAAGAGGCTGCACACTACTTAGAGTGTGCAGCAGATAAAGGCAGTGCAGAAGCACAGTACAACCTTGCTTTGATGTACTATAACGGTGATGGTGTCAAGCAAGATGTTAAAAAAGCAGCGGCACTTCTTGAAGAGGCGGCAAAGAGTGGACACAAAGGTGCAAAAGCAAATGTAGGGCGTATCTATATGCAGGCACTTGATTTTAAAAAGGCCAAGGAATGGTTAGAAAAAAATGTAGCAGATGGAGATAAGGAAGCAGAACTTCTTTTAAAAGAGATAGCAGCTACTCCTAAAGAGTAGGCTCTTATCTTTTTTTAGTTTC